>Ga0213882_10000139_pt1 | contig 31275 bp, 29 predicted proteins | sample BarmaccoBMER_R09_FD_160106 | JGI IMG/M metagenome (GOLD analysis project Ga0213882, IMG submission 160106) | Barbacenia macrantha exposed rock microbial communities from rupestrian grasslands, the National Park of Serra do Cipo, Brazil - ER_R09 ...
TCATACCTGCGCGCGACTAAGAATCGCGAGCTGGGAGAATGCCTCCGGCATAGCACAGCCCGATAAATTTTTTCTCAAGGTCGCTAGACGCGCCGTCAACTTGTGTTCACGCCGCTTTCTCGGTGCCCATCACTTCGACCGTACTTCCGGTGAAAGGCATCACCGCCTCGCCGCCGACGAGCGGGCGTACCCAGAAGCTCCGGTTGGGAAGCAAAATCAGATCGTCCGGATCGGCGGTTCCACCGAGCTCTTTCGCGAGCCGCAACGCGTCGCCCGCGCCTACGCGGAAGACCATCAGCGTCCCGACGTTTCCAAGGATTGACGCCCGTACTTCCGGGGTCAGTTGCTCCATGAACTGATTCGCGAGAATCAGACCGACACCATACTTGCGAAGCTCTGCGAGCATGTTCGCCAGCGCAAGAGTCGTAAACGTCTGGAATTCGTCAAGGTACAGGTAGAACGCGCGTCGCTCCGACGCGGGTTCATCGGCCCTTCCAAGCCCCGCCACGCCAAGCGCTGACACCAGCAACCCTCCGAATAGTGCCGCGGGCGATTCGCCGATCTTTCCCTTCGCCAGGTTCACGACGAGTACTCCCCCTTTCCTCATGACCTCTTCGGGTCGAAAGGTGCTCTCTGACACTGTGAGGATTCGAGCGAGAAATGGATCGATCAGGAAGCTCCCGAGCTTGTTCTCGATCGGCGAGATCGCCTCCTTCGTGAGCTTCCCGAAAGCCGGAAATTCCGTTGTCCAGAAGCGCGCCACGTGAGGATTCGTAGCGCGTCCAGCGGCATCGAGCCGGAAATCGGGCTCGTGAAAGAGGCGCAGCACATCCGCGATCGTGGCCGCCGGCTGATCGAGAAGAAGCAGAAGCGCCGCACGCAGGATGTGCTCCATTCGGTAGCCCCAGGATTCCGCGAACATCTTCTTCAACGCCTCGACGATCCCGTTCGCGGCGAGCGACCGTCTTATCACCGGCACGCCCTCCAGCGGATTGAACCCGAAGGGCTGGGCCGGATCGGGGACATTGAGATAGATGAGATCCCCGCGGCGCGTCTTCGGCACCCAGTCCACGATCCGCTCTGCGAGATCGCCGTGTGGGTCGAACAGCGCGAGCCCCTGGCCGTTCGCCACGTCCTGCCGGATCATGAATTCGAGCAGCGAGGACTTGCCCGTCCCCGTCTTCCCGATGACATACATATGAGCGCGCCGGTCCAGCTCGCGAAGTCCGAACGGTCGGCTGCGGTGGCGCCAGTTGGTGCGACCGAGAAAGGTCAGGTCCGCCATCCCTAGGCGGCGATTTTCTTCTCTTCGACCGGTATGCCGTAGCGGGCGTAGAGCGCCTGCAGTTTCGCTATCTCCTCGGGCGAAAGGGAAAAGGTTCCAGTGTTTCGGCTCGGACGAAGGCCGAGGCGCCGGCGAAGGATGGAGCCGATCCAACGCGGTGTCGCGCGCCGCTCGTATTCATCGCCGTGACGCGCGAGAAACTCGGTCGTGATCTCCTTGACGGTCAGCGACTGTTCCGGCCCGCGCGCGACGAGATCGCGCACGACCGCCAGCAGCTCCGCTTCGACGCTCTCGGCTCGCTCATCTTTGAGTTCCTCGTTGAACTTTTGAAGCGAGGCCGAGATGCGTTCCCGTGCGGACGGATCCTCGATCACCGACAATAGCGGCCCGAAGACTTGTGTGAGGCGGGGCTCGAGATCGCCGGTTCCGACCACAAGCGCGCGCACATCATGGAAATGCCGCAGGCGGTAGAGCAGCAGTTGGTTTCGCAGGCGAAGCGCTTCATCTCGGAAGCGGTCATCAAGGTTCAGCGGCATCCCCGGCCGGAGTGGTCCGCCGCGCATGTCTTCGGTGAGGCACCGGCTTTCAAGCGCCTTGTCCTGGAAGAAGCCGCGCGTGGCGACCAGCTTCGGCCCGAAGACGTGGTAGGCGCGTGGATCGAACTCCTTTTGCCGTGAGACTTCGGTGCGGAGCACCGGGAACCCGCGGGCGTTGCCGTTGTTCAGAATCTTTACGACCTCGCTCTTCTCATCCGAGTATCGGAAATCGCCCTCGTCGAGAATCAGCGTCCCGCGAAAGGCATCCAGGAGCCGGAACAGCGGTGACACGGTCGACGCCGCCGAGGCGAATATCGGGAGGCGGCAAAGTGAGCCCACGGTTAGTAGGAACCGTGTCTTGCCGCTCCCGTATCCGCCGCGAACCCGGACATAGGGGACTTCGTCGAATGCGTCGTAGATCCACGTGAACAGGACGTAGTACGTGGCGATCTCTTCAAACTCCTCGTTTAAGTCCACGTATCGGCGTATGAACTCCCGGATGCCGGAGACGAGAGCCGCCTCGTTGCCGTACTCCTCGGGTTCCGACGCAAAGAGCACGACCTGATGTTTCACGAGGTTGTTGCCGGGAGAAAACGGCACGAGGCGCTCGGCAGGAGAAAGAGAGACAGCCTCCTCATAACCCCATGCATCTCCGTTCCCCACCACGAAGCGGGTGCGACGTTCTACGGGATCGAACACCATCTCCGCGAGCTGTCCGTCCGGTAGTTTGGCGCTAGCGGTGGGGATCTGTTGCGGCTTCTCGGAGCCGCTCTCACTACGCGGCGCTACCGAAGAGTTCATGTGTCAGGTGGTAGCGCTCCAGTGCTTCGAGCGCTGCCTTGAAGCTCATCGACTCTTTGAGTTCGAGGAACGTAATGGCATCGCCATTCGCTCCGCACCCGTAGCAGTGGAAGTTGTTCTTCGTCGGATACACGGTAAAGGAGGCACTTCTCTCCTCATGAAGGGGGCAACGTCCCACGAGCGCGGCACCGGAGGCCCGAAGCTCCGTGTAGTTCTCGACGATTTCAGCGAGGGAGACGTGCTTTCGCACCCAGTCCGCTCGGTGGCGGTCGGCTTTCGAGGCGGGACGCGGTGTTCGTGTCGTTGGCGGCGCCGCGGCAATCGGACGGTCCTCCGCCGCGGCAGCAGCGAGCAGGATTTCGAAATCGACCCGCGTGCGGCCGAGTGTCACGAAGAAGTCCGTTACGTCGCCCTTCGATCCTACTTCGGTCGGCAGTTTGACGATCCTCGCTTGAGGGAGGATCGCTTGGACACGCTTCGCGCCCTCTTCGCCTGCCTCGTCGCGATCGAAGCAGATGTAGATGCGCCGGACACCTGCCAACACGGAGGCCCACTCCGTGCGGAATGATTTGGCCCCACCCGTCGAGGTGACGGCCGGAAATCCTCGCGCCTCGAGTACGAGCCGGTCGAATTCGCCTTCGCAGATGACGATGCGTTTGGGATGCTGCGCGAGCGTGTCCCAGCCGTAGAGCTCCGTTTCCGCGGCGACCTGCGAAAGCACCTTCGGGGCGTCGCTCGTGTCGTCCGGCGCCTTGGCGTATCGGATCTGCAGCACCTCACCCTTTCGTCCGAAGACGGGAATCGTGATGCGACTGCCGCTCCAGCCGAGAAGATGGTTGTCGACCGTCTTGTCCGGGATTCCCCGATCGTTCAGGTACCTGCGAATGTTCGGCGGCAGGTCGCGGTGGTACCGCTCCGCGACACCTCGCCAGATGGATGGATGAATCATGCGGCGAAGGTTAGGCGGTCGGGCGCCGGCATCGTAGGAGCACAAACTTGCCTCAAGCGGCAACAAGGGACACCTAGGCATTTGCGGCGCACTTGAATAAAACGTTTGAATGCATCTCTCGGACGAAGACGTGACACGCTTTCGTGAGGCATATTTTGCTGCGTACGGCGAGCCCCTGCCTGTTGAAGAAGCGCGTGTGTGGGCCGTAAAGCTCGTACGACTCTACACGCTACTTCTCGCGCCCACGCCACGCGAAACGGCGGCGCGACTTGCCAAATCCGGTGGCGGCGCTAGTCTGAAGATGCCCTCTGTCCCCGCCAAGGTCGAGCGGCAAGAGCCGGTCCCACGCCCATGAAGTATTTCATCTATTGCCGAAAGTCATCCGAAGAAGAAGATCGACAGGTTCAGTCGATCGATTCCCAGCGCGGCGAGCTCAAAACGACCTTTGGCGCCCAAACAGATATCGAAATTGTTGAGATCTTCCAAGAAGCACAAAGTGCAATGACTCCCGGCCGACCTGTATTCGGGGAGATGCTCGCCCGGATCGAGAGGGGCGAAGCAGACGGTCTCATCGCCTGGGCTCCCGACCGTCTGGCGCGCAATTCCATTGATGGCGGCCGGGTGATCTATCTGCTTGATACGGGAAGCCTCAGGGATCTGAAATTCGCGACGTTCACCTTCGAGAACACGCCATCTGGCAAGTTCATGCTATCGATTCTGTTTGGACAGTCGAAGTACTACAGCGATGCCTTGAGCGAGAACGTTAAGCGCGGCATCCGGACGAAGCTGCAAAATGGCTGGTTGCCGGGCGCCGCAAAAATCGGCTATCTGAACGATCCTGTAACCCACACCATCCTGCCGGATCCCGATCGCTTTGCGCTTATTCGTGAGCTCTGGGAACTCATGCTGACAGGCGCCTACTCGCCGCGCCAGATCAGGGCCATAATGACCAATCGCGGCCTCCGCACGGTACGGAAGAAGAGACAGGGCGGCCGAGCCCTCTCTCTTTCGGCCGTGTACAGTCTTCTCCGCAGCCCGTTTTACGCCGGGCTCATTCCCTGGAAAGGGCAGCTCTATCCGGGCAAACACCTCCCCATCGTCTCGATGGACGAGTGGCGTGCTGTGCAGAGCCGGCTTCGGCGCCCCACCCAGGCTAGGCCGAAAGAAAAAGACTTCGCCTACACCGGCCTCATCAAGTGTGGGGAATGCGGACTCTCCATCACGGCCGAAGAAAAGACGAATCGCCACGGCTCGCGGTATACCTACTACCACTGCACCAGACGGCGCGTCGGCTACGTCTGTCGGCAAGGATCTGTGGAACTGAAGGACTTGGAGGAGCAAATCGGCGCGTTCCTCCATCGTCTCGCCATCCTCCCTGAACTGCAGGAAAGTGCGCTAAGCCTAGTCGCGCGATCAAACGAAGAGAGGGAGCGTCTTGCGGCCTCCGAGGCAATGGCAATCCAAAGCGCTATCCAACGCAACGACCTTGCTCGGCGGAATCTAACAAAACTTCGGATCGCAGAGCAGATCAGTGAGGCGGAGTTCGGAGCTGAGCGTAACGAGCTCGATCAAGAGCGCCTGACCCTTCTTGACCGTCAGCGACGTGCGACGGAGGCAGATCGGTTCGAACCCGGCGAGATGTACATTTTGTTCAGTATTCGCGCCGCTACCTGGTTCCGGGACGGCGACAACACGACCAAACGAATGATTCTTGAAATCGTCGGTTCGAACCCCACTCTCATTAACAAAACGCTCAGGATTGATGCGGCAAAACCCTTCCGCGAAGGGAAAGATGTCGCATCTATTCCAGCTTTGCGGGGGGTCGTGCAGGACGTTCGAACCCTTGCGGCCGACGATGACGAGTCGCAAGAGCGCCTCGTGCTGCTCGGAAAGCTATGCGAGAGGGTCGCTCCGGAAGCTCTGAAGCGAGCAGCATGATCTGAGCAACGTCCCCGACATCCCCGATGTCCCCTTCTGCTGCAAACTACCCTGACAGACTCGCAACCGCCGCGGCAATCCTTCACGAGTTGATGGGACGTCCGGAACGCGGTAAGGACGACGACAAGGCAGCGTCATCATCCGATTTCGCCAATATCCACGATGTCCCGATGTCCTGTTGTGGGGAAGCAGTCGACGAAATTAGAACTCGGTCTGACGACGAACAAGCCATGGTTTGGCTTCCGGTGCGACACGGTTATTTGGACCTCAGCCTTTCCGGCAATCTGGCCGGCTCAAAACGTGAGGTCCGACGTGAAAGAGGTAGTCACGCGCGCCGCCGTCACCCGTCCATCGCTTCAGCCCTGGCGACGTTTTGGGCCGTTTGCCACCGGCGAGGCTCCCCGGCGTGACGCTCCACCTCGCCTGGGGGGGGTAGGGAATTGCTCCGCTCCGTCACTCCTCCATTGGCGGGCCAAGCGCCTGCAGAGGGTTCAAAACCGAATCTACACAGATTCTCGGGTCGCGCGCTGCGACGCGTGAGGTGAGTTCTGCACGGACGCAAAGGTGTACAGCAAAAGCCCGTTGGCTCCCCGTTCGATGTCCGCGATGGTCGCGCGATGGTCTCGCTCGGTCCGTTGGCATCGACAAAATACTGCACCTACAGCTGTCCGTTTTGCTATGTGAATGCCGACTTCCTCTCCTACGCTTCGATGACCATTGATGAAATAGTCAGTTGGCTGAGCACCGTAGAGGCACCGTTCGACATAATCTATGTAAGCGGCGATACCGATTCGTTCGCGCCACCACGCGCCGACCAAGGAATCGCCTTGCTCAACGCACTGTCTCAGTTCGATCGCGACATACTCTTCACGACTCGAGCCGTATTGAGCGATAAACAGCTTGCGCAGCTCGCCACGCTCTGTGCAGACCTCAAGGGCAAAGGGAAGTTACTGATTGGGTGCGTTAGCGTTGCGCAGCTGACACACCCCCATCTCGAGCCGCCACCAGTCCCAGACGCGCTGTTGCGGCTCCGCCAGTTGCACGCATTCCACGCAGCAGGTCTCGCCTCGATTCTAGCCATGCGGCCGTTTCTGCCAATCGTCGCGAACTCAGAGTATTTTGACATTGTTGACAAAGCTGTCGGGGGCGCCGACATAGTTCTTGGCGAAGTTTGGTACGCAGATCAAGCGGGCGTGCTGGAGCGCGGGGTCTTTCGAGGTGACACGCCACCAGGTATCGAATTCTCGCAGCACACTATGGACTTCGATGCGAACGACGCACTTTGGAAGGTTTACGAGCCAACAGATGTCATTGCAGCTGTCGCTGAATATTGCGGAAGGCAAGGGTTGCCTTTCTTTATGCGAAGTCGACCGGCGATAGACTGGCTGCGTGCAAACGCGTTTGGCGTCGAGGCAACGTAGCCATGCGCATCTACATGTGCTATCAGCGCAATGATAACGAAAAGGCGCAGTCGATCGCAGCATTGCTAGGTACGTTTGGCGCCCGCGTATTTCTCGACAAGGATTCGATACCCGCTGGTGCGGAGTGGGAGCGCGTCTTGGAGCGCGAGCTCGAATCAAGTGACGCCGTCGTACTGCTCTGGTCCATGAATGCCGCGAAATCCCCACATGTGATGCGTGAACTGTCCGCCGCGATCTTGAAGAAACGCCTGCTCGTGCCGTGTGCCATCGACGATACCCCGATCTCTCCACTTGTCGAAGACCGACAAGTACTCGACTATCGATTAGACGGCGCCGCTGAGAAGCTCATCACGGCGCTTAGTTTGCGCAGCGGCCTAAACCAAGAGCCGCGGATCACTCCAACATTGGCGTCGGCCGTTGAAACCTACAACGCTGAGATCCTCAAGCGGTATGGTCAGTTACGCGTATTGGGTCGCGGTACAGACAAGCCGCTAGAGGCCCTATATCTGCCGCTGTCATTGACACTCCGCGGTGAAGACGGCGAAGATAGCGCCCCCTTAACCACCGAGGAACTGCTTTCATCCCAGCCGCCGCATTTAGTCGTCCTCGGACTGCCCGGCAGTGGCAAATCAACATTACTGAGGCATCTCGCCGTCGCTGCAACACGGCGGGCCGCCCTTTTCCCCGTATATGTTCGCATCGCGGCGCTCATGGCCACAAACGATTCGTTGCTTGCGCACATTGAGAGCCAAATTGCCGCAATCATTGGAAGGCGGTCAGCCGAAATCATCGCGGCCGCGGACTCTTATTGCAGAGCCGGCACCTTACTCATGTTGGACGGCCTCGACGAGATCACGGCCGCGGACGAAGAGGAGTTTCACAAGCGACTTGGTAGCTTCATGACCGGCCATCCGGACTGCGGTATAGTCATAACGTCTCGCCTCGCGGGTTTTAGTCGCAAGAATGTCTCCGCGTTCGCGATCGCTGACCTTCAGCCGTTGACCGCATCGGACATCGAGCAATACATTTGGACTGTCTGCAGCCCTGACGAGCGGACCCAGATCTGGACCACGATCAAGGGCAATGCGCGACTGTTCGAGTTAGCGCGCACTCCGTTTCTTCTGGCATTGATGTGCGCTGCGCCGGAAGCAGTTGCAAATCGCGCCGCACAGCGCGCGAAGCTCTTCGAAGCCTGCATCAAATACCTGCTAAAGCAACAGGACTGGCAAGAGGCCGGTCCCGGGCGCCCACGCTTGACGGATGAGCAAGTTCAGGTGTTGGAACGCGTACTAGAGACGATAGCGGTGCGCTTTTTCAAGCTCGACGTCAAAGAGGCTTTCCGTGAGGAGGAAATCCAGATCCTCATCCGTTCAATTCCAGGGTCACTGGAGATGTTGCACCCTGGCGAGATCCTTGAGCGCGTTACCCAGTATACGGGATTATTGCAGCGTGTCGGATCTGGTATCGACTTCGTGCACCGCTCCATTTGGGAGTATTTCGTCGCGCGTGGCATGCGCTCAGAACCTCTGGACAATCTGTTGCAACGGGCGACGGCAACGTCATGGGAAGAGCCAATTCGTCTTTTTGTCGGCCTGAGCCCTGAACGTGACCTGCCAGATGTCCTGAAGGGGCTCTGGCAGCGCAACAAGGGTTTGGCGCTGCGGTCCATGATGGAGCTTGCGATCTTCCCTGACGAGATATTACGCGCACTCGTTAGCCCACTCGATCGGCAGGAACGGGTTCGGCTCATCTTTCAGCTGGCAGAAAGTCTTTCGGTTGTTCCGAATCCTATAGACGCAGCGCGGATGCTAGTTGATACTATAAGCGCCCTCGCACGCGTTGAACGGGACGCAGAAGTTCTATATAGGGCGACGGAACTCCTGGAGGTTTGGGCGGACACGTACGGTGCGAGCGACTGCCGAGCGCTTGTCGGCGCCCTCCTCGACGCGCCCAATGTCGCAAAGCGGCGACGACGTTATCTCGACGACCCCGCTTATCATTTCGATTTCGTGTGGATTTCGGGCGGCGACTTCAAGATGGGCACCGACGACCATGACCGCACGCCCGACGAGAAGCCGGCACATCAGGTACGGTTGAATGGGTTCTGGATGTCGCGCTACCAAGTGACCAACAAGCTTTACTACGAATCTTATCCCTTTGCGGTTGATCGTCGCGAGGTACGGTCGAATAGGGCCGATCAGCCGGTGACATATGTTACTTGGTACGAGGCGCTGATGTTCGCCCGCTGGTTAGGATGCGATCTACCGACAGAGGCGGAGTGGGAGTATGCAGCTCGTAGCGGCGGCGCGGACGATGCGGTCCTTTATGACTATGACAAGATTCCTCTATACGCTTGGTATGTTGAAAATTCTGGCAATCAGACGCACGATGTAGGGTCGCTTCAGCCGAACCGGTTCGGCCTTTATGACATGCTAGGAAACGTGCGCGAGTGGTGCATAGACTGGTTTGACAGTCAATACTATTCCCTGTGCGCCGCGGAGGGCATTGTGGAGAATCCAACCGGACCCGCGCAGGGGACGCGGAAAACGCTTCGTGGCGGTTGTTTCGACTGGAATATCGCGAATTTGGTACCCACCTATAAGAATTATAACCCTCCAGAGAATTCATATTTTACCAACGGGTTCAGGCTTGTATTTCGCGGCTCAGAACCCTAGGATGGTGTTTATGGACGACGTTCAAAAAGTGCGCATCGGTATTATCGGCACAGGCGTAGGTTTACGGACGCTGCTGCCGGGCTTCCGTGCGGTGCCCGCGGCAGAAGTTGTGGGTTTAGTCGGCAGCTCACCAGAGCGAGGAAGCGCGATGGCTGAAAAGCACGGGCTGCAAGCGTACTCCTCGGCGCGAGAGCTGTGCGAATCGTCAACCGTTGATTTGGTGTGCGTTGCGTCGCCGAATACATATCACCACGCCGACGTGCTGTGTGCGTTGGAACATGGAAAGCATGTACTAGCCGAGAAACCTCTTGCGATGACTGTTGCAGAGGTCGACCAGCTCATCAAAGCGGCGAATCAAACGGCCTGCCTTGCGGTTGTCGATCACCAGCTTAGGTTTAACCCATATCTGCGCGCCATCAGGAGCATGATTCAGAATGGCGAATTGGGCCGCGTGTACTACATCCGCGTGCATCAACAAGGCACTGGCTTTTCGGATTTGAATGCGGCCTGGTCGTGGAGCTTCGATGCCGATCTTGGCGGCGGCGTGCGATTGGCCATGGCCTCACATCTCGTCGACCTTGTGCGCTTTTGGGTTAGCGACAGATCCGTTCACGCTGTAAGCGGTGCCTTGGATGTTGTAGTCGGGCATCGGCCGAATGCTAGCGGAGACGCAACGTCAGTGCGGGCATCCTCATTCGTTGGTGCCGAGTTGGCTCTTGGCGAGCAACTGCGTGTACAGCTATCAGCGACGGCCGCCGCATTCAGTGGCTCTCGCTTCGACTGCGAAATATACGGGACTGATGGCGAACTCCGGTTCGATCTTGTAAATAAGCTACAGGCCAGCCTTCGACAGACGCGTGGCAAGCTGACGCCTATTGAAGTCGCGGATGTGTTTACCGATGAGCGCGAAAATCGCGTATCGATATTTTCTGGTTCTTTTCGATATTTCGCACCGAGACTTGTAGCGGCAGTGGCGGGCGACAGGTCTGCGACGGCGGACGCCTCGTCGTTTTCTGACGCTAGAGCTAATCAGGTTATTTTGGACGCCATTTTGGCGTCAGCGCGTTGCGGCTCGGCTGTAGTTCTAGACGAAGGATACTCCTGTAACGCGTTGGTATAACTGAGGACACGTGAGCATGAGTCGCGGTCGACGTGAGCAAACGGTAATCGTTGGCGGGCTTGCCACCATCGGGTTTTTACTCACTGCGTCGAGCGTTCTGTCGGGCCAGTCTTGGTCTGGTGTATGGCTCAATGCGGGCACCGGGTTGGTTGGCTCCGTTGTCACATATCTACTGTTTGATCGACTTCTCGGACTGCGTGAACGATCGCAGGAGCGACGAGAATCGCTAATACGTGATCTAAATAGTACCGAGAGCGCGATCCGGCGGCGGGCGCTAGAAGAGATGGCCGCGCGCAATTGGCTCACCGGTGCCGATCTTCGCATGTGTAATCTTTCCGGACTTTCGCTCCGAGACCTTGATCTGAGTGGAGCGAACCTTAGCGGCTCCAACATGTTCGGCGCGGACCTGACTGGTGCTGTGCTCAGGCGCGCCATCGCTCGCGGAGCGGACTTTCGAGGTGCGCAGATGGTGGGCGCGAATCTCGAGGAGGTGAATTTCGAAGACTGCGATCTTCGTGGAGCGTTCGTCCGTGATGCCAACGCACGCGGTGCCGTCTTCGCCAATGCCAAGCTCGACGGAGTGGACGTCAGCGGCCTGCGAGGTGCGCTCTTGGGGGACGTTTCGCCTGAGAGATTAATGCTCGACGGTTCTTCCAGCGAACCGCGACCTAATCGTGAGTGACGGCATCAAAGAAGCGCGTGCTATCGGTCATTGAGATCAGTTGTAATTTCGCGTAAACGTTCAGCGGGTTCGGCAGGCGGTCAAGCGGATACCATATCCACGGCCCTGACTTCTCCGGTTCCAGTTGCTGGGGCTCACCCGACTTCCAATCGGCGCGGACGCCTATGTGGACGAAATGTTTCGGGGCAAACGCTTGCATATTTGCGACGTACGCGAACTCGACGTTATCAATCTCGATACCACACTCTTCGCGCACCTCACGTCTAGCGCAGTCCTCGAACGACTCCATATACTCGAGATGACCGCCGGGAAATTGATAAGTACCCGCGCCGTGTGACGTCGTACGAAGCGACATCAGCACCTCGCCCTTCTTCACGACCATGACACCCACACCGACTTTAGCGTATGACTCTGCCATCCAAGTTACGTTAGCATGGACGGCTTCGATCAGAAAGGGATTCCCCTAGAAAGGCACGACCGGCCGCGACGGCGTGCGAGCACGCTTGGCCGGCATCCGGTGCGGAGTTACGGATGATGAGATCGAAACTCCGGTAGTGGTGTAAATCCGGCGGTGCCGGATCCTCGTCCAAAAGCCGCTGAATGTCGTCTCGCGAAAGGTCCGGTTGCCGTTTCGCGATACGGCGTGCTCGCTCTTCGCGCGAAGCGTGAACGGCCATTAGAAAGGCGCTTCCGCCAGCTTCGACGATCTTGTCCCGCAGAGCTACAGCGCCAGACGGCAGCACGTCAAGAACCGACCCCCGGCTCGACTGTCGAAGTTCGTCATACGTAGTTCCAGCGAGTTGTGTCGGTCCGATGTGGCTCCACCAGACGAACTCGCCATGGAGACGGAGACGGTCGAAGTCGGCGCGAGAGACAAAATGATACTCACGGCCATTCACCTCGTACGCTCTCGCCACTCGTGTTGTATGAGGAACGACACGCCGCAGCCCGGGAATAGTGCTCATAAGTGCGTCGAGGATCGTTCCCTTTCCGGCGCCTCGCGGTCCACTGATAGTTATCAGTCGGATGCTAGATTCCACGCCGAATATCCTCTGTGCTCCAACGCCTGTGCCTTAGCCTTCACGCGCCCAACCTGCACTTTCAAAATGCGAACATGGAGCGCGTCCGTCCCGGAATGCCTAATTCGGTCGAGGATGCGGCGAATTACCACCGAGCCCAGACTTTATATCGCGTTGGCAGGATGGACTCGCAATCCCATATTGCTTAACCGCTGCGCTAACTTGGCCGCGAGATCGGTGGACCATTCGTCGCCTTGGATCCGATCAATACCGGCCAGATCGGAAGGTATATTAACGCCGCCGATCGCGACCAAGATACTGTGCTCCCGCATCGCGAGCACACCGTAGCCTGCCTCGATCAGAACATTCTCGCGCGCTCGCGGCTGCAAGGGCATAGCCCGACGACGCTCGCGTCCTTCATCATCAGGCGTCATCAAGACGACAATTGCATCGGCAGTGCGCACAATATCCTCTAAAAACTCGACGATTGTCTTCGAGCCGGATCGAGGCGCACGGTCATAATAGACAGGAATTGCACCTATCCGGTGCAATACATTTTCGACCTGGGCAAGAATCGCGCTATCGTGACCATGCACGATAAAAACCTTTGGTGAGCTACTCGGCGAGGCATGATGCTGCGTGGGCTTAGTGCGCTCGCGCAAGAGACTGACGAGGATGTCTCTGAACCTGTCGAAACCGTTATCACCAATATTTTGTAGTTTCTCACTAACCAGTCTCAACCCAAGTTCAACAGCGTTTGACACGTCCAATGCCAGCATCGGCAGCAGGCGTCCGGCTATAAAGCCTCCGGCGAATACGTCGCCAGCTCCGGTGTCATCCTTCAATACGCTCGGCGGCTTCGCCGCCGTGGGGTAGGTGCGCGTGAAGAGCTCATTCCATCCCGCCTGGGTCTGAACTATCTTCACCTCATCGTACCGCTTGAGCACAACCAGCAGCCGGCCTGAGCCAAGGCGGTCCGAAAGATATCGGGCGCAGTGCAAATCGTCGGATCCCGGGGCACCGAGCTTACGCAACTCGCGATCATTTAGGAACAGCACGTCGCTCGATGCAAGCACGGCTTGGAATCCCGGGGTCTCTGTATCGACCCAAATGTATCCTGGGTCGATGCTGATTGTGGTCAAGGGCGAGCGCGCGCGTAAATCGCGTAGCAACCGGCCCACAACCGCGGGCGACTGCTCATCAAGCAGAGAGGTTACATGCACCCATTTTGCCGCGGTCATGTACTGCAACGTCTCGTCATAGTGCTCGGTCACCATTTCGGCAAACCTGCGATTGGCACCGGGAAATGTGAACAGCTGCCGGTCGGTTCCTGCCGAAATCGATACACAGCGACCAGCCGACTCCGCAACACTCCAAACGCATCGAGCATCAATATTGCGGCGCGCCAACTCACGCACGATCTGCATGTCTTCCGACTGGCCTGCCACACCGACATACCCAATGCGCAAATCGGTTCGCAAGCTCGCCATTGCGCGAATAGCATTGAATGCCGAACCACCCATGATCACACGGCAGTGTTCGATACCGACGCGTCCTATCAGGTTAGAGAGAGACGCCTCGTCGCGCAGCGACTCTGTATCTCGTTCAGATGCATCCCGCAATTCTTGTATAACGCCGTGGTCTACAGAGGAACTACGATCGATAATGTAATCGATATTCAGTGCGCCAATCGCAACTACGTCGCAGGTTGTCGTCATATTCAGTTCAGCTGGATCGAGTCGCGTCATTCAGTTAGCCGCCTTGGTGAGGCTAACTGCGACATGCCAAGTTTACCCGGTTGCCCGGTCCATCCGCACCAGGACTACGGCGGCCGGCAACTGGTTCGCGTACGGTCGCTCACCCGCCCGAGCCGGAAGGCATCCTGTCGCAGTTCTTTCAGGTTTCGCGCGGCGCCCCGAGGAGTTGACGTTTTTGGGTAGAAACGTCAACTCGCGTTATTTGCAGCGATCTCGTTCGAGAGAAGGGCTTCTTCATATCGAGCCTCGCGTCGCTTGTTAGTGATCGCGGCGTAGACCATCGTCGAGGCGATGTCCCGGTGTCCCAACCAGTCTTGGACGTCGGCCACGTCCCAACCAGCATTCATGAGGTGGACGGCGATCGAGTGCCGAAGAACGTGCGGATGCCGCCGATCGACCGGCAGCTCCGCCGCTTCAGCGTATCGTTGGAAAAGCTGGTAGATCGTGGAGGGGGAGAGTCGTCCCGCACCACTCTGCCGCGTGACGAAGAGAAAGGCCCGGCCATCCTCGCCACGCTCGGCGAAGTACGCCCAGAGCAATCGGCGAGTCCTGGGATGAATGGGGTATTCGCCTGAAACGCCGCCCTTCACCCGCGTGATCCAGATCCTGCCATCCGAAAGGTGCTCGCGTCGGATAAGCGCCGCCTCGATTCGTCGGAGACCGTAGCGGTAGATCAGGTCGAAAAGCAGCCGGCTCCGTCCGTCCTTATCTGGAATCGCAGCGAAAAGCCGCTCGACTTCGGCTTTCGTGAGGTAGGCAGGTTGATGCCCGGCTTGACCACCGATGACGTGCATTCCGTGTCCCTGTCCTACGTGGGACGCGATCTTGACGCTTTTACCCATTTTCGTGAACTCGGCTGCGCACATGGAGTGAGCGTAGCTCGCGAAGCAGCGGCTTTCGTGAAGATGATCCTGCTCTGTCCTGTGCTGCTTCTCTTCACCAGCCCGGCCGTGGCTTCCCACCTGCCGCCGCTCCTCTCCGCGCTTCCGGAGCCGATCAAAGGCGGATCGATCGCAAACACGGCTGCTTTGCCGCTCCTGCGCGTGAAGATGAATACCAGCGTACTGGCCCTCGATTACTTCAGCATCGAATGGAATGGCACGGTGAAGATTGCTGAACGGATCGCCTCGTATCGCCGAGACGACGGCGAAACCTTCGAATTTCGCGTGGATGGTGGGCTGCTATCCGTGGCCACGACCTTCGATGATTGCCAGCCAGGCGCCTGCAGCCGTCCGACTTTTGCTCATATCGTGATCGACGGCAAGACCTACTTCGTTTCGGGGGAACGGCCGGATGCGGACAGCTACATCATCGCTCCGACCAGCTCATTCCAGATGACGGAGACCGTCCGGTATTCCGCTTTGCCGGCGTCGGAAGCTTTCTCTGCCCTCATACCTGCGGCTTTCCCGACCGGCAAACGCCGCGCAGTTCGTCCTGGTCCTCCCGCGTACCGCTTCTCGATGCAGGGAGTCCTCGCGACAAGCTACCGAGCGGCAATCAATGACCGTGACGGCTTGAACGATCTCGCGAAGGCCGAGCAGCTTGCGCGGGATCGCATGCAGCATGCGTTTGACTACACGAACGCGGCGCTCGCAAACAGCGGCTACTACCGAGGACGCTGGTATCTGCGGCAGGTAGTGGTTCGTGACGTGGACGACGCCGACCCCATGACTTGGGCCGAGAACGCCACCGAGGTGCAGCAGTTGCGTGCGGCGGTCCACGGCTGCGGCACCTTCATCATGTCGCAGGGCGGTCGCGCGGAAGCACTTCGTAACTCACCGGGAAAAGTTAATCCCAAGGTGGACAACGTCGTCGCGGGCGGCTACTTCGCTTCTTGGGACGACGGCGACATGCGAGTAACCGCTCACGAGCTCGGCCATACCCTGGGTATGGATCACAACTGGGAAGACGCCCCGGATCGTTCGAAGGACCCGCAGTGGTATGCACGAGCGAGATATGACTGCGCCCGGAAGGAGCGCGACCTCATGAGCTACAACCGCTGCGGCGACACGCTCACGACACTTCCGATCTACTCCGGCCCTGCGGTTATCTGGAACGGAACTACGTGGGGCTCCGACGCGGAAAACAACGTGCTTGCGGCGGTGAACGTCGGTCCATTCCTCGACGAGAGCCAGATCAGCAATTGAGCACCGGAGCCCTCACCGAGAACCGTAGTTCGCCGAACCGCGGAGCGCACTAAAGAGAGATTCTTCATCGAGTTGCGTCGGCTTCGGCATTGCCTCTCGTGCTGTTGCGTGAGATTCATTCGCTATTCGACCGGCGTCGTGAACGTCCTCACCTCTCCATCACACTCAACATCATGGTCCACCGCGACGTACCGAAAGTAATATGTCGTGTTGGCTGTAAGATGTTGAGCCAACCCCGATCCCTTCACTGCATTGATGGAGTACCTCATCTGCGGCCGATCGTCGAAATCGAACCATTCGCGGGTCGGCGGAAACATGGAGTTACCAGGAAGTTGAGCGGTGTGTGCAGTAATCTGCTCGGCTGGGAACGTGTGCACTCGTTCTATGCTTTCGCCGTCGCCTTCGGCCAAAATGCGTCCTATGGGAACTTGGCGGTGAATCAGAAGCACACCGATTCCGTTCAGTGCGACTATTGCGATCATAGCAGCAATGGTGAACACCACTAGGCGACGGCCGCTCAGGCGCGCACTGCGTGCCAGAAGAAAGACGGCTAACAAGTTATACGACTGTGTAGCAACAACACGGAAAGCGTCCGTTCCGACCGTATCGATGAAGTATTTTATTGTGGCGGCGGTTAAGGCCACTGGTAGAAGCACGCTTGAGTAGCAGCCGGCCACTAGAAGATCCCATGCGGTTGCACGAATTCGTAACACGACAGCGACGAGTGCTGCCGGCAAAAGGATACTAATGAGCCCGACCACTCCCACGAATAGAAAGAGCCATGCTCCCTCGATCACCCCGCCACGTCGCATTGCGTCCAGCTGCTCCGCCGTCGCAAACAAATACGCTACCGAACAGCCAAGCAGTATCGAAAGGCTGATGTTCACGCCTAGGTACGAAAGCGGCGGCAAGTATCGAGACCGCTCGTTGCGGAGAGCTTCGATAAAACGCCGTGGACGCTTTTTGACTATGTCGATTGTGGTTACGAAGTACCGCTCCCCCGCGCCGGCGATGGCAAGTGGCTTCGCGACATCATTATTCTGAAGTTTTGTAGCCTGGACTTCCGCAGCCATTTCCACGGAGGACGCCGCAGCGGACGGGAGCTGAGCGGCAGACTCCGCAACGACCTCAGCTGGGGATGCGTTGCACGTCAGATAAAGGTACGCGCTTCGTGCTCTACTTCCCCTCCTCGCCGACTCTGTCGGGCCCTCGAAGCGAAGGTTCCAGCGCGGCTCATCTTCGGGATATCGAAATGACCAGTGCCTAAGGTGTTCGGCCACTCTCGTGGGCGCCGCTTCGATCCCTTGTGGCGTGACGCTGCCCGGAAACTTCCGCTCGACAGCTTCCCGCACCTGGTCTCGCGTCAGCGGAGTTTCTCTACGACTTTCTTCGGTATCCCGGATCAGTTGGTCGAAGAGAACGGCTGCAACGAACTGCGGGGCACCGGGTTGAAGTTTCTTCAGCAAGGCGCTCCGTGCAGCTCGGAGAGCGTCGGCTTTCTGTTCGAGCGGTAGGTCTTCAAAGCGCGTCGGGGGCGGCATCTTACTGACACTTTCTGATCGTCAGAAGAAATCATAAGTCAGTAGGTATGAGTCACTCGCGCGGCCCGAGTTTTCGGTCTTGACGAGTACAGGCTCTCCCGGCGCATCACCTTCTTTGCCCGAGCCTAGGCGGGTGGAAAAGAAGGTGGCCACCTCGATGAGGTGGCCAGATTAGCGGGTCCCGGCTCTTACCAGCCGGAACCCCGCCCGAACGGTGCCGGGCGCCTGTGCGCGAACAGAGGATTGACATGTGTTCACGCAAAGGCGGCGACGCCGCCGATCAGGAGAATATTGCCACAAATAACATTTCTGCGCAAGAGCTCGCTTCGGCCGGCCCGTCCGCCATCGAATCGTTCGGTCCGGAGACTCGTGGCTCAGTTGTTCGTGTCGATTTCGAGTGTCACGGCGAGAAAACGCTCTCGATCAAACTCCGTTGCGGCCTTGCCGCTGCGGGAGATGAATCGTGAGCGGCCTCGGTGTCACTCCGAGGGTTACATTCTCGCCGTCGGAGCAGCGCGCACTGGAAAAGCTCGCACACCTTGACCGAAAAAACCGGCACGCGGGAGCAGACGTGCGTGAGGAGACGTACCGCATCACCGAAGGTCTGCCACGCCTTCGCGATTGGCTGGAGCAAAGCGACCGACTCGTCGAAGAGCTTCCCGGTGCGAAGCGGCTGCGGCGAAGACGCCGGCGAGGCATTCTGCGGCATTTGGATGGCTCCCTCAAAGGTATGCCGTTCTTCGAGCCGCTGCTCTGTGCCACCGCGTTCTCGCCGGAACCTCGCATCGGATATCTAAAAGACGAGCTCGAAGCGATCGTACTGCCCGGCCGACGCGAGGGCGCGACGTGGCTGCCGGCCAAGGACGAGATCACGTTCGACGAGGCACGGGCGATCGCGATGATAAAAGCCGGCACGTTGTACCGGTTGACTTCACAGGGCCGCGTGCCGGGAATGATCCGCCGCGGGTTCGGACCGAATTCCGAGTCGCACACCGCAGAATTGCGGTTTTCCAGCCGTGACTACGTGCAGTGGCGAGTAGTGCTGAGAGTGGTTATCAGGGCCGCATAGATGCGTGCAGGGGTGGCCATCACCTTATCGATGGCCACCCTTGCACTACGTGGTCTAACGCTCCCGATTCAGGGCTTCCCGTACGCGCTCCAGCACCACTTGGTCAGGGCGCGCATAGCGATCGGTAGTCGCGGAGTTCGCGTGCCCCATCACCTTGCCGATAAACCTAAGCGGAAGGCCAGCTGTCGCGAGATCGCAGCCGAAAGAATGCCGCAGGTCATGGATGCGGAAGCGCCGCGCGATGCCGGCGAGGCGCTTCGCGATTTTGAAGTGCCGCTGCATCGTGGACTCGCTGTAGGGCAGACCGCAGTCAGTGACGAAGATCGGATCGTCGGGGCTGACCTCGCGGCCTTGGAGTGCATGCTGCAGCGCAATCCGGCAATCATCGGAGATCGGAATTACGACCTCCCTCCCGGTCTTCCGTTGCACGAACCGAATCCATCCCTCCTCGAACTCGACGTGCCGGCCAGCAAGCCCTCTAAGGTCGCCCGACCGGATGCCTGTTTCGAGGGCAACGACGAAGAGATCCTTCGACGCCTGGAAGCGGACGAAGTACGCGTTCGCCGCGTGGCTGTCGTTGCGCATGCCGGCGCCGTACGCGCGCCGCGATCCGAAGCGGCCGTCCTTCGCCTGCGCTGGCTGCGCCTTCGGCATCGTCTCGGCGATGAAACGACGGAAGCCCACCTCGTCGTCGAAGGCCGCCAGGAACCGTGCTCGCTCGTCAGCGTTCAGCTCGAGGCACGGCTTGTTCGCCTTCTGTTTCTTGAGCTTCTTCTTGAGCGGCAGGTCAGCGATCACGTCGAGCTCCACGGCGTAGCCGAGAAGGAGCGCGGCGAGGTTCATGTAGTTGTTCACGGTCGCGCCGGCGTAGCCGGCGCCTTTGAGGCGAGCGCCAAGGCGGTTCAGGACACCGGAAGTGATTTCGTCCAGGCGAAGAGCGCCGAGCTGCGGCAGGAGGTGCCGGTCGATTGCGTAACGGTAATCGCGCGCAGTTTTCTCGGTGAGGTTCGGCGCGATCGCGGGGAAATAGTCGGTGATGAACTCGCGGAAGGTCGGCGCTTCGGGCGATGGACGGCGGAGTCCTTCCGCAGCACGACTCCGGAACTCGGACCAAAGGCGGACCGCTTCGTCATACGTTGCGGCGTTCACGGTCGCGCGCTTTCGGTCGCGGCCGGCCGTGCCGGGCAAGTACATCGAGAAGTACGCGACGCCTGCCGCGTCGTCGTAGGTGAAGCCGATAAGGCGATTGCGATGCCGCACGCGCTTCACTCTCCGCGGCGAGCGGGAGCGGCGCGCCGACGTCTCGCCGCTTTCCTCCGCTCCATCGCGCGGCGCACTTCCTCCCGGTCGTAGAGGATGAGGCGATCCGAGAGGCACTCCTTCGGCTGCGGCATGAGGCCGAGCCGTTGCCACTTCGCGATCGTCTGCGGTTCGACGCCGAGCGACGCCGCGAGCTCGATGCGGGAGATGAGGTTCTTGAGGTCCATGCACCGGTCGGAGTGCAAGGACTCCATCCCGCGTGTCGGCGTCTTCGAAACGGCGCGAAACGATGTCGTCGCGACGCAAGTTAGACGCGCGATTAGACACTTGGGCCGAAATGCCGTTTTTGGTGGGAGAAGAGGAAGTTGCTAAGTCGTTGTGGCGGAGATCGTTAACTTTGGTGGAGCTGATCGGGATCGAACCGACGACCTCCTGAGTGCGATTCAGGCGCTCTCCCAACTGAGCTACAGCCCCACGATGTTGGAACTTCGCTGCTAACGGCAGCGTCCCGGAGGAGAATTCCGAGGGCGCGGATTATACCGATGTCGCCCGCCGATGCCACTCTTGGCCTCCATCCTGCTATCGCCCCGCTCGTTATGCGATGGACACCTGGCGGCGACAACAGCGACGTTGAAGACCGGCGCGGATCGAGCGGCGGCGGATTTGGCGGATTCGGGATCGGCGGCGCGCCGATCGGATGCGGCGGGGCGATCATCCTCCTCGTACTCAGCCTTCTCTTCCACAAAAACTTTTTCGCGCTCCTCGGCACCGGCCAGAACGGGACGCAGGTCTCCACTCCGGCGGCGGATTCGCGGCCGGTGCAGGAGACGCCGGAAGAGCATCAGGAATCGGAGTTCGTGAAGTTCGTGCTCCACGACGCGCAGAAGACGTGGGAGTCGATCGTGCCGCAGCAGACGAATGCCACCTATCGGCACGCCACGCTCGTCCTTTTCCGTGATTCGACACAGTCGGGATGCGGCTATGCGCAGGCCGCGTCGGGTCCGTTTTATTGCCCCGAGGACGAGAAGGTGTACATCGATCTCGCGTTTTACGATGAGTTGAAGCAGCGCTTCGGTGCCTCGGGCGATTTCGCTCAGGCGTACGTTCTCGCGCACGAGATTGGGCATCACGTCCAGAAGGTCATCGGCATCGAGGAGAAGGTGCATCAGGCGATGGAGAACGATCCGCAGCGCGCCAAGCAGTACTCCGTCCGGCTGGAGTTGCAGGCCGATTGTTTCGCCGGCATCTGGGCGCACTCGACGCAGGAGCGCAACCTGCTCCAGGCAGGCGACGTCGAGGAAGGCTTGAACGCCGCGGCCGCGGTCGGCGATGACCGGTTACAACGCATGGCTGGACGCCGCGTCAATCCCGACTCCTTCACGCACGGCTCCTCGGCGCAACGCTCCGAGTGGTTCAAGCGCGGATTCGATGCAGGCCGGATCAGCGACTGCGATACATTCGCCTCCGGAGCGGTGCGATGACGCAATCGAATGTGCGGCACAACGAAAAAGACGAGCGGTTCGAGAGTGATGCGGATGGCGGTGTCGCCTTCGTCGAGTACATCATCGACGGCGACGAGATCACGTTCACGCACACCGAAGTTCCCAAACAGTCGGAAGGAAAAGGGATTGCGGGGAGGCTCGTGGCCGACGCCATGGCCTATGCGCGCGTGGCGAATCTGCGCGTGATTCCGCAGTGCGAGTACGTCGCCGCGTGGTTGAAGCGGCATCGCGAGTACGACGACATCCTGCATCCCGAGTATCGCGAGAGCTAACGGTCGCGCAGTTTTCTGCTACTCTCTGCAATTGCAGATAACGTGATGGGTGTGTGATGGAACTGCTGCAATTTGCCAGGAGCAGACGGGGAGGGGAGCTGATCGGGATCGTCATCCTGGCGGCCGGCATTTCCCTTTCGCTCGCGCTCCTCACCTACCATCCCGACGATTCCTCCGCGTTCTACACCTCCACGAACAGCGTCGTCGCCAACTGGATCGGCTATTACGGCGCCACGATTGCCTGGCTGTTCGTCGGCTTTTTCGGATTCGCATCGCTGCTGTTTCCGGGCGCGTTGCTCGTCGCCGGCTGGAACCGCATCTGCGCGAAAGAGATCGAATACCTGCAGACGAAGGCTATCGGCTTCGTCATCCTGATCATCGCCGCGCCCCCGTTGTGCGATCTCGCCTTCGGCAAGGTCTGGCTTCGCGGTGCACTCATCCCATCGGGCGGTTATCTCGGGCAGGAGCTCAATCGCGCAGCGTCGTCGAATCTCAACGGCATCGGCGCGGCGATCGTGCTCGTCACGACGATGCTTGTCGGCCTGCTGCTGGCGACGCGCATCAGCCTCGCCGCGATCTTTGTCGCGCTTCACCGCAAACTCCTCGGCCTCGGGCGCGCCTTCTCGCTGCAGTGGGCGCGCTTCACCGAACGGCGGCGCAAGGAAAAGATGAAGACGGCCATCGTCCGCAAGCATCTCGACGCGCCGTCGCTGCGGCTCGTGCCGAACACGGAGGACGCGCCGCTGCCGACTGCCGGCCCGATCGTGCGCGAAGTGCGCGGTGCGGGACGATTCCAGATTCGAAAGGTCACGAAAGCGGATCTGCGGAAGGCTGCCGAGGAGTTGTCGAGGCAGGAAACGCCGGATCCATTTGCGTTGTGGGCGGCTGCGAAGGCCGACACCGTCGAAGCCGCCGAGTTCTCGCGTCCTGTCGCCGTCGAGGATGATGGCGAGTTCGAAGATCCGCTCTACCTCGACGATCCTCCGGCAATCCGTCCGCCGCGCCCGAAGCCGCAGATGCCGCGGCCGGTGCAGCGCAAGCAGAAAGAGACGCCGGCCAGGCGGGAGACGCGGCTCACGCACGACTACCTGCCGCCGGTCGACCTGCTCACGGCCGGTCCGAAGCAGGACACGATCAATGACGACGTCCACAAACACTTCCTCGATATCGGCCATCTCATCGAAGAGCGCTGCCGCGAATTCTCCGTCGATGGCGAGGTGACGGCGTATCACCCTGGTCCGGTCGTGACGACGTTCGAGTTCAAGCCGTCCGCAGGCGTGAAGTACGCGAAGGTCGTCAACCTCGGAGACGATCTCGCGCTCGCGCTGAAGGCCGAATCGATCCGCATCGAGCGCATCAGCGGCTCGTCGACGGTCGGCATCGAAGTGCCGAACAAGCGACGCGAGCTGATCACGCTGCGCGACATCATCGACACCGACGCGTTCACGCAGCAGTCGTCGCTCCTCACACTGGCCCTCGGCAAAGATATTCATGGCGACGCCATCGTCACCGACCTCGCGCGCATGCCGCATCTGCTCGTCGCGGGCGCCACCGGCGCGGGCAAATCGGTCGGCCTCAACTCGATGATCGTGTCGCTGCTCTACAAAGCGCTGCCGAAACAACTGCGCATGCTGATGATCGACCCGAAGATGGTCGAGCTGAAGATGTACGAAGACATCCCACACCTGCTCCATCCGATCGTGACCGATCCGAAGCTGGCCTCCGTCGCGCTGATCTGGGCAGTGAACGAGATGGAGAACCGCTACCGCTCTCTCGCCGAGTGCGGCGTCCGCAACATCGATCAGTACAACGCGCTGCTCAAGGACGTCGACGGCTATCGCCGCGCCATGAAGCTGCCGGAAGGGGAGCCGGTGAAGGTACCGGAGCCGCTGGTCTATATCGTCATCATCATCGACGAGTTTGCGGATCTGATGATGGTGGCCTCGAAGGATGTCGAGGATTCCGTGACGCGCCTTGCGCAGAAGGCACGCGCGGTCGGCATCCATCTGATCATCGCCACGCAGCGGCCGTCGGTCGACGTCATCACCGGCGTCATCAAGGCGAATTTTCCGTCGCGCATCAGCTACCAGGTGGCCTCGAAGATCGATTCGCGCACCATCCTCGACGCGCAGGGCGCGGAAAAACTCCTCGGCAACGGCGACATGCTGTTCCTCCCGCCCGGCACCGCGCGCATCCGCCGCATCCACGGCGCGTACGTGTCGGAAAAAGAGATTGTGAAGATCGTCGACTTCGTCAAAGCGAACCAGGGCGAGCCGCAGTTCCTCGAGGAGATCACGAAGATCGACGTCGAGAAGAGCGGTGCCGACGGCATCGAGTACCTCGATGATCCGAAATACGACGACGCGGTCCGCGTGGTCCTCTCGACCGGCCAGGCCAGCGCCTCCTACCTCCAGCGCCGCCTCAAACTCGGCTACTCGCGCGCCGCACGCCTGGTCGAGATCATGGAAGCAAACGGCGTCGTTGGCCCCTCGCAGGGTTCAAAGCCACGCGAGATCCTAGTCCGCGCCGACGACTACCCGCCAGCGAGCGGGCAGAGTATCTAGTCACGCGGAGACGCGGGGACGCGGAGAGAACCGCTTCTTTTCTCCGCGTGCTCCGCCCCTCCGCGACCTCCGCGTGAAACGTTCCCCTTAGAATCGATCTACCGGCGGTGCTGGTCGAAGGCGGCGCTTTGGCCCAGCAATTCTGTTGGCAATGTTCGGATTGGCGATGGCCATCTCGCAGGGCGTGAAGTGGCCGCTCGACTACTCGGTGTTCTCGGCGTCGGCGGCCGCGTTGCTGCTGGGACGCGCTACGACGCCCCGCTAGAATGCGATCCATGTCGCGCGTCGATCCTCCATCCGTCGTCAACATTGCGGATCTCCGCGCCATCGCGAAGAGACGTCTTCCGCGCGTGGTCTTCGACTACATCGATGGCGGTGCGGGGGCGGAGTGGACGATGCGCGAGAACGCGCGCGTGTTCGATGACGTCATGTTCCGTCCGCGCTCGGCAGTCGCCACCGCGAATGTCGATCTGCGAACGACGGTCCTCGGAGAGACCATCGAGCTCCCCTTGATTCTCGCGCCGGTCGGCAGCTCGCGGCTTTTCTGGCCGCGCGGCGAAGAAGCCGCGGCGCGTGCGGCGGGCGACGCGGGCACGATCTACACGCTGTCGACGCTCTCCGGCTGTGGCGTCCACGATGTGAAGGCCGCCACGCGCGGACCGGTGTGGTACCAGCTCTATCTCGTCGGCGGACGCGACGTAGCGCTGGCCGGCATCGAGCGCGCGAAGAGCGCCGGCTGTTCCGCGCTGGTCGTCACCGTCGACACGCCGGTCGCCGGAATGCGCGAGCGCGACGTGCGCAATGGAACTCGCGAGCTCGTGTCGGGCGCGCCATTCACGATGCTGCCATTCGTCGCGCAATTCCTGGCGCGTCCGCGCTGGCTCGCCGCGTTCCTCGCCGATGGCGGCTTGATGAAGTTCGCGAACGTCATCCTCAAGGACGGTCCGATGCCCTATGCCGACGTCGCGGCGGCGCTGGAGCAGTCGACGGTGTCGTGGGCAGATTTTCGATGGATTCGCGACGCGTGGCAGGGTCCGATCATTGTGAAAGGTGTCCACACTGCCGATGACGCGCGTCAATCCATCGATCACGGCGCCGCCGCAGTCGTCGTCTCGAATCATGGCGGACGACAGCTCGATGGTGTCGCGCCGACGTTGCGCGTGCTCCCGGAAGTTCTCGGAGCGGTCAATGATCAGGCCGAGGTCCTTCTCGACGGCGGTATACGAAGAGGTAGCGATATCGTGAAAGCGCTCTGCCTCGGCGCGCGCGCTGTCCTGATCGGACGGGCCCACGCCTACGGCCTCGGCGCCGCCGGTACGGCGGGCGTAGCGCGATCGATCGACATCCTGCGCTCCGACATCATCCGGACGATGAAGCTCCTCGGCTGCGCCTCGGTTCGCGATCTCGATCAATCATTTGTCGGCGACAACATGCAGCACCGCATTGGGATCGTATGATCGCCGCATGAGTGACGAAGCCAGCGCGGCCATTCGCGCCGCACGTGCATCGATCAACGAGGCCATCGCACGCCGCGAGCCGGAGGCGATCGGAGCCTTCTTCCTTCCTTCGTATCACGTCGTGACTGCGCGCAGCCTGCAGCGGAATGGAAGGAAAGACAGCGTCCGCAGCTGGGCGGAGACGTTCGCGCACGATCCCAGCGTCGTGCACGAAGGAACGCCGGACGAGATTCACGTGAACGAAGATTGGGGCATGGCCGAGGAGCACGGACGGTGGACAGGGATGCTCACGGCGAAGGACGGACCGATAGAAATCGCCGGCCGTTACGCAGCGAAGTGGCAATGCACCGCCGAAGGATGGATGCTGCAAGCCGAGATCTTCACGCCCATCACAATTACGCGCGGAACGAATTCGTAGCGAATGAAACGGTTCTCCGCCGGCTCTCACTACACAGCGGAGGCCACAATGAAATTTGCCCGGAACGTCTTTCTCATTGCAGGCATTTACGGCCTACTGGTCGTCACGCCGCAGTACTTCATGGAATCGCGCGTCGGCCGGACGTCTCCGCCGCCGGTCACGCATCCGGAGTATTTCTACGGCTTCGTCGGCGCCGTCGTCGTGTGGCACGTGCTTTTTCTGGTCATGTCGCGAGACCCTGCGCGCTACAGACCGATGATGCCGGTGGCCGCTCTGGAAAAACTCGCGTTCGGAGCGCCAATCGTCATCCTCTACGCGCAAGGCCGCGCGGCGCTCCCTCTCGTCGGAGCTGCCGTCATCGACCTGATTCTCGGTGCGCTCTTCCTGCTGTCGTTCTGGAAGACCGCCGAACAGCTCTCCGGCGCGGACTATCGGTTGCAGTCGTCGGGCGCCGCCTCGCCGACCTGATACACCTTGACGTGGGACCGCGAACCGTACCCTTTTCGAATGAACGGCCGCGCGCCTTTCGGTCCGACGCCGACGAAGAGGTCAACGTGCGCTCCTCGGAAGTGACCGCGATCGTTCGCCACGAAGATGCCATCGTGGATCGTGCCGTCCGGAAGGCGAGCTCCCTTCAATTGCGGGATGCTGATCGTCGTTCCGAGTTTTACGAAGTGAGGATCGACGGCGACCGTGCGATACGGAACGAGCGCGCAGCCGAGTTGTCCGACGCCGTACGTTGACTGCACGATACGAAATCGATTCGTTCCGTGCACCCTGCGATCGTAAGCCACAGTTCGCCCGTCGCGAAGATGCCCGCTGCCTTCGCGGATCAAGTCGCGGCGGAATCGAACGCTGGTCGTGGCGATAATCCGTCCCCGCACATCCACCAGTTCCGCTTTCGCCTTCCCCCGATACCGCGGCGCAGATTCGTCGATCAGCCAATAAAACGTGACCATCGCCCGTCCGATCTTCTTCGGCGGCGCCGCGAACGCAGTCGTCGCCAGGAGGAAGGTGAGGAGGATCATTCTGGCGGTCATGCGGTGGCCGATGATGTCACGGCCGTGCAACCGTTGCGGTATCGCACTCAACGTTTTCCCCGAGTGAGGAGGAGTATCTGTGCCGCAACGGCAGGAGAAAATTCTTCGACATCCTTGCAGCCGACCGTTATCCTAACGGAAGTCCATCACAGCCTGATTGACAGCACTGCCGGAACGAAATACAGGGGAGAAGCGAGTCGACCGCAATGGTTAAGGGAATGACGACCCTCGCACTCCTTCTGTCCACCTTCATTTCCGTTCCGCTAACCGCCACCGCCGGCGATATCGCGGTCACAGTTCGCGTGCATACAGCCGGCGCCAGCCCCGTTGCCCAGGCATATGTCGCAATCGTCCCCGCGTGGCAGCCGTCGAGCCGCCCGTTGGTGGAGGAGATTGCAGAAAAAGGCGTTTCCATCCTTCACGTCCCGGCCGGAAAGTATTGGCTGATTGCTGGCGTCAAAGGATTTGGCGTTTCTTCGCGCGGGCCGGTCTCTGTTACAAAGACTTCCGGTGTCAATCTGGTCATTGAACTCCCTCCCCTGAAACCAATGACCGGCACTGTAAGAGATGAGGAGGGCCGTCCCCTAGGGGGTGCGCGCGTGGAGGGCTTGAACGCCGCAGTTCCGCCGCCCCTGGGCACTTTAAGCGAACTGGCTGTTCGTTATCTTGCTTCGGATTTGTCGGTTACAACGGATCAAAATGGCACGTGGACTCGGAAGTTGCCTGACGGCGCCGTTCCGCTCCTCTTCGAAGCGCCCGGCCGCGCGGCAGAATGGCGGATCCGCCCTGAAAACGGCCCCTCCACGTTCGACGTTTCTCTACCAAAAGGGGCCACGCTGAAGGTGACGACCGATCGTGTCGATCCAAACCTCATTGTGACGCTCTCACGGGAGGATTCCGCGGCGGCCGGTAGTCTGGCCGACGAGGAGCCACGGGTCTGGGCGCGGTGGACGAAGAGCACCGTGCTCGCCTGGAACTCTTTGCCGCCGGGTGTGTACGGGGTCTACTCGAAGTATCCCGATCCGCACTATTTCATGCAGACAGCTCTGAAACTAACGACTGTGACGCTGGTGGCGGCCGACCAGCGCGCAATTTGCATCGCGCTCCCATCTGCCAGGCGTCCTGCCACGAGCTCCGGTGCTCTGTTCCTCAAGAGCGTCTCACGCAAGGACTTGGGTGAAGGGCTGCAGACGTATGGCCGGGACGCCGCCGGCCATCAGAAGCTCGTGGAGCACTTCGTGGAAGAGGTGATGGGCGGGAGTGTCGTCTACGTGAAAACGGATGGTGTCCGCGGTCCGTTTTATGGCTTCACGAAAGATCGTTTTTTCTCCACCGTGCCCGATCTGGCCGAGTCACGCCAGGACGCGAGCGCGGAGCCGTGGCCGGCGGCGGTTCATCCGCGTGCCGGCGCGCGCCTGCACCTTCGCTTTGCGGAGCAGGATCTGCCGTCCCCCCATTCTGGGGTGGCCGTGCTGCGCGACTGCAGCGAGGGGGACCGCGTCACGGTACCGATCGAAATCGGCCAAGACAATCTCGCCCGGTTCACCGCCGCGGCCGGATGTCAAAGTACGGTTCTTGAGTTCGCGCCCTTCGAGCCGGTTGTGACCGAGAGAGTGCTTCAACCGGGGGAGCAGTCCTTAGGCGACTTCCTTCTCCATGGCGCCGGATCGGCGGACGTGCATGTCGTGCGCGATCCGGGCGGGGCGCTGGTTGCCGGGGCAACCGTACGGGCCACGAGCGACTCACTCCCCGGCCAAAAAACAATCGTTGTGAAGGAAGCGCTCACCGACGACCGCGGCTGGGCGCGCCTGTCCGGGCTGCCCGTCCGCCGCCGGTTGCGCGTTGTCGGAGAAACGGGAGACGGCGACCTTTCCGATGCCGTTGTACTTCGTGTGGACCCTCTGGAGCGTGGTGTGATCGATCCGCTCCCCATTACCGAACCGGCTACAGTGATCGCAGACGTCAAGATCGACAAGGCATTTCTCGAGCGGTTTCCCTCGTCACGCATCGTGATGTTGGCGATGCGGCCCAGCGATCGGTCTCGCGAGTCGGAGCGGCGGCAAGACGATACTCCCAAGAACGACACCCCGGTGCGATTTGAGCGCCTTCACGCCGGAAGCTGGCGCTTGGAGGGTGTGGTGAATGCCGCAGGTAACTATTCGCCAGTGGAGATCGGAGATCTCGACGTGAAAGCCGGAGAAACGCGTCGTCTGGAGAGGACGATCACGCCCAACGTCTTTGAAGGGATTGTCACGTCGGACGGGAAAGGTTTGCGGGCCAAGATCACCATCGAGGATGGAACGAACAGGATGAACTTTATCTCCGACGCGGACGGGATCTTTCACGCCGTCCTGCAGGAGAAGGGAACGTACCGGGTCGGCGTTGCGCGGCTAAGTTCGCAGGGGAACATCATTCCCATCGGTGAGGTCGGATTCAATGATCCTTCCCGCCGTATCGAGATCGCCATTCCCAAGGGCGGCAGCGTGACTGCTCGCGTGCGGCATGGCGATCAACCTTTGCCACGAACCGTTGTCTGGGTATCGCGGCGCGAGGATTCCGGTAATGTCGAGGAACTCTCCAATCGAGGAGGTACGACAGATCTCAACGGTGACGTTACGTTCGACGACCTGATTCCGGGAAGTTGGACGTTCTCGGTCCGCGACACCGAGACTCGGCGAGGGGCGCAGAGGGCGGTCACGGTGGACGAAGGTGCTGACATCGCCATCGTCCTTGATCTCGCCGACGCAGCCAGGATCGAGGGCACGATCCACGACCTCGGTGGGTCACCACTTTCGGGCGCGCATGTGGATTGTCTGTTCGTTGGACCAACAGGTAACCCGGATCGGGCCGGCGCGGAATCGAATTCTGACGGGGCATTCTCAGTGGACCTGATCCCCCCGGCCCCTCCAGTCGCGCTCTGCAGCGTCGTCACTCCCATGGGAACCGTCGATGCCTTCAAGGCCTTTCCCGGTCAGACGTTGGATCTTCGTGTCCCAACGGCAACGGCGGCGCTCACGATCTCCGATTGGAACGATAAGAACCCATACCTCTTTTGGCTCGTAGCGACGGATGGTCGTGCGATCAATCTGAACGCCGTAGCGCCAACCGGCATTTTTCGCTCCGCGGTGAGCATCGCTGCTCTTACGGCCGGCCGCTGGAAGATCATTCGTGCCGGCTCCCTATCGCAGTTGCTCAGTATTGCGGCGGGGATGGGAAATTCGTTGCCGCCGATTACCGAATTCACTCTCTCCGCTGGAACGGCGGAGACGATTCATTTGGATAACAGCCCGGCCCATTGAGTGGGTCAAGAAACTCAACCAACTGACTAGAGTGAGGATCTATGAAGCGTGCTCTACTTGTTTTAGTCGTCTCCATCGTAGTTTTTTCCGCCCCAACGCTTTTCGCGTGCGAGAAATGTGTCGCGAAGGGTGACACGGATCCAGCTGGCAACGTACATAACTATCCTTCGTGCTATACGATCGCCAGCGGTGAGTACGGGTCGTGCGTTTCCGGGACTTCCTCGGCGCTGACTGCCCCTACCACACCAGTGACGCAGGGTGTCCTGAGGGTGGCGCCCAGTGCAAAGTCGAGTTTGCATGCATTCTTGAGCCTTCATCGATTGTTGCAACGCCTGCTTTGCCCGTTGATAAATGTTCAATCGAAGTTTCAGGACGATGTGCGCGCGGCGGTAGGGGTCGAAGCCCTTTCCTGCGTTGAAAACTTCCTATCGCGCCGCTGTTTCTGGCGCCGCTCTCGGGCTGCGCCAGATTCTCGAGCTTTCTTGCAGTCGATGACGAGTTCCCCTCGACCGCACCTTCCAAT
>Ga0213882_10000141_pt1 | contig 31211 bp, 13 predicted proteins | sample BarmaccoBMER_R09_FD_160106 | JGI IMG/M metagenome (GOLD analysis project Ga0213882, IMG submission 160106) | Barbacenia macrantha exposed rock microbial communities from rupestrian grasslands, the National Park of Serra do Cipo, Brazil - ER_R09 ...
CAACGTGAAGTACACCAACACCTCGGACGATCCGACCACGGCATCGCGCACGGTGGTCTTCCAGGTGACCGACGGTACGGACGCGAGCAACACCGTCAGCAGCACCATCAACGTCATCGCGGTCAATGATCCGCCGACGGCCACGGCGTTCAGCGGACTCCCGGCGCAGGCGGGCATCCCCATCACCTATCCGGCCGGAAAACTGAACGGCACGGACGTTGAGGCGGGAACAATCGTCACCGTCGACACGACCCCGATCAACCTTGTCAACGGCTCGGTCACCCTCAACGCAAACGGCAGCTTCACCTTCACGCCGACTCCGCAGTCGGCCGGTGGAACGGCGTCGTTCCAGTATCGCGTCACCGACAACGGCAATCCGGCTCCGGGCGCGAACAGCAGCTACGTGACGGTGTCGTTCAGCGTGGCTGGCCCGGCCATCTACTTCGTCAAGGCCTCGGGTACCGGCAACTGCACGCTCGGCAACGAGTGCACGCTGACGACGGCCCTTGCCTTCGGTGCAGCCAGCGCAAACATCTTCATCAGCGACGCCGCGACGCACACGAACGGACCGATCACGCTGAACTCCGGCGGAACGATCATCGGCCAGGGCATCGTCGCGCCGAGCTTCGATTCGGTCTACGGCATCGGAACGCCGTCGCAGGGAACGCTGGCGCCCCGTCCGGCAGTCAATCAGCCGCGCCCCACGATCAGCAACTCGCCGATTACGCTCGGCACCAACTCAGTCGTGGCCGGCTTCAACATGAGCAACAACTCCGGCGACACGCTGATCGCTGTAGGTAAAACGGGTCTGGGAGTGAGGAATCTCGACATCACCACCACCACGAATGTCCCGCTGCAGTTCGCCGTGCACTTCACGAGCTCCAGCGGTCTGTTCAACTTCGGAGCGATCACCGTCGCGGGCGGCAACTCCGGCGCAGGCGTGAATTTCAGCAGCACCACCAGCACCTCGCCGGTCACCTTCGGCAACATCTCCACGACGAGCGGCGACGCCGTCACGATCGCCAACAGCGGCGCGACGAACTTCACGTTCGCCAACGTTTCGTCCACGACCGGCAAAGCGGTCGGTGTCAACACGGCGACTGGCTCCTTCACCTTTACGAAGATCAGCTCCAACGGCGCGTCGAAGGGCATCACCGTCAACGCGCTCACCGGATCGGGCAGCTTTACGGTCACCGGCACGGGCGGCCTGTGCGACTCCGCCCACACCGGCGCCGGCGACTGCACGGGCGGCGCGATCCAGAACACTTCGGCCCGAGGGGCTGAGTTCGTCAACGCCGCCAACGTCACGCTGCGGAACATGTACTTCAAGGGCGATGGCACGACGAATTCAGGCGCCAGCTGCTTCGATGACGTCAACGCCGGCTCGAACGTGACCTGCAACGCGGCCCTGTATCTCAGCAGTTCGTCGGCCGCCACGCTCGATCGTCTTTACATCGACGGAAGCGGCTCGCAGGATATGGGCCTCAACGGTAACGCGGTCAATGGCCTGACGATGAGCAACACGGAGATCGCGAACTTCGCCAACAGCACGAAGACCGCGATGCTTTTCCAAAACCTCACGGGAACGGTGGGAGTGACCGCGGCGAACATCCACAACAACAACGTGGCGCACAACGTCTTCGTCACGAACAACACGGGAACGGCAAACATCACCTTCACCAACCCGATCGTTCAAACGTCGGCCGGATCCGGCGACGGCATCCAGGTCGACTCGTATCTCGCCGGCACCACCCTGAACGTGACGGCGAACGGCGTGACGATCAACAACGTCCCGGGCAACGGCGTCTCGTTCCAGGCCAGCAGCGGCTCGACGATGACAGCCATCCTCAGCGGCGGTACGGTCACCGGCACGAACGGGATTCTCATGCAGTCGACCGGCAACAACACTTCGTTGACCTACACGGTCACCGGCCTGACGGCGGTCACGACGCACGCCTTCGGCTCGAACGCCATCACCGCCGGCAAGGCCAACGGAATCAACGGTACGGTCAACGGCACAATCACGAACAACACGATCACCAGCGCGCTGTGCGGCGGCGGGTGCAACGGCATCACGATCGGCTCGTTCGGCGTCAGCGGCACGTCGGTCGTCAACGTCTCGGGGAACAACATCTCCGGCGTCGACGCCTCGGCGATCGCGGCAACCGCTGGTCAGGGCGCCAGCTCGCTGAACGTGACGATCCAAGGCAACACCATCCACGATCCCGATCCGGGCAACTTCTCTTACGCGATTGACCTCATCGCGGGAACGTCGAGCGGCGATGCTCCCTGCTTCTTCGCGAACGTCGGCGACATGACGACGACCCACACCGTTCCGGCGAACCGCAACCTGATCACCGGTGCGTGGCAGAGCGGCGGGAACCCGATCGAAGCCGGAATCTTCAACAACAGCACGTTCAAGCTGCTGAACCTACCCGGGACCGGCGACACGATCGCCGCCTTGTGGATCTCCGCCAGCAACAATGCCGCCGGAGCCGACACCTTCCACCTTGGCCCGAACCAGTTCATCAACGGCACGAGCTGCCCGTAATCAATCCCGGATGCGGGCCTCTTCGGAGGCCCGCATCCTCCTTTCTTCCGCGGCGCCCCCCAACAGCCAGCCTCACACAGCCCGCGCCGCGGCGCACCTGTGCACTTTCGATCGCCGCGCAACTAGGCAGGGGACGGGTTCACGCGGAGCCGCGGAGGCACGGAGAGTTCGCGGAACGCCCAACATCACAGTGAACGCCTCCAGCAACTGCAAGGACATCACCCATCGGTGACCAGCGGCGATCAACAACGTCCGGAGCAACAGCCAGCGCACCGCCGTGCAGCGCTGTCGCGGAGGGGCGGAGGCTGCGCGCTCTCCGCGGCTCCGCGTGAAATTGGTTCCCCTGGACCACACCACCGTTTCGGGACACCGATGAGTGTGCTAAAACGGGGCCATGGAGAGAGCGCAGATGGACCTCGGGGAGATCACTCTGGAGACGGCGCAGCCGCTGGTGGGGATGCTGTTTCACGTCACTCTTGACGACGGGAACACGGTCGAGATGAAGCTGACCGAGGCGGTGCCGTTCGAGTTGCCGAGACGCTCTCCCCGGGGGGCAAAGCAGATGAAGCGGCTTCCGTTTGCGATCTACTTTCTTGGGCCGCGGGAGCCGATCCTTGCGCAGAGGATGTACGACTTGCGCAGTGACGGCGTCGAGCTGCCGGGCCTCTTCATCGTGCCGGTCGGACGCGATGACGAAGGGACGGAGTACGAGGCGGTCTTCGCCTGATCAGGCGCTGATGGCCGGCCACTTCATGATGTGGTAGACGCCGTTCGTATCGACGTGCTGGAACCCGAGCCGGTCATAAAGGCGGCGGGCCGGATTGAAATTCTCGACGTAGATCATCACCCGCCTGCCGCTCTGCTCCGCCTCGCCTAACACCTCCTGCAGCAGACGTGAGCCAAGGCCGCCGCCGCGGCACTCGGGGAGCAGGGCGATGTCGATGACCTCGATCTCGTCCTCCCTTCGGTCGACGTACAGCCGGCCGATGGGAACGCCCTTCTGCTCGATGATGAGGAAGTCGGCGCCGCCGTATTGCTGGTCGTAATGGGCGGTCTGGGCATCGAACTGCCACTGAAGGAAGGCGCGCTTCTGCTCGTCGGTCCAATCGATCATGTCCATCTCCTGTTGCCGCGTGCTGGCGTACAGCATGGCCAGGAAGGAACGGTCGTCGTCTCGTTTCGGGCGGAGTTGGATCGAGTCGGGCGAATGGTTCATGTAGGACGAAAGCGCTGCGGGGCCGGCGAGGCCCCGCACCGGAAGGAGAAACGCGTCTAGCCGCGGGGCGGGAAGACGCCCTGCAGGGCGATGCAGAAGTTGACCGTGAGGTAGGGCTGCATGTTGTTGTGGGGAAGCGAGCCGCCGGCGATGGCCAGGGCCTGGAAGTTCATCTGCGTCAGGTTGGCGGACTGCGCAGTGTAAGCAGCGCCGCCGGCCGACTTGCTGAGGGCCTGATCGGGTGCCGGTGCCGGGTTGGCACCGGAGTGGGCGTTGTGACCGACGAGGGAATGGTTATGGATGGGCATCTCGGTCTGGATGAGCGTCACGAACTCGACGCCGCTCTGCTCTCCGATGAAGTATTGGGTGCCAGTGGAGCTCTGCCCCTGGTTTGTCGGCGCGCTGCCCTGCAGATTGGGAAGGGCGAACGTTGACTTTCCATCGCCGCCGTAGAATGTCCCGAGCAGCGAGAAAAGGGCTGTGTTCTGGGAGATGGGAAGCAACTGGCCGGCGCAAAACGCCCAGCCGGTGGGGGCGAAGTTGCAGGCCCACATGCGGACCTCTGCTACAAACGGTGAAGACATTGTTTGATTCTCCCTTCTCTAGTTCTGCGTCGGAAAGATGCCAAAGAGCGAAATGATGAACGTGATGACCAGGAACGGCATCATGTTCTCGTGGGGCTGGCTGCCGCCCACGCTCGTGATGGCAGCGGCGTTAAAGTTGTTCGACGGCGGGAACTGCGAATAGAGCGACACCTGCAGGTTCGAGGCGAGCACGTTGCCCGTAGGGACGCCCGTCGTTCCGCCGCTCGTCGAGGCCACCAGGGCGTGGTTGTGCTGCGGGATCTGTTGCGTGGTGAGCGTGACCTGCTCCACGCCGGCCATCTCGCCGATCTGATAGGTCGTACCCGTCTGCGGGTTGGTTCCCATGTGGATCGGCAGCCGCCCCTGGACGTCGGGGAGGCCGAAGGTTTCCTGACCATCGCCGCCGTAGGTCGTGCCGATCAGGTTGAAGAGTGTGTCGTTCTGGGAGATCGGCATCAACTGACCCGCGCACATTGCCCATCCCGCGGGCGCGAAGCTGCCACCGAACATGCGGATTTCGCCAACATATGGACTGCTCATTTCGTCATCCTCCTTAATTTTGCGAGGGGAAAGCGCCCTGCAGCGCGATACAGAAGTTGAGAACGATGTACGGCTGCATGTTCTGGTGCGGTTGCGATCCGCCGACGTTCGTGACCGACGCCGGGGCGAGCGTGGTGGCGGCATTCAGCGGGCCATAGATCGGCGTCGTCAGCGTGCCGAGGAGGTTGGGACTGGGGATTGCCGAATCGGCGGGGTTGGGCAGGAGGTTGGCCTGGAGGAAGTGGTTGTGGGCAGGCATTTCGGACATCGTGATGGTGTGCGATTCCTGGCCACCGACCTGGCCCTCGGTAAACCCGGCTCCCATGGAAATGGGAGCTTTGCCGCGCATGTCCGGCAGGGCGAACGTCGTCTGTCCGTTGCCTCCGTACATCGTACCGAGAAGGGAAAACAGCGCCTGGTTCTGATTGATGGGGAGAAACTGCCCGTTGCATTGAGCCCAACCCTTGGGAGCAAAGTTGAAGGACATGATTCGCATCTCTGATAGGAATGGTGTACCCATACGACTACCTCCTTTTCGTTGTCTCTCTCTCTTCTGGAACTCAGATGCGCCTCACTCGCGTGAGGCGCATCCCATGGGCCGCTCGACTCGTACTGCGACTTCTCATCAGGGGCAGGAAGCTCCGGCGGTGAACTGGTTGGTGCCGAGGTGGACGGCGTCGACGTTGTATCCGGTCTGGCTAGCCTTCACCCATGCGGCGGCGTTCGCGTCGTTGGTGTTCGAGTTCGGATAGTTGAGCAGCTTGAAGGTGCTGCTGTTGAAGATCAGCACCTCCATCGGGTTGCCGCCGCTCTGCCACGCGCCGGTAATGGTGTTGCGGTTCGCCGGAACGGTGTGGGCGGCGGTCATGTCGCCGATGTCGCCGGCGAAGCAGACCGCGTCACCCGACTGCGTACCGGGGTAGATGTCGATGCCGTAGGAGGTGTTGACGCCTGCCGTCAGCGCCGGATTGTGGACGTTGTTGCCGTGGACCGTCATCGTCAGGGAACTGCCACCCTGGCCGCCGACGATCCAGATGCCTTGGGCGTCGACACCGGAGATGTCGTTGTTGGAGACGTTGACCGTGGATGCGCCGCTCACGCCGAACGATCCGACCTTGATGCCGGCGCAGCCGCCGCCGCAGAGGGCGCTGGTGATGACGTTGTTGGTGACGGTGCCGTTGAACGTGGCGTTGGTGCCGTTGGCCTTACCGACGGTGATGGCGTTCGAGCCGAGGTTGTGCGTGGTGACGCTCGTCAGGCCAGTGACGGTGAACGTGTAGGTGGTGTTAGTGCCCGTCTCCTGCATCAGGAGGCCGTTCGTCCCCGTCACGATGCCGCCGTTGAGAATGCTGGTCATGGTCGAGCCGGTATTTGCCTGGAACATGACGCCGTTGCCGGTGTTCGCGGAGCTGGCCGTGATGTTCACGTTCGTCGCCGTGACGTTCAGGGTCGTTCCCGCGGTGTACGAATTGACCTGAAGGCTGTCCGGGTTGTTCGTGCCGCTGTTGTTGTTGATGGTCGGGCTGGTCAACGTCACGTTGGCCGTGCCGGTGTTGTTGGTGATCATCACGGTGTGGATGCCGCTGTTGTTGTGGACGTTGAGGCCCGTGATGCCGGTGGTGCCGGTCAGGTTCTGGAAGTTGAAGGGCGTCTTGGCGATGTTGGTGAAGTTCGCGATCTCGAGTCCGCTGACCGTCATCGCGCTGACCGCGTTGCCGATGACGCCGGTGTCGCCCGACCCCGTACCGTCGACGTAAATCTTGGTGAGGCTGGGAGCGGTCACGCTGACCAAGTAGAGGTTGGCGTTGCAGGTTGTATTCGTGCCACCGGTGACGTCATCTCCGCAGGCCACGGCCGTCGTGCCGTTGCCCTTGAAGTACATGTTGTTGAGGGTCAGCGAGGCGACGTTGTTGAACTCGCCGCCGCGGGTCGTGCCGCCGAGGATCGAGCCGCCGGTGCAGTCGGTGCCGCTGATGTGCGTCGAGTCGCAGAGGCCGCCCGTGCCGTTGACGGTGAAGCTGCCGCCGCCGGTCAGCGCGGTGACGGTGATGCCCTTGGCCGCTCCGTTCGAGCTGATCTTGGTGAAGACGAAGTCGCCGGTGCCGGTGTTGATGGAAACCGCCGTTCCCGTGGCCGTGGTGACGGTGCCGACAGTGAAGTTCGTGGCACCGCTCGAGGCCACGGTCAGACCGATGCCGGAGCCCGATCCGGTGATCGTGCTCCAGGTCTCGGTCGAGGTACCGGTCACGCCGTTCCAGTTGATGCCGGTGCCGCCGGCGGCGACCGTGATGGTGTTGCCGGCGTTGGTGACGTTGACCACTCCACCGCCCGTGGCGTTGAAGGCGGTGCCGCTGCTGGTGGTCAGAGTCAGCGCGCCGGCGAAAGCCACGGTGCTGCCGGTATTGCCCGTCAGATCGATGGCGTTGGTGGTGCTGGTGCTGCCGGTGATGGCGCCGTTGAACGTCGTCGAGCCGCCGGTCTTGGCGTTGATGTTCACGGCGTTGTTGGCGTTGTTGTTCTTGGTGATCGGACCGCCGAATGTCACCGTGGCGGTGCTGGTGTCCTCGTTGTAGGCGATGCCGGTCGGGTTGGTGATCGACGTGCCGCTCGAGAAGCTGAACGTTCCGGCCGATCCGTTGGTGATGTCGATCCCGGCGTCTCCGCCGTTGAGTGAGTTCGTCCCGCCGTTGAAGTTGTAGGTGCCGTCGGCGTTGTCGAACTGCAGACCGGTGCCGTTCGTGGCCGTGACGTTGCCGCCGAAGGTGAGCGTGCCCGTGTGGCCGGCCGCGACGCTCACGAGGGGCTGCGAGGCCGTGGCCTGGCTGATGGTGCCGTTGTCGGTGACGCTGACCGAGCCGCCGGAGACGAGGAACGCCGCGCCGGTGGCACCGGAGATCGAACCTGCCGAAATCGTGAGCGTGCCGCCGGTGACGGTCGTGAGCGCAACTCCGTTCACGCCGGCCGCCGAGGTGAGATTGCTGAGCGTTCCGGCGCCGAGAGCGACGCCGGTGAGCGACAGAGCGGAGGCGCTGGAGTCGATCGAGTCGGTGCCGGAGAAGTTGATCGTGCCGCCGGCCGTTGCGGAGAATGCCGTAACCGCGCCGGTGAAGATCGACATCGTGCCGTTGAAGTTGAATACCGTGTTGGCGTTGTTCCCGGCGAGCGTTACTGCCGTAGTCGCCATGCGCGATCCGCTTGTGCCGAGGGTCTGCGAGCCGCTGAAGGTGAAGGTCGCGGCCGCGGCGCCGGTCGAATTCTGGATACGGATGCCGGTCCCGGACGCCGTCGCGCCGAGCGCTCCGGAGAACGTGATCGTTCCGCCGGTGCGGCCGGCGGTGGCACCGATATCGACGAGGAATCCGCTGGAGTTGATGCTGCCTCCGTAGGTCATCGCGGCGTTGCCGCCGTCGACCTTGAAGGCTGCGCCACTCGAGCCGACGAGGCTGCCGGCCGTGGCCGTCCAGCCGGTGCCGCCGATGCTCGTCAACAGCACGCCGTTCGTACCGCCCGTGGAGCTGAGGTTGGCGAACGTGCCGTTGAGGTTACCGGTGGTGAGGTTGAGGGCTGTCGTGCCGGAAACGTTGACGCTGGCGCCGATGGACAGCGTGCCGAAGTTCGTGGTGTTGGTGATGCCGGTGGCCGGACCACTAATGGTCACACCTGCCAGGGTGAGGTTCGTGGACGCACCTTTGAGCGATACGCCTGTCGTCCCATTGCTGATGGTGCCGCCATTAATGATGACCGTGCCGCCGGTGAGCGTGTCGAGGTTGATGGCGGTGGTCGCGCCTGACGACGAGACGCTGTTGAATGTGACGTTTGAGGCAGTCAGCGTCATGTTGGCGATGTTCAGCGCGCTCGGCGCCGCCGTGCCCGTGGCGATGTTGGCCGTGCCGGTGACATTGAGCGTGCCGCCGCCCGTGGCCACGAAGCCGCTACCGGTGACCGGCGTGATGTTGCCGATGGCGAGGGTGCCACTGAAGGTGATCGTGGCGCCGGTGTTCGTGGTCAGGGCGACCGCGTTGTTGGAGCCGGTGTTCAGCGTCTGCGTGCCGGTGAAGGCGATCGTCCCGGAGAGGTTGTTGTTCACCCGGATTCCGAGGCCGACGTCAGTGATGCCAGCGCCGATGGTGATATTGCCTGCAGCGAGCGGCCGGTTCTGAATCGAAACGGTGCGCTGGCCGGAGTTGCCGGAAAGGATCGAGTTCGTGCTGTCGACCGTGATCGTGGCCGTGCCGTTATCGATGTCGAGGCCCGTGGTGTTGCCGTTGAAAGCGGCATTCGTCAGCGCTACCGAACCAGCCACGTTCGTCAATTTCACGCCCGCTACGTTGTTGCCGTTGATGGTCGCGTTCGTCAGCGTAATGGTGGCGTTCCCATTCGTCACGTCGATGCCACTGGCCAGGTTGGAGGTGGTCGTCACGTTCGACATCGCCAGCGTCCCGGTCATTGACGTCAGATGCACACCGGAGCCGGTGCTGGCGGTGGTGGTCACCGTATCGGCTGTGAAGCCGGCGTGCGAGGTGCCTGAGATACCGTCGCGCGTGGCCCCCGATATGATCAGACCCTTGACCGCGTTGCCGTCGTGGAGCGTGACGATGTCGCTGGTCGCGGCCGTGTTGGTGATCGTCGGCGCCGAGCCGGCCGCATTGAGAGTGACCGTATTGACCACCAGAGCGACGCCCTCCCCGATGAGCTGCTGGTTGGCCTTGAGAGTGATGCCGGCGTTCTGACCGCTGGTGGTGTTGTTGCCGTTATAAACGTAGATGATGTCGCCCGCCGCCGAGGCGGTCTGCGCCGCGGCCAGAGTGTTGAACGGCAGATGCGAGCGGCCGTCGCCGGCGCCACCGTTGTTCTTCACGAACCAGACGCGGTTGGCGAGTGTGAGCGTGACCGTGGCCGGAGCGGAGGTCACGCCGTTGCTCACGGCCGTGTAGGTGAAGGTATCGCTGGTGATGGCCGCGGCGTGGACGCCCGGCGTGTAGATGAAGGTTCCGTCCGCGGCGATGGTGACGCTGCCGCCGCCGGTCGTGGCGAACGTTCCGGGCGTGGCCGTGACGCCACCGCTCGGAAGGTCGTTCGTCAGGATGTTGCCGGTCGCGCCGACGAAGGGCGTGGCCGGGCTGGCCGTCGTGCCGCCGGTGATCACGAACTGGACGTTGTCGATGATGTTGTTCGCGGCGCCATACGAGTCGGCGACGGCCGCCGGAGCGATGGCGATGGAGAACGACTGCGAGCCGGTGCAGAGGCTGACCGTATCGGTCGCGGTGACGGTGAAGGTGAAGTTGCCGGTGGCGCTCGGGGTGCCGCTGATGGCGCCGGCGCTCGATAGCGACAGCCCTGTCGGCAATGCACCCGAGGTCACGTTGAAGGTGTAAGTGCTGGCCGGGCTGGCGGTGACGCTCTGGCCGGTGTAGGCGGTGTTGAAGACGCCGGCTGGGAACGAGCCGCCGCCGGTGCGGGTGACGGTGATGGTCGGGCAGGTGACGGTCAGCGTGTACGTCGCGCCGGTGCCGAAGCAGCCGTTGGTATCGGTGGCGGTAACGGTGATCGGGTACGAGCCGATGGCGGTTGTCGTTCCGGCCAGATGTCCGGTGGATGTGTTGAGGGTGATGCCGCTCGGCAGCGCGCCGGTCTCACTCCAGGTTGCCGTGCCGAGGATGCCCGAGGCGGTGAAGGCCTGATCGAAGGCCACGCCGGCCTGGGTCGTGTTCGTGGCCGGATTGGTAACGGTGATGGTCTGGCAGTTGATGGTCAGTGTGTAGCTCGACGTTCCGAAGCAGCCGTTGGCGTCAGTCGCTTTGACGGTGATCGGGAACGAGCCGGTCTGGTTGGTGGTGCCGGCCAGGGTGCCTGTGGAAGAGTTCAGCAGGATGCCCGAGGGGAGCGCGCCGGTCTCGGACCAGGTGATCGTGCCGTTGCCGCCGCTCTGCGTAAAGGTCTGGCTGAAGACCACGCCCGCGGTGCCGCTGTTGACGCCCGGGTTGGTCACGGTGATGACGTTGCAGCCGATGACCAGCGTGTACGTGGCGCCCGTGCCGGTGCAGCCGTTGGAGTCGGTGGCAGTGACCACGATCGGGAAGCTGCCCGACTGGGTCGGCGTGCCGTCGAGGATGCCGGTGGCCGAGTGCAGCGTCAGGCCGGTCGGGAGCGTGCTGGCCGTCGTGTAGGACGGCGTGCCGAGCGTGCCGGACGACGTGAAGGTCTGGCTGAACGGCGAGGCCACGGTGCCGGTCGTCGTGGCCGGGTTCGTGACGGTGATTGCATTGCAGGCGATGTTGAGGTTGTACGTCGCGCTCGTGCCGGTGCAGGAGTTGGAGTCTGTCACGGTGACGACGATCGGGAAGGTGCCGTGCTGCGTGGTCGTGCCGGAGAGGACGCCGGCCGTCGACAGCGTGAAGCCGGTGGGCAGAGTCGACGCCGTCGTGAAGGTGGCCGTCCCGTGCGCGCCGCTCTGCGAGAAGTTCTGGCTGAAGGCCGTGCCGGCCGTGCCGGTCGTCACGCCCGGGTTGGTGACGGTAATGGTCTGACAGTTGATGGTCAGGTTGTACGTCGCGCCGGTGCCGGTGCAGCTGTTCGAGTCCGTGACGGTGACGACGATCGGGAAGGTGCCTTTGACCGTCGGCGTGCCGGAGAGAACGCCCGCCGTGGAGAGGGATAGACCCGCCGGCAGCGTGCTGGCCGTGGTGAACGTGGCCGTGCCGTGCGCGCCCGACTGACTGAACGACTGGCTGAAGGGCGCGTCGACCGTGCCGGTGGTGACGCCGGGGTTGGTGACGGTGATGGTCTGGCAGTTGATGGTCAGCGTGTACGGCGAGCTGCCGGAGCAGCCGTTCGTGTCCGTCGCCGTCACGGTAATCGGGAAGGAGCCTTTGACGGTCGGGGTGCCGGAGAGGACGCCGGTAGCCGGGTTGAGCGTGATGCCGGCCGGCAGCGCGCCGGTCTCGCTCCAGGTCACCGTGCCGAGGATGCCGGTCTTGGTGAAGGTCTGGCTGAAGGGCGCGTCGACCGTGCCGGTGTTGACGCCCGGGTTGGTGACGGTGATGGTCTGGCAGTTGATGACCAGCGTGTAGGTCGGGCCGGTGCCGGTGCAGCCGTTCTGATCGGTCGCGGTGACCGTGATCGGGAACGAGCCGGCCGCGTTCGTGGTGCCGGACAGGACGCCGGTCGCGCTGTTAAGGGTGATGCCGGCGGGCAGCGGGCCGGTCTCACTCCAGGTGATCGTGCCCTGACCGCCTGCCTGGGTGAAGGTCTGGCTGAAGGCGACGCCGGAGGTTCCGGAGCTGACGCCGGGATTGGTGACGGTGATGACCGGGCAGGTGATGGTCAGCGTGTAGCCGGAGCTGACGCCGGTGCAACCGTTCGAGTCGGTGGCAGTGACGGTAATCGGGAAGCTGCCGCCCTGCGTCGGCGTGCCCTGGAGCACGCCGGCCGTCGACAAGGTCACGCCGGTCGGCAAGGTCGAGGCAGTGGTGAAGTTCGTCGTACCGATGCCGCCCGACTGCGTGAACGTGAAGTTCGCGGCGGGCAGCGGGGTGCCGGCGGCGCTGCTGTTCGACGCCGGGTTGGTGACGGTGATGGTCTGGCAACCGATGACGAGCGTGTACGTCGCGCCGCTGCCGGAGCAGCCGTTCGCGTCGGTGGCCGTGACCACGATCGGGAACGTGCCGGACTGCGTCGGCGTGCCGGAGAGAACGCCGCTCGCGCCGTTCAGCGTGATGCCGGCCGGCAGCGTGGAGGCGGTGCTGTACGTCACCGCGCCGATGGTGTTGCCCGAGGTGAAGGTAACGGTGAACGGCTGGCTGACCGTACCGGTGTTCGTGGCCGGATTGGTGACCGTGATGGTCTGGCAACCGATGACCAGCGTGTACGTGCTGCCGTTCGCGAAGCAGCCGTTCCCGTCGACGACGTGAACCACGATCGGGAAGCTGCCCGTCTGCGTCGGCGTGCCGGAGAGAACGCCGGCGGTGGAGAGCGAGAGGCCCGCCGGCAGCGTGCTGGCGGTTGTGAACGTGAGCGTACCGACCGTGTTGCTGGCGGTGAAGCTCTGGCTGAAGGCCGCGTTCACCGTGCCGGTCGTCGTGCCCGGGTTGTTGACGGTGATTGTCTGGCAGCCGATGATCAGCGTGTAGGTCGCGCCCGTTCCGCTGCAACCGTTGGCGTCCGTGGCCTTGACGGTGATCGGGAAGTTACCGGTCTGGGTCGGCGTACCGGAGAGGACGCCACCCGAGGAGAGCGTGAGTCCGGCCGGCAGCGTGCCGCTGTTGAGCGCGTAGGTCACCGCGCCGATGGTGTTGCTCGAGGTGAAGGTCTGGCTGAAGGCGGCGTTCACCGTGCCGGTGCTGGTGGCCGGATTGTTGACGGTGATGATCTGGCAGCCGATGACGAGCGTGTACGTTGCGCCGTCGCCCGAGCAGCCGTTCGCGTCGACGGCGTGAACGACGATCGGGAAGCTGCCGCTCTGCGTCGGCGTGCCGGAGAGGACGCCACCCGAGGAGAGCGTGAGTCCGGCCGGGAGCGTGCTCGACGTCGAGTAGGTCACGGCACCGATGGCGTTCGTCGAGGTGAAGGTCTGGCTGAAGGCGACGTTGACCGTGCCGGTGCTGGTGGCCGGGTTGTTGACGGTGATGGTCTGGCAGCCGATGGTCAGCGTGTACGTGGCGCCGTTGGCCGAGCAGCCGTTGGCGTCGACGGCGTGAACGGTGATCGGGAACGACCCGGTCTGCGTCGGCGTGCCGGAAAGGACGCCCGGGCTCGAGAGCGTGACACCCGTCGGGAGCGTGCCGCTGTTGAGCGTGAACGTCACCGCGCCGATGGAGTTGGTCGTCGTGAAGCTCTGGCTGAACGCGACGTTCACCGTACCCGTGTTCGTGGCCGGATTGTTGACCGTAATGACCTGGCAACCGATGGTCAGCGTGTACGTGGCGCTGACACCGAAGCAGCCGTTGGAGTCGGTGGCCTTGACGGTGATCGGGAACGAACCGGTCTGTGTCGGCGTGCCGGAGAGGACGCCCGCGCTCGAAAGCGTGAGGCCCGCCGGCAACGTGCCGCTGTTGAGCGTAAACGTCTTCGTTCCGATCGCGGCCGGAGCGGTGAAGGTCTGGCTGAAGGCCGTGTTGACCGTTCCCGTGTTCGTGGCCGGATTGTTGACCGTGATGGTCTGGCAGGCGATGGTCAGGTTGTAGGTGGCACCGTTGCCGAAGCAGCCGTTCGCATCGGTGGCCTTAACTACGATCGGGAAGGTGCCGGTCTGCGTCGGCGTGCCGGAGAGGACGCCCGCGGATGACAGCGTCAGACCTGTCGGGAGCGTCGAGGCGGTCGAGAAGGTCACCGCGCCGATGGTGTTGCCCGCGGTGAAGGTCTGGCTGAACGCCGCGGCGGCCGTGCCGCTGTTCGTGGCCGGATTTGTGACGGTGATGGTCTGGCAGCCGATGGTCAGGTTGTACGTCGAACCGATGCCGACGCAGCCCTGGCCGTCAGTGACTTTGACGGTGATCGGGAAGCTGCCCGTCTGCGTCGGTGTCCCCGAGAGAACGCCTGCGCCAGACAGCGAAAGGCCGGCCGGCAGCGTGCCGCTGTTGAGCGAGAAGGTCGCGCCGCCGATGGCACCGCTCTGGGTGAAGGTCTGGCTGAAAGCGACGTTGGCCGTGCCGGTCGCGGTGGCCGGATTGGTGACCGTCACCGCGTGGCAGGAGATGACCAGGGTATAGGTCGGACCGACTGCGGTGCAGCCGCCCACGTCCGTCACCTTGACGGTGATCGGGAAGGTGCCGCTGCCCGTCGGCGTCCCTGAGAGAACGCCTGCGGAGGAGAGCGTCAGGCCCGGTGGCAACGTCCCGCTGTTGAGCGTGAAGTTGACCGGCGGGGTCCCGCCGTTCTGGGTGAAGGTCTGGCTGAACGGCGTTCCCGCCGTACCGGTGGTGACGGCAGGGCTCACGACGGAGATACCCGGGCAGGTGACCGTCAGCGTGAAGTGCTGCGAGGTACTGTGCGGCGTGTTCTTCTCGGCGGTGAAGACCAGGGCGTAGTCGCCGGACGTGTTCGGGCCCGGAGTTCCCGAGAGAACGCCGGTGCCGTTGCCGTTGTCCTGGAAGGTGACGCCGGCCGGCAGATCGCCGGTGACGCTCAGCGCCGGAGTGGGCTTGCCGGTGACGGTGACCTGGAAGGCGTTCGGCTGTCCATCGATGAACGTTGCGTTGTTCACGCTGGTAAAGGTGTACGGATGCGTGCCGGGCAGGTCGATCGTGACCGTGGCCACGTTCGAGGAAAGGGACGGACCAACGGCGATGTAGTGGAATTGATCCTGAGAGGCCAGCGAGCCGTCGTGGATGTAGGTGAAGCCGCCGTTCGGCGCGAGCGCCAGCGTTCCGTGCTGGGTCGTGTCGACGAGCGAAGCGGTGATCGGCTGGTTGTTCGGATTGTCGTTGTTCAGGACGCCGAGCGTCGCGACCGTCAGCGTGCCGCCGAGCGTGCTCAGCGAGTAGTTGTCGTCGTGGGCCGTCGGCGCCGCGGCGTTGGTGTGGATCAGAAAATTAAAGAAGAGATCGTGCAGCCCGGCGTACGCACCGGCGCTGATGAAGCGCCATAACGGCGGCGAGGCCGTGCCGTTGGCCAGCGGAACGTTGCCCGCCCAGTCGGGGTTGAGGCCGTCGAGCACGATGTTGCGCGGCGCCGGCAACACGGCGCGGTCGCGCGCGGCGTGCGGCATGATGATGTCGCCGCCGCCCCACGACCACGGAGTTACCAGAACGTCGTACCACAGGCCCGAGCTCGACGTGAAGACGAAGCGCGGCGTGCCGATGTTGTCCATGGTCAGAACGTCGAGGCCCATGTGCGATTCGACGAAGATGTCGCCGATCGGTGAGACCGAAACGTTCCAACCGCCGTCCACGGCCACCGGCGAACTGAATTGATTCAGCACCGCATTCACGCAGGTCTGCCGCGTCACCGCGGTCACGGTTCCGGCCGATCCGGTAACCGTTCCTGAGGTGGTGATCATCACGTCGATGCCGCTGACGATGCCGCCGGGCGTGAAGACGTTGCAGCCGGTGCCCCGGTTGTTATCCGTGTCGATCAACGTTTTCACGTCGAACGTGCCGGCCGAAGCAGCGAAGGGAACACCAAGTGTGAGAACGAGCGAACAGAAACGAATCGCTTTGCGAAACGAAATCATCGTAGATAGTCCTTGGCCTGAGATCCGGGAACGCGTGTCAGCCGGCTGGAAACAGCAATTGCCGTCTCCAAAGCGGCTGGGGAGTGAAATGGACGAGCGGAATGATAGCAGTTAAGGACAGTTGTCCAAGCATTTTTATTCAGTGGACCAAACGGGCAACGATGGAAACTACGCTTCGGGACCTTTGACCCGCCGAATCAACACGTTCGAAGGGCCGCGTCCGGCATCCTCCGCGGTCCAATCCGATTGAGGACCATGCGATCGCGTACACTCTGCGGTACGACCTTCGCAACAGCTCTCGACTCCTCCGGCCCTGAGCCGGGTTGCAATGCCTGAAAATCCCCATCCGCTCCATCTCGTCGGCGGGGGCCGCGACGCGTCGAACGCGGAGACGGAACTGCATCGGCTCCGCGCCGAGATCGAAGCGCGCAACCGGCAGGAGATGGCGATCGCCGAGCTCGGGCAGGCCGCGCTCACCGGCGTCGAGCCGTTGATCATTCTCGGCCAGGCATGTGCGCTCGTGGAGTTCACGCTCGGTGTCGATCACGCCCGCGCGCTCGAGATCCGCGACGGACGCGTATCGGTCGCCGCGTCCATCGGCTCCAATGCCACGTTCGTCAACTGCCGTCAGGACAGCGAGGAGAACGAATCGATTGCGATGTATGCGGCGCTCGCTGATGCGCCGGTGGTTTTCGGGGACATCGAGCAAGAGACGCGGTTCAAGTCGTCGCATCTCCGCAACTTTCACGGCGTGCGCGGCGGCGCGGCTGTGGTCATCCCGACGGCATCGGGCGTGTTCGGAGCACTCGTCGCCTACTCCAGCGTTCAGCGCACGTTCGCGGATTACGAAGTCGCGTTCCTCAAATCGGCCGCCAACCTCCTCGGCGAGGCTGTCGAGCGTTCGCACACGGAGCAGGCGCTGCGCAAGTCGGAGTCGCGGCTCAAACAGCTCATCGCGTCGACTCTGGACGCCGTCTTCACCGTCGACCGCGGCGGCATCGTCATCGAGTGGAACCCGCAGGCCGTGGCGACGTTTGGCTTTCGCGCGAATCAGGTGGTCGGACGGCCGCTCCCGCCAGACCTGAGAGACCTTTTCGAGTCGGCGCTGGCAAGCACGACCCGCCGCCTCGAGACAACCTGCCACCGCGCCAACGGTGAAGAGTTCCCGGTCGAGGTGACCATCGACCGCGTCGGCCGCGGCGACGATCAGACGTTCACCGCGTTCGCACGCGACATCTCCGAACGAAAGCGCTCGCAGGTCGAGCTCGAAAATCGCGAGCAACGTTTCCGCGCGCTCGTCGAAAAGAGCTGGAGCGGCGTGGCGCTGCTCAGCGCCGATCTCGCCTTCTCCTACGCCGGCGCCTCGACCGAGCGCCTCCTCGGCTACACCGAAGAGGATCTGGCCGGCACAAGCTTCCTCGGCTACGTCCACCCGCGCGAGCGGGAGATTCTGCGCGAGGTTCTCGGCGCGCTCGCTGCCGGATCGTCAAACGAGTCCCATGCCGAGTTGCGTTTCCGCCATCGCAGCGGGATCTGGATCTGGCTGGAGGCGTTCGCGCAAAACCTGTTGCACGAGCCGAGTGTCGGCGCGATCGTGCTCAACTACCGCGACGTCACTCAACGCAAAGCGACAGAAAAGCAGCTCGAATATCAGGCTTACTACGACGCGCTGACCGGACTGCCGAACCGGCTGCTTTTCCGCGACCGGGTCGTCAACGCCATCGCCCAGGCGCATCGAAACCGCCGCGGCGTGGCGGTGATGTATCTCGATCTCGATCACTTCAAACTCGTCAACGACGGCCTCGGTCACTCGCTCGGCGACGCGTTGTTGTCGGAAGTCGCGGCGCGTTTGCAAAGCTGCGTGCGCGCGTCCGACACGATCTCGCGTCTCGGCGGCGACGAGTTCACGATCCTGTTGATCGATACATCCAGCAGCGAAGCGATCGCCGGCGTGGCGCGCAAGATCCTGCAGTCGTTCGCGCATCCGTTCCGCGTCGAAGGGCACGAGTTGTTCGTCACCGCTTCGATCGGCATCAGCATCTTCCCTGGCGACGGCGAAGAGGTTGAGACGCTGCTGAAATGCGCCGACAGCGCGATGTATCGCGCCAAAGAGCTCGGCCGCAATCAGGCGCAGATGTTCACCGCCAGCATGAACGAGCGCTACGGCCGCCGCCTCGCGCTCGAACAGAGCCTGCACCACGCGCTGGAGCGCGACGAGCTGGTCGTTCACTACCAGCCGATCTTCGACCGCAACCGGAAGAAGATCGTGTCGCTGGAAGCGCTGGTTCGCTGGGATCATCCCGAGCGCGGTTTGGTGCAGCCGGCGGATTTCATCGCACTCGCGGAAGAAACCGGATTGATCGTCCCGATCGGCGAGTGGGTGCTGCGGCGCGTCTGCCACGACTCGCGCGCCTGGCGCGCGGCGGGACTGCCGCCGATGCGCATCGGCGTGAACATCGCCGCGCCGCAATTCCAGCAACTCAGTTTCGCGCTGGTGGTCGGCAGCATCCTGCGCGAGTACAACTGCGATCCCGCGTTGCTGGAGTTGGAGATCACCGAAACCGTAGCCGTGCAGAACATCGAGACCACGACGACCGCAATGCGCGAGCTGAAAGAGCTTGGAATCCGCATCGCCATCGACGACTTTGGCACCGGCCAATCGTCGCTCGTTTATCTGAAACGTTTTCCGATCGACACGGTGAAGATCGATCGCGCCTTCGTCCGCGACGTGACCACGGACGAATCGGCGGCGGCAATCGTCTCGTACGTGATCAACCTCGCGCACACGCTCCGGCTCTCCGTCGTCGCCGAAGGTGTGGAGACGGAGGCGCAGTGGTCGTTCCTGAAACTGAACGCCTGCGATCAGATGCAGGGCTTTCTTTTCAGTCAGCCGCTGCCGGCCGATGAAGCCGCGGAGTTCATGCGGAGCGAGCAGGCGAAGTACAACTCGCGCGAGACGCCGCGTCCGGTGTAACGGTCCCGCGCTATCCTTCGCGGCCATGCGCCGCATCGCTTTCGCCGTCCTCTTTCTCGCCGCATCGTTCGTACACGCACAGCAGCAGCGCGATGATGCGCTGCTCGACGATCTCGACCGCGTTCGAACCTTCAACGCCGTCGCCATATCACCGGATGGCAAGCACGTCGCGTGGTCGGTGCAGGGGATCGGTGTCACGACCGCGACGACCGCGGGCATGGACGTCCATCTCCTTCCCGGCGATGGCGACGATCACTACCTCGCATGGTCGCCCGACTCGCAATCGCTGGCAACCGTCGGCGACGGCGGCAAGGATCAGCGCCAGATTTTCGTGACGCACGTCGGCGGCTCGCCGGTGCGTGTGACGAACGTGCGCGGCTATCTGGCCGAGCCGCAGTGGTCGCCGGACGGCAAGTCGATCGCGTTCCTCTTCATCGAAAACGCTGCCCGCGCCGCAGGGCCGCTCGTGGCCATGTCGCGCGCGGTCGGTGCGATCGAGGAGCACATCGACGAACAGCGCGTGGCCATCGTCGACCTCGCAACGAAGAAGCTTCGCATCGTCACGCCGGCGGACATGTACGTCTACCACTTCGGCTGGTCGCCTGACGGCAAACAGATGGTGGCCGAGGCTGCGCCGGGATCGGGCGACAACAACTATTGGATTGCGAAGCTGCATGTCGTGGATGTCTCATCATCAACAACGCGGCCGATCTACACGCCACAGTTGCAACTCGCCGAGCCGCGCTGGTCGCCCGACGGAAAATCGATCGCCTTCATCGAAGGATTGATGAGCGATGAAGGCTCCACCGGCGGCGATCTCTTCGTCATCCCGGCCGCCGGCGGTGCCGCGCGCAACATCACTCCCGATCTCAAAGCGTCCGTGACGTCGTTCGCATGGACGGCGTCGGACCGCATCACATTCGGCGAGGACGTTGCCGGCGAGTCCGCCATCGTTCGCATCGACACTAACTCCAGTTCGATGGAAACGCTCTGGCGCGGCGAAGAGCTCGTGACCAGCCACGACGTCATCGGCGCATCGCTCGCGAACGACGGCGTCACCTCCGCCGTCATCCGCAGCAGTTTCAAAAGTGCGCCGGACGTCTGGGCCGGCCGCATCGGCGACTGGAAGCGGGTCTCCACGACGAACGCATCGGTGCGTGCGACCTGGGGCGAGGCGCGCTCGATCCGCTGGAAGAGCGACGCCTTCGACGTGCAGGGCTGGCTGCTCGCGCCGGCGCAGATGGACGCCGCGCGCAAGTACCCGCTCATCGTCTGGATCCACGGCGGGCCCGCCTCGGCGTCGCTCGCCAAGTGGCCCGACAATCGCGCGGCGCTGCTCTCGCGCCGCGGCTACTACGTTTTCTTTCCCAACCCGCGCGGCAGCTACGGTCAGGGCGAGGCATTCACGCGCGCCAACGTGAAAGATTTCGGCTACGGCGATCTGCGCGACGTGATGAGCGGCATCGACGCAGCCGCCGCGTCCAACCCGATCGACACCGCCCGCCTCGGCATCTGGGGCTGGAGCTACGGTGGCTATATGACCATGTGGACCGTGACGCAGACGACGCGCTTCAAAGCCGCCGTGGCCGGCGCCGGCATCGCCAATTGGCAGAGCTACTACGGCGAGAACGACATCGACGCCTGGATGATCCCCTACTTCGGCGCCTCCGTTTACGACGACCCCGCCGTCTACGCGCGCAGCGCACCGATCACGTTCGTGAAGAACATCAAGACTCCGACGCTGATGCTCGTCGGCGAACGCGACGGCGAATGCCCCGCTCCACAATCCTTCGAGTTCTGGCACGCCCTCAAGACCCTCGGCGTCGAAACGCAACTCGTCGTCTACCCCGACGAAGGCCACCGCATCGCGAAGAAGGAACACCAGCGCGACATCGCGAGGAGGCTGGTCGGGTGGTTCGACAGCCATCTGAAGACGCACTAGTCGCGCGTTACCTGCATCAGGCGCTGCACCTTGCCAAGCACAGACAGGAGTGTCTGTGCCACACCGTCCTGCCCGATCGCGCAGGTGCCGCTACTGACGAAAGTCCGTGTGGCACAGACACTCTTGTCTGTGCTGGTGAGGCTCGGGACGATTGAAAAAGAAAACGAGGATTGCTTCGCTCGCCACCTGCGTTAGACCGCGCATGAAACGGCTCCTGCTCCTCGCCATCTTCGTCGCTGCTCCCGCGTTCGCCGACAAACTTACCTTCAACGTCATCGGCATCGATTGCGCGTCGTGCGCGCCGCCGGTGAAGAAGGCGCTGGCCTCGGTCGCCGGAGTCACGAACGTCTCCGTCGATGTGAATGCGAAGACGGCGACGGTGGAAGTGCCCTCGGGATTCGAGAAAGCGAAACTGCGCGAGGCGCTTTCGAACGCCGGCTTCGACGCGACGTTTCCCGGCGAGAAGCGCACCGACATCCAGCCGCTGCCCGCCGACGTCGTCAAGACGCTCGACATCGTCCGCTACGACGGCAAGTCGGCGCTCGATATCGCGAAGGTCGTCGCGCCCGGAAAGATCACCATCATCGATTACTACGCCGACTGGTGTGGGCCCTGTAACGTGCTCGAGTCGCGGCTGGAGCGCTACATTACCGCGCATCCGAACGTCGCCGTTCGCCGCGCTGACATCGGCAAGTGGAACAACGCCGCCGCTGCGCAAGCCACCCACCTCGGCGCCGAAGCGCTCCCCTACATTCGCGTGTACGACGCGCGCGGCAAGTTCGTGACCGCAGTGACTGGCGGCATGTGGGACGAAGTGCTGGCGGCGATTGAGAAGGCGGGGCGGTGAGAAAGAAAATGTTGAATGTTGAATGCTCAATGTTGAATGTTGAATGAAGGACCGAAGACACGTGATGACATTCAACATTCGACATTCAACATTGAACATTCAACATTCGAGGATGCGCCCAATCCTGCTCTTCCTCGCGATCGTCCTCTTCGCATCCTCGCTCTCCGCCTGACCCGCGTGAGCGAATCCAAACCTCTCCGGCGGAGCGGGTCAGACCAGCATCATCGGCGCCGAGCGTTGGCGCGTGTCGCTCACCGCGGCGGAAGGAACGTTCCTCACCTCGCACGTGGCTGAGTGTCCCGACGTCGCGCCCGAATGCGCAACGACTTTCATTCCGCCGCACAAGCACGTCGTCTCGATCGGACTCACGCACCTCGAACTGCAGACGGATTACGGACTCGGTCATCGCGCGCAGCTCACCTTTCGGATGCCATACGACGTGAAAGCGATGCGCGTTCGCTACACGACGCTGACCGGCGAACCGTTCGTGCCGCCGTACGGCGACATTCACCATCGCACCGAAACTCTCAACGGTATCTCCGATCCCTCCCTCGGCATCGACTGGTCGCCGAGTCAGAACTGGCTGTTCGGTCTCGGAACGACACTTCCCGTCGGTCACATCGTTGACGATCCGATCGTCCTCGGCCGTGAAGGAAAAACGCACGAGCACATCCAGTTCGGAAGCGGCACATTCGAGCCGCGCATCGCCGCGAAGTGGAGTCACAGCCAGTTCTTCGCGCGCGCCGAGGGGAAGTTGAGCGTGTATGAAAACCGGGAGGGGTATCGCGCGCCGACGACCTTCACCTGGTCGCTCGGACGCAGCGTCCGCGCCGGCGGCATCACGATGACGCCGAGCCTTGACGGTCAGTACCAAACCCTCGGACGCTGGAGCGGCGTCGTCGACGAAGGCAGCGGATTCGAAGACGGCGGCGCGCGATTGCAGGTTTCTTTTCCGTGGCGCGGCGTCACGATCTCGCCCGGCGTCTATCACCAGCTCTGGTCGCACGGCTTCGACGAACAGACGTTCCGCCAGAAGACGACGTGGTCGCTATCAGTGGCGCGAAACTTCTGAGGAGACGGGTCCACGCGGAGACGCGGAGGAGCGGAGAAGACCAGCTACGCTCGCTGGTTGTCCGGCCGCCAGGTCTTGATCTGTTGCTTGATCTCGTTGCGGGTTTTCAGTTTTCCGTCGAGAACGGAACGAGTCAGACCGGCCAGCTCTCCTTCGTCGCCGCAGAAACGGAGGGCGACCAACTGTCCACCGGAAAGTTCGCCGATCCGTCCGCGCAAATCGTCGGGCAGGCAACGCTGCAGGCGCGTCGTCTCTTCGAGTTTGATCAGGCGGTCCTGAACGGTGAGCACCATGATCCGCGATGCGAACGCGACCGCGAGCAGTGCCAGCGCGACGACGATTTCCCACCACACCAGCCGCGCGCCGCGATGCATCCATGCGTAGACGATTCGGATGATCAGGTTCGCGACCAGCAGCGGAATCGCGAAAAAGTGGAACAGCGGGAAATAGCGGCGATGCGTGCCATACGACTGCGTTGCCTCGGCCATTGGACGAACCCTCCTCGTGTCGAAAAGGATCGCATGGACGTCAATGCACAGCTCGCCTTCGCGCCGCAATCGGCGGGACCGTGATGCGGACTTCGGGCGACGGAGTACCGCACACCGAGAAGTACGGCAACTGCGAATTCGCCGAATTCTCCAATGCGCGCACCTGGTAGCGATACATCACGCCGCTGCGAACGGTGACGTCGATAAACGATTGAGTCGTGTCGGGCAAGCGCACGAGCAATGAGAACGATCCCTCGCCTTGCGCGCGAAGGATCTCCATCGAGCCGATCGACGACGGCGCCACGACGTGCGTCTCCAAGAGCACCTTCGATCCGTTGATCGACGCTGTCAGCGCCGGCGCTGCCGCGCGGCCGAAATCGCGCGCGGAAAAACAGGCGCCTGCGCCGGCCGGCACGAACTGCATCCCGATCCGGCTGCGGCCGTACGCCACGTCGGCTGCGGGTATGCCGAAGCAGTTGCCGGAACGCGCCCAGACGCGAATGCGGTTCGGCGCCGCGGATCCCCAATGGATCGGATCGACGTAGAAAAACTTCTGCGAGCGTCCCGGCGGCACTGCGAATTCGACGAGCGTGAAGTCGGCCGTCGCGCACGCATTTGCGCTCGGGCATGCAGCGTCCGCCGTCTCGATCAGCGCGTTGCAATTTGCGGCTCTGCCATCTTCGTAGATTGCTTCGACCGTCAACGCGACGATGCCGCTCGTGCCGCTGCGATTGTCGATCTCGACATAGCCATCGCCGAAGACGGTGTACTCGTCGGGGGAAGCTCCCAACGGACTCGGTGACGCGGCCGGCAGCGTCGCATCAATGAGCAGATCGTACTTGCCACAGACCGGCGTCCCGCCCAACCCGCCCGTGCCGCCGCCGTCGCCGCCTGCGCTGACGATGAGGCAGTTCAGTGGCTGATGTTCGATACCGAACGAGCCGGTGCTCGACGCATCGAGCGACGGAAGCGTCTTGTCCAGCAGCGTCACGGGAGCCGATGCCGCTTCGACCTGCTCCAGCGTCAGCAGCACCGAGGGTGTCGTTGCACGCGCTTCCAGCCGGACGGTGTGCGCGCCGGCCGCGATGGGATCGGCGGCGTGATCCCAGAGCGGGAGGCCGCCGCCGGCCGGAATCACGACATGAAATGGCGACTGAGGCGCGTCGTCGATCACGAAACGAACGTCGAACGCGTCGCCGGGAGAACCTTCGATATAGCCCTGAAAGTAGACGCGAGCCGGCTCTGGCGAATTCAGATCGAGCACCGGACCGGCCAGACTCCAGTTGGTGCCGATGGTCCGGCTGTGCGTATCGATGCGCGAGTCCGCCGGAAAACGAGCCGCGGGAAATCCCTGCGCGGTAATGAAGAGCAGCCGGAGATCGACATGTCCCTCGCCCATCACGCGCGCTTCGATTGCAACGCGATGGCGTCCGGCTGCGACATGCGGCAGCACGATGTTGATGTCGTCCGCGTGCGGAAAACGATCGCCGGTTCGCGAACGAAACGTCGCGCCGACCGGAACGTCGTCGAGCAGCCAGCGGTATTCGATGTCAATGTCCGGCGTGGTCTGATCGGTGAGCTGCAGAAACGCCCGAGCGACGACGGTGACGTTGGTCGAGGCGGTGATGTTCACCCGTTCCGCCTGCGCGCAACTCTCGAAAATCCGCTTCCATCCCTCGGCGGTCACGACGCTGGTGTCAGGAATCAGCCGCCGCGTCCGGATCACTTCGAAGTACGGGAACTGTCCTTCCTGCTGGTACTGGTCGGGGCAGAATTCGCAGCACGCACTTCCGGCGTAGGAGAGTGAAGGCACGAGCAGCGCGACGAGAAGCGCAAGGACAATCCGAGGGGGCATGAGGGGCTAGAAAACGTATTTGGCGGTGGCGTGTACCTGCTGCAGTTTTGCGCTGAGCGCCGCGCCCGGCTGCACGCGGAAATGCTGGTTGATCTTCAACCGCACTTCACCGCGGTTGGAGCTGTCTGCCAGCACCTGCGGCAACTCAACGATCGTCACGCTGAGCGGTATTTCGCCCTGGTGCTCCTCCACGATCTCGCGAATCTTTCGCACCGTCTCTTCGGTCATGCGCGGGTATGGCACTTCGAGCGCGATCTCTTTCACCTTCTTGTCGCGGATACCGTCCAGCGGGACGATCTCCAGCGCGTTCAACTCCGGCGTAATAGGCGCTTCGTGGAATGAGGCGGCGTGCGAGGCGAATGACTCATCGTCGGGAGTCGGGAGTCGGGGGTCGGAGGTCGGGGCGAAATCTTCGTCGGGATCTGCAAGCGCGACTGCCTCATCTCCGACCCCCGACTCCCGACTCCCCACTCCCGCAAACAACCCAAGGTTCGTACTGCGATCGCCATACTTCTCTGCCTCGATCTCTTTCGGATCGCGATCGTCATCGACGTCGTCTTCGCTGACGTCGTAGCCGGAGATCTGCGCGTAGTCCTCATCGGAGCGGTGCGCGTTCTGTTCCGCGGATTGCAACGCCGCACTGCGGCCTGCCTGCATGCCGCCAGTGTCTTTCACGGCGGCCGTCAGCAGGACGGCGATGCCGTTCTCCAGCCACTTGGCGTATTTCGAATAGAGATCGGAGAAGACCACCACTTCGACGGAGCCGCGCTGATCGTCGAGAATGAACTTCGCCATCAGCTTCCCTTCGTTCGGCCCCTTCTTGATCTTCGATTTCTTGATCTGCGAGACGATGCCGCCGATATTGACAACGTCGTCAACATGTTGATGAAGGGTGTCGGTGGTGGCGTTGGCGAAGAGCTTCAGGTCATCGGCGTATTTGTTGAGCGGATGACCGGTGATGTAGAAGCCGAGGGTCTCTTTCTCGAAGCGCAGCTTCTCGTCGTCGGGCCATTCGGCGGCTGCGAGCGTTCTCGCGGGCGAGGAAACCGGCGCCGCGCTGGGGCTCAGCATTCCGAAGAGTGAATTCTGTCCACGCTCTTTTTCTTCGCGAGCACGTTGCGCGGAGTCGGCAGTGTTTTCCAGCGAGTCGAAGAGCGCCCTGCGGCTCGACCCCAGGAAGTCGAACGATCCTGACTTGATCAGCGCCTCGATCACTTTCTTGTTGCACGCGCGCAGATCGACGGCTTCGCAGAAGTCGAGCAGCGATGTGTATCTCCCCTTCTTCTGGCGCGCTTCGAGGATCGATTCGATCGCGCTTTCGCCGACGCCTTTCACCGCGCCGAGGCCGAATCGGATGTTCGGGCCGACGACGGTGAACGCGTAGTTCGACTCGTTGATGTCCGGCGGCAGGATGCAGATACCCATCTGCGACGCCTCGTTGATGAACTTCACGACGAAGTCGGTGCGGTCCATTTCCGAGGTCATCAGCGCGGCCATGAAGTGCCGCGGGTAATGAACCTTCAGCCACGCGGTCTGATAGGCAACGAGCGCGTAGGCCACCGAGTGCGACTTGTTGAAACCGTAGCGCGCGAAGGGCTCGATGTAGTCGAAGATCTCGTTCGCTTTTTTCTTGTCGTAGCCATTCGCAATCGCGCCGTCGACGAACTTGCTTCGTTCCGCGGCCATGACCGCGGCGTCCTTCTTGCCCATGGCCTTGCGCAACAGATCGGCGTGACCGAGCGAGTAGCCCGCCACCCGCTGCGCGATCTGGAGGATCTGCTCCTGGTAAACGATGACGCCGTGCGTCTCCTCGAGCAACTCCTTCATCAGCGGCACGAGGTATCGCGGCTTCTGCGCGCCGGTCTTGACCTTGACGTAGACGTCGACCATGCCCGCGTCGAGCGCACCGGGACGATAGAGCGCGTTGAGCGCGGCCAGATCCTCGAACTGGGTTGGACGCGACTTGCGCAAAACGTCCACCATTCCGCCCGACTCAAACTGGAACACGCCCTTCGTCCGCCCTTCCTGGAACAGGCGAAACACCTCGGGATCATCGAGCGGCAGGTTTTCGATGTCGATCGAAATGCCTTCCACGGCTTTGGCGGACTTGATGGCATCGTCGATCACTGTCAGCGTGCGCAGGCCGAGGAAGTCCATCTTGAGAAGACCCATCTTCTCGACGATGCGCATGTCGTACTGCGTCACGATTTCATCGCGATTCGTGCGGTAGAGCGGAACGTAATTCGTGACCGGCTCGGGCGTGATGACCACGCCCGCCGCGTGCATGCCGGCGTGACGCGAAAGCCCTTCGAGACGCGAGCCGATCTCGATGATGCGCTCGACTTCGTGGTCGTTCTTCATCGCCTCGATCAGCGCCGGCGACTCTTTCGCTGCCGCCGGCAGCGTGACGTCCGGCCCGGTCGGAATCGTCTTCGCCACTTTGTCGACGAGCGTGTACGGCAGCCCGAGTACGCGGCCGACGTCGCGCACTACCGACTTCGCGGCCATCGTTCCGAAGGTGATGATCTGCGCGACTTTGTCGGCGCCGTACTTGCGCCGGACGTACTCAATCACCTCGCCGCGGCGGTTCATGCAGAAGTCGATGTCGATGTCAGGCATCGAGATGCGCTCGGGATTGAGGAAGCGCTCGAAGAGGAGGTCGTAGTCGAGCGGATCGACGTCGGTGATTCCCATCGAGTACGCGACCAGCGAGCCCGCGCCCGAACCGCGGCCGGGACCGACCGGGATGCCGTGGTCTTTCGCGTACTTGATGAAGTCCCACACCACGAGGAAGTAGCCCGGAAAGCCCATCCTCTTGATGATGTCGATCTCAGTCTGAAGCCGGTCGTAATACTCCTGCGGCTCGTGCTTTTTCTTGTTCGCGGCGAAGAGCGGCGCAGCCGCTTTCAGCCTGCGCTCCAGTCCCGCCCTCGCGATCTCCGCGAAGTACCCCGCCAGATCCTTCCCCTCGGGTACGGGGAAGTTCGGCAGGTGATACCCCTCGACGTTGAGCGACACATTGCAGCGCTCGGCGATCTTCACCGTGTTGTCGAGCGCCTCACCGTAGCCACTGAAAATGCGGCGCATCTCGTCGGGACTCTTGACGTAGAAATCGTCGCTGTAGAACTTCATCCGCTTCTCGTCGCCGAGGGTCTTGCCCGTGCCGATGCAGAGCAGGACCTCGTGCGCGAAGGCGTCATCCTTCGAGAGGTAATGCGAATCGTTTGTGGCGACCAGGCGCAGTCCGGTCTCTTCGCCGAGGCGCGCCATCATCGGCACGATCTTCTGCTGGTCGGGGATGCCGTGGTCCTGAATCTCGAGGAAGAAGTTGTCCGCGCCAAGGATCTCTTTGTATTGCAGCGCAGCGTCTTTGGCCTTCGTGAGATTGCCGCCGGCCAGCGACTGCGACACTTCACCCTTCAAGCACGACGAGAGAACGATCAGCCCCTCGCGATGCTCCCGCAGCAACTCCTTGTCGATCCTCGGCTTGTAATAAAAACCCTCGGTATATCCAGCCGAGACGAGTTTGACGAGGTTCTTGTACCCCTCGTCGTTCGACGCGAGGACGATCAGGTGATTGTTCGCGCCGGCGTCGGCCTGGCCATCCTCGACGCCCGCCTTATCGAAGCGTGAGCCGTACGCGACATACATCTCGCAGCCGATGATCGGCTTCACTTTCTCCTTCTTCATGGCGTTGTAAAACTCGACCGCGCCGAACATGTTGCCGTGGTCGGTGATGGCGCACGCGGGCATGCCCAATTTGGCGACACGCTTGGCCAGCTCGTCGGGCCGGCTGGCACCGTCGAGAAGGGAGAATTCGGTGTGGAGGTGGAGGTGAGCGAACGACATCGGGGCAACGGGAAGTTTAGCGGCCCGGGTCCGCCAATTGGCACCTGATTCTGTGCAGTGACCCGATCTTTCTACCAGGAGTAGAACCGGGAGGCGACGCCTACTGCGGCATCGCCGTTCCCCAGAAATACTGGTCGAAGAACGGTTTGTAGTCCTTCTTCGTAATGAAGCCGAGCAACCCGGCCACATCTTTCGTCGAGCCGGCTTTGAAGGCGAACGATTTCTGATACGACTTCAGAAACGTTAGGAAGATCGTGTCGCCGACTTCTTTGTGCAGTGCATAGAGAAGATACGGTCCCTTCTCATACAAAAGGCCGAAGCGCTGGCGGAACGTGAGCGACGGATCACCTTCGATACGGTTCGCATACGGAATTGGCGCGACAGCGGTGGCCTGCCTGGCGCCGGTACGCCACTGCGAAACGAGCCGGTTGTAGACGCCTTCGCCCTTCGGCATCAGCTTCTTCAGCGCCAGCGCCGCGGAGTACTCGGCGAATGATTCCGCGAGCCACGTCTCTTCCGGGCTCGGATCGCGCACGACATAGCCCCAGTACTGGTGCGCGATCTCATGGGCGAAGCGCTCGTTAATGCCTTGCGAGAAGAACTGGTCTGCCGATACGGCGTCTTCGTCGACGCTGCTCAGCATCGAGTTGAAGGCCTCGTTCGTGATGAACATCGTCGCCGGCGGCGCTTGTCCGTAGCCGTAGGTATTGACCTGGATGATGTTGAATTCTTTCCAGGGGAACGCTCCCAGAAAGAGCTCGTAATACTCGATGAAGTCGAACGCGAGGTTGGTCAGTTGCTTCGAGGCGCGGTCATTACGGAGACCGTAGGTGGCGACGCGGACCGTTCGTTCGCCACGTTTTTCTTCCGACAGGTTGTACTTGCCGCCTTCCACCATCGTGAACTCGACCGGCTTGTCGAGAACGTTTTCGACGACGTTGTAGTCGCCTTCGTCCCGTCGCGAAATCGTGTTGCCGGGCGCGATCCCGATGAACGGCTTCTTGATGCGAAGTACGGAGTGAACGGTGTAGGCCTGCCCCGCCAGCTGCCTCGGAAGAGGAAACCACGGCTCTCCGAGGCGGAGTTGCCAGGCGTTGTCTCCGCCCTCGCGGACGAGGAAGTCTCCGTCGATGACGAACTTGATCTTCAAGGTCGGATCCGCCACGGTGTCGACGGCAACGACCAGATCATTCATGTCGTGGTGAAACGGCAACGCACGCCCTTGCGCATCGGTCACGCTACGAACGTGGTAGGTCCGCGCCGGCTGGTTTGCGCGCACGATCCGCTCGCTCTGCATATCGAAGCGGAGAACGTTCTGGCCAGGCGTAAGCCGCGCGATGGTCTCGGTGACGTCAGCCTTGGCGTTGTCGTCGTCCGCGGTCAATGTGTAGTCGAGTCCCGTCAGCGCGAACGGCGGCCTGGCGGTCGTCCAGTGGTCGCGGCCCACGGGTTGATCGGATAGCAAATTCGGGAAGAGCCAGTCCTTGACACGCTTGTCGGAAACGAACTGCGTCGGACCCGCCACCGTGACCAGGCTTTCGTCGTGATCTTCGGCTTCATCCAGGTCGTAGAGAAGATTGTCGCGGCCGCCGCGGATTTCGATGCGCAGGCGTTTCGCGGCGGGAAACGAAAACTTCTGTACCGCGAGGATGTGTGCGAGCGGCGTGACGCGCGCGCGGCCGAAGAAGGCCACATGCTGCGCGAATGCATCCGCGAGTGTCGCGGCGCCGCTTTCCGTGACGGCGGGCATCGGGACGCCGCCGCCCGCGATCAGGATCTCCGTGAAGTCGTCGCTGAGCGTCGCGTGTTGCGCGTCCGCCGTCATCTTCACATGCGCGATCGCCTTCACGTTGTGCTCGACGACGGGCAGCTCGGCCGCTTCGACCGTCTCGTAATCGAACGAGCCGTTGCCCTTGAAGAAAACACCGATCGGTTCGTTGCCGGCCATGACGCGCGCAATCGAACCGGACGTCAGCCGCAACTTCATGTGCCCGACGGTCCAGGTGACGTTGCTGACCGTGGCCGTCTCCGGCCCGAGCTTGAGATTGTTGACCGCGGCCACGTAATCGGTCAGCGGCGCGGCGGCAAAGAGAGAAACGGGCAGACAGAGGGCGAGCGTGGTT
>Ga0213882_10000147_pt1 | contig 30539 bp, 25 predicted proteins | sample BarmaccoBMER_R09_FD_160106 | JGI IMG/M metagenome (GOLD analysis project Ga0213882, IMG submission 160106) | Barbacenia macrantha exposed rock microbial communities from rupestrian grasslands, the National Park of Serra do Cipo, Brazil - ER_R09 ...
TCAGCTTTCGCGTACCGCTGATCGTCATCTCACCCTATGCCAGGCGACACTACATCTCGACCCAGCAGCACGAGTTCGGCAGCATCCTAAAGTTCGCGGAGGAGACCTTTGGGCTTCCGTCGCTCGGCACGACCGACGTGCGATCCGACGATCTCTTGGATTGCTTCAACTTTAACCGGGCGAGAAAGTTCGTTCCCATTACGGCGCCCCTGCATGCCGACTACTTCTTGCGTCAACCCGCTTCTGACGTTAGCCCCGACGACGACCTTTAGGTTCCCTTTGCAATCGGTCGGGCTGGGTCGCTGACCCACTCGCTCCAGGACCCGTTGTAGAGCCGAGAGTCGCCTAGCCCCGCGTGAACCATTGCCAGGTGGTTGACCGCAGAGGAGACCCCGGAGCCGCACTGATGCACCGTGTTCGCGGCATCGAGATCGGCCCCGAGGAACTCGTCGCGTAGCCGCTGCGCCGACTTGAGACGGCCCTCCTCATCGAAGTTGTCTTTGAACCAGCGGTGACGCGCGCCGGGAATGTGGCCGGCGACTGGGTCGACGGGTTCGGTCTGGCCGGTGAAGCGTTCGAGAGCGCGCGCGTCAAGTAAACGCATCGCGGAACTGCCGAGATGCGTCTGCACGTAGTTGACGTCAACGACGAGCTCCGGCCGCACGTTGACCGTCAGAGTACCCTCGCGTAGCGGTTCCGACGGCGCTGCGCTGACCGGATAGCCCGCTTTAGTCCAGGCGGCAAAGCCGCCGTCTAAAACCGCGACGGCATCGTGACCGATCCAACGGCACAGAAACCAAAGGCGGGCGGCAAACATGTCGGCGCCGGCATCGTAGGCGACGATCTGCGTTTGGTCGCCGGCGCCGCAACCTTGCAAGAAGCGCGCGAACGCGTGCGGGTCGGGCAACGGGTGACGCCCGTTTGTCCCCGTCTTGTGTCCGGCTAAGTCCTGTTCGACGTCCGCAAAGAACGCGCCGGGGATGTGCGACTCGTCATAGAGCCGGCGCCCCATCGAGAAATCGCTCAGCGAGTGGCGGCAATCGATCGTGACGACACGCGGGTCGCCGACCCGCTCGCGCAACTGCCGTGCCGCGATAATGGTGGTGAACGCCACTGGTTCCCTAACGCAAGTTAATCGTTTGTTTTGTCGGTAGCGCCGTGCCGCCGAAGGCGTCCTGAAGCGTTGTTTGCAACTCGCCGCTCTCCGCCATCGCCCCGAGAATGTCGGTGTCGCCGTAAAACGTGCCGTTGATGAAGACCTTCGGCAGCGTCGGCCAGTTCGTCATCTGCGAGAGCGCGTCGCGCTTGGCCTGATTTTCGAGCACGTCGATCACTTCGAACGGATAGCCGAAGCTATCGAAGAACTCGATGGTTTCGAGGGTGAAGCCGCACCGCGGCGCGTCTTTCGTACCCTTGCCGTACACCAGGATCTTGTGCTCGGCGACTTCGCGCTCTATTTCGTCATTGTAATTATCGGCCATGGTCAACTCTCCGCAACGATAGTTTTCAGTTCGACGGCGTGAACGCGACCGTCGCGCAACGCTTCCTCGAGCGCGCCGTATACGAGGCGGTGTTGTTCGAGCAACGTCTTCCCTTTGAAGGCACGCGACCGAATCGTCAGGTTGAAGTGATCCATCGTTCCCGTGCGGTCGACGATGCCGACGTCGGCATCGGGGAGTTGCGTGCGAATCAGCGCCTGGAGCGCCGTGCCGGCGATCACGACTTCAGACGCGGAGAGCCGCCGCTAGTAAGCGCCTCGGCCAAGCCGCGCGCTTCGCCCAGCGCTTCAGGAAGGCGCATGACACCTTTGGATAGCGCCGCGGCCAAACCGCCCGCCAGAACGACGCCCGTCACGCCGAGCAGAATCGCCGGAACGCCGGTGGCGCGCAGCGGGCCCGCTTCGATCGTGAAGCTGCGTTGCAGTCGCGCCACGCCGCGAAGAAATGCGCGAAGGTTCCTTGCCCGGTTTTCCATCTCTTTTGTTGTACGTCGTATAACGCTGGAAGGCCTGGCGGAGTTTCCGCAGCGAACTGCAGGCCCCATGCTGGCTGCACTGATCGCGGTGTGTTGCCTTATCAGCGGAAACGTCCACACGCCCACCGGCGCGCCCATCGCGCACGCCGCCGTGCACTTGCGTGGAGTACCGAACGGTTCGGCTACGAGCGACGCGGCGGGTAACTTCACAATTCAAGCGCCTCCCGGTCGTTACGATCTCACGGTAACGGCGGCCGGTTATGCCGCCGTCACCGTCAACACCGGCGAGTTGAGCGCGGGCTCGCGCATCGACGTCGTCCTCGAACCGGCCGATACGCCGCGTCTGCGCACGATCGGCCAGGTCAGTGTCAACGGCGGCTTTACGCTCGATCGGAACGCGATACCCGAGATGGACGTTTCGCGCGCCCAGATGGATGCGCTGGGATATTCGCAAGCCCTGGAAGCCCTGCAAGAAGTTCCGTCCGCCGTGATCCAGCATCCCGATGCCGGCGCACCGACCGCGCCGGCGGTCGTGTCGTTGCGCGGTCCGGATCCTTCAGAGGCGATGATCACGTTGGATGGGCAGCAGCTCAACGACGGCAACACCGGGGACATCGATTTGTCGCAGTTCGCGGTTCCGGCCTTCAATAGCGTTAACGTTACCGAGGGGCTGGGTCCGACCGACTTAGAGGGAAGCAACACCTTCGGGGGCGCGGTCAACTTCGTCTCCCTGCGCCCGACGCAACAAGAGCATCTCAACATTTCCGGCTCGGTCGGTTCCTACGGCACCGCGCAAAGTTGGTTTAATGCAACGGGCACGATCGGAAAACTCGGCTATGCGTTCGCGGGGAACAATTACCAACAAGCGGGGCAAGTCGATCAGTACGCATATGTCGTGCCGGCGAACGACCTTCCGGTCTACTGCGGTCCACCGACGAAAAATAAGACACCGAACTGTCCCCGGTACACGCACCTTGGTTCGACGATCGCCGCGCGCCTGGGACTGGTGGACCTCGACTACAACTTCTCGCAGCGCGCCGATGCCGGCGTGCGAGTCTTCACGCTCGGCGACAACCGGGACGAGTCGAGCGCGCTCAACGGGATTGCCGGCAATCCGACCTGCGTCTTCAGTGGGCCGGGCCCCGCCTGCGTCTTCTCGCCGTCCGGTTCGCCGGAGAACAACGCGGTGGCCAATCCCGTCTTCGGCGATCACGTCGGCCCGGGCAGCGCGAACTTCGCGCAGAGCATCCGCGCCTACGACGCCTATTCGCGTACGCCCCTCGGTGCCGGAACGCTCTTGGCGAATTTCTTCGCGAGCGACAACAACGTCGATTTTGAGGGCGGATCGGCGTCGCCGTACGACGTTTCGCATCTCGACCGGCGGTACAACGAAGGCTTGTCGTGGGAACGCGCCTTTGAAACGAGTGAATGGGAGTTCGGCGGATACGCGCGTCAGGAGACGCTCTCGGGTCTCGGCATCTCACAATCGCTCGGTCAGAGCATCGACTCCTATTTCCTGCGCGGTTCGCAACAGGTCGGGCCGCATCTCCGCGCGTCCGCCGGCATCTACGATGCGTTTTATTCGACCTTCGGAACGACGCTGAACTGGCGTCTAGGCCTGAGCCAGGATCTCGGCCCCTCGAGCGTCGTGCGTTTCTCGGTCGGCACCGGATTTCGAGCGCCGCTGCTCGCCGAGCGGTACTTCTTTCCACCGGTAACCGTCGACGGAAAGTTGCAACCCAATCCCGCGCTGGGCCCGCTCGACTCGAACTGCGTCGTCGCGAACGGCAATCCGAACGAACGCCCCGAGCACGCTACCGAATACGAGCTCGGCTTTTCGCATCTCTTCTCGAGCTCGTCGAATCTCGACGTCTCGCTCTACCGTTCGAACTTGCGCGACACCATCGAGAACTACTATCCGGGAGGCGGCAGCCGCAGTTTTTGCGCGACGCCGCCCGGCTTCGCGTACGAGATACCGATCAACATCGGCAACGCCGTCTACGAGGGCGCGGCAGTCCGCTACAAGCAACGCTTTGCGCGCCTCAATGTCACGACGACGCTATCGTATGGCTTGAACGTCGCCTATCCGTATGCGCTCGGGCCGTTCGTTTCGAACCCGACGTCGGGCGGGACGCTCGTTGACTATCAGCAGTTCTTGGGCGTCCCGCAGCAACAGGCCTCGGCGGTGTTTACGTGGGCGCACCGGGGATGGCACGCCTCGACGGCATTTACGTTCGCCGGCAAGAATAATACGCTGGCGCAACCGCCCTATATGCTGGTCGACGCGGCAATCGGCAAAGACTTCGGCCGCCTCGATTTTACGTTGGCGGCGACCAACATTTTCAACGCGGTTTCTGGCCCGTTCACGCTCTATCAGGCCGGCGTGCCCTATCCCGGCCTGTATTCCGGTCCGCACAATACGCAATATCTCGCAAACCTGCCCACCGACGCGTTATTCGTGCAGCCGGCCTCGGTGAGATTCATCTTCACGCTGCATGAGTGAGCCGATGAAGGCGTTGCGCTTGCACGCCGTCGGCGGACCCGATGACTTGCGGCTCGATACGGTCGACGTTCCGAGTCTCGCTGAGAACGACGTGCTCGTCCGCCTCCGCGCGGCGGCTCTCAACCATCGCGACGTCTTCATCACGCGCGGGCTCTATCCGAAGATCGCGCTTCCGGTCACGCTCGGCTCCGACGGCGCGGGGAACGTGGCGGCGCTCGGACGCGACCAGCGAGGGAATTTTGCGGTGGGCGACGAGGTCGTGATAGATCCGATGCTCGACTGGGGCGACGACCCCTCCGTTTGGGACGATAGCCATTCGAGCATTCTGGGCATGCCCCGCGACGGAACCTTCGCAGAGTACGTCGCGGTGCCGGCGACAGCCGTTTATGCGAAGCCCAAACCGTTGTCGATGGAAGAAGCCGCCGCGATTCCGCTCGCCGGATTGACCGCATATCGCGCGCTCTTCACGCGCGGAAAGGTGCAGCCCGGGGAGACTGTTTTGATTCCCGGCGTGGGCGGGGGCGTGCAGACGTTCGTGTTGCTCTTTGCCAAGCGCGCCGGCGCTCGAGCGATCGTGACGTCGGGCAGCGACGGAAAACTCGAGCGCGCTCGTGGCCTCGGCGCCGATCTCACCCTCAACTACAGCTCAACGCCGGACTGGCAGCGGGCCATGCGTTCGGAGCGCGTTGACCTCGTCGTGGACTCTTCCGGCGGCGAGACGCTGCGCAAGGCGCTCGACGTCGTTCGGCCCGGCGGCCGCGTCGTGGTCTACGGCGGGACCGCCGGCGAGGCGACGATCAAGTTGTTTCCGCTCTTTTGGAAGCACGTGAGCGTCTTGGGAACGTCAATGGGCAGTCCCGACGACTTTGCCGCGATGCTCGAGCTCTTCGGCGACGGCCTGCGACCGGTAATCGACCGCGCTTTTGCGCTCGAAGATGGCACGGCTGCCTTTGCCCGGTTAGACGCCGGCGAGCAGTTCGGCAAGATTATCCTGCGGTGCTCGGAAACACCCTGACGTTGCTATCGGAGGTACACATGCGCAGGTTCGTCTGTTGCGTTTCAGCCGTACTCGTCGCATGCGCCGGCTGTTCTCCCGTTTCGCTGGGAGGAGCGGCGGGCACCGTGGTCGCGCCGCCGGCGGCCTCCCATGCCGGTCCAACGGCTAACGTGAAGCACCATTGGCCGATCCAGCACGTCGTCATCATCGTCCAAGAGAACCGCTCCGTTGACAATCTCTTCCAGTTCTTGCCCGGCGCCAGCACGCAGAGTTACGGGCTGAACTCTCAAAATCAAAGGGTTCAACTGCAACCGGAGGATCTCGCCGCGCCCTTCGATGTATCTCACACGCACTCGTCCTGGCTTACAGAATATGCCCAAGGTTCGATGAACGGTTTCGATCAGGCGCTTTGCAAAGGGACGTGCCCCGCGAACGCGGCGTACGCGTTCGTGCCACGAAGCGAGGTTGCGCCCTACTATACGTTGGCGAAAACATATGCTTTCGCGGACAACGTTTTCGAAACCGATCAGGGCCCGAGTTTCGTGTCACATCAGTACCTGGTAAGCGGCACTTCCACCGTCAGCGACAGTTCATCGAATAAAGCATCCAACAATCCCGCCACGCCGGCGGGTGGGGATACCGGCGGGTGCGATTCACCGCGGGGGTCGCTGGTAGGGGTCATCACGCCGCAGGGCACCGAGCCGCCGAACCTCAGGACGTTTCCCTGCTTCGCGCGGCAGTCGCTGATGAACGAACTGGACGCCGCGGGCATCTCGTGGAAGTATTATCAAAGGTCGCTCGGCGCGGGCCTATGGAACGCGCCGGATGCAATTTCGTCGATTTGGTCGAACGCGGCGGAAATGGCGGCGAACGTGGTCACGCCGCCGTCGCAAGTGCTCACGGACATTGCGAACGGCCAGCTGGCGAGTGTCGTGTGGGTCACGCCGACGCAGGCAGCTTCCGACCATCCGAAAGTCACGGACGGTTCGGGGCCTTCGTGGGTAGCATCGGTCGTCAATGCGATCGGCACGAGCCCGTACTGGCAAAACACGGCGATCTTCATCACCTGGGACGACTGGGGCGGTTGGTACGATCACGTTGCGCCGGCGATCTACAACTCTTTTGAGCTCGGCTTTCGTGTTCCGCTGATCGTCGTTTCTCCATACGCCAAGACCGGATATATCTCACACTCGCAGCACGAGTTTGGAAGCATTCTCAAGTTTACCGAAGAAAATTTTAGTCTTCCATCCCTCGGCACGACGGACGCCCGTGCGGACGACCTATCGGATTGCTTCAACTTCGGACACGGTCGCGCTGAGTTCAAGCGTATTCGCGCAAAATATGGGGCCGGTTATTTTCTGCATCAACGGCCGGAGCGGACCGCAGACGTCGACGGTTAGTGCTTGCCGTAGCAGCTGCCGTTGGGCGGCGGCGAGTCGCGATAGATGGGACCCGGATGCGCTACGGGCAGGCCGTCACGGGGATAGAGAACGACGCTGACTTGTTGATTCGGCGTTAGCTGCCGTTCGCACTCGATGACTTCGCGCGACTTTGACTTAGCGTCGCCGCCGATCCATAGGTCGAACCATAGCTTGTGACAGCCCTGGCTTCCGCTGCCCGACCTCGGGCCGGACGAGGCGCAGAGATCCTCGCGAATGAAGTATTGTTTGAGGAACGGCACGTAGATTTTTATGCCGTACGGTATGCGCTTGTCGTTGGCGCGTTCCGTTGCAAACGTCGTCGGATTGCAGTACGAGCCGTCGCCGCCGGCATGCTGATGGATCACCGGGTGTGCGATCTGATTTCCGGGCGGCGAGTTATCGGGCCAGCCGTAAAACGTGATCGTCGCCTTCACCGTCGCCGGACTGATCTTTGTCCGGTAGCAGGCTTGCCGTTCCGGCGAACCACTCTGGCGCCCAAGCGCGAGCGGAGGGCCGGCTTGCCCGCATGAGGCCAACGCGGGCAGAAGAATCGCAGCGAGCGCTTTCGTGACAAATCGGGACATGATTTCACCCCTCACGATCTGTTAAGTCAGGCGATACTCGTAGAGGCGTTCGAGCCGCATCGCCGTGCCGAGTTCGGCGATTATGACGGCCGCCTCTTCCGGGCCGAGGATCTCCTCGATTCGTGGATTGAGCATCGCCCACTCCTCCTCGGTCATCGCGCGCTCGACCGGCGCCGCCGTGACGCGCTGCTCGACTTCGAGTGCCTGCAGGTGTGCGAGAACTTGCCGTGCCATCGCGGGCCAGAGCACGCTGCGCTCGGGCCCATAGACGGTTCGCACGATTTGCGGAATGTTCTTCGGCCCGGTTCGAAGGGCCCCGACGATCTGCGACTCGCGCATGCGGCGGTGCTCGATGTACTCGCCTATTTTCGCCTGTGCGTCGGGGATGACCGGTCCGTGCCCCGGATAGATGATCCGCGCTTGCGAAAACTCGCTCGCTAAGCGCTGTAGCGTTTGTTCGTACGGACGCAAGGCGCCGCCGGGTGGCGCGATCACCGACGTTCCTTCACCGAGGATCGTATCTCCCGTGAACAGCGCGCGCTCCGCGGGGTGATAGAGTATCACGTGATCGAAGGTATGACCGGGCGCGTCCATCACTCGCAGCGAGGCCTGCCCGATCGTGAAATCTTCCTCGAGCGCGAGATCGCGTTCGTGCGGCGCACGGCAGGCGGGATGCGCGTACACCGGCGCCCCGGTCTTTGCGGCTAACGCTCGGGCGCCGGATGAATGATCGGGATGCCCGTGGGTCAGCACGATCGCCTCGATGGTGACTCCGTCCGCGCGCGCCCCGGCGGCGATCTCGGAGATATGCGTCTCGATCGGTGGTCCCGGATCGACGACCAGCGCGGCTCCGGCGCCGCAGCGCACCACGTACGAGTTGGTGCCGGTCAGCGTCATCGCCGAGGCGTTTGGGGCGCGAATCAGCCTTACCACGCCGCTTCGAGCCCACCCGGCAGTACGAAGTCGTCGCCCACGTCGACCGGCATGATCGTGATCACCGGCTTGCTTCGCGCAAACTGCGCCGCCGCCGCGAGCGAGTCGAAGGCGGCAAGCCGTTGCAAATGTTTGATGGTGGGATAGACGAGGTGAATCTCGCCGCCGCTAAAGCGTTCCAGCGCCTCTCGAGGCGACATCCAAACGCCGTCGTGCGTTTCAACGGCATCGGCAAATGCCGCCTGATCGCGCGGCGCCTCTGCAAAGAAAAAGTGCGTGTTATAGCGGCGCGGTTCGCTGGGCGGCGTAATCCAGTGAGAGAACAGCGTCAGCGCGCGCGCGTCGGCGTACCAGTCGTGCGCCTTCAAAAAATCCGCGAAGGAAACGTCGCCGTGCCGCACGCGAGCGCGCTCCGCGGCGACGCGGCTCCAGCCGTCACTCCGTAGTTCGATCGGACTACCCGATCGGGTGCACGCTAACAGGATCCCCGCTTCTTCGAAGAGCTCGCGGATGGCCGCGACGAGTAATCCGCGCGCTTCGCCGACGTCGATGGCCGGCTCGGTGCAGACCAGCTCCGGCGATACGCTCGCGCGAAACTCTCGGCCGAGGCGATCCGGGTCCAGGCCGATCGTGCGATCTTGCGACTCCCGGGCGGCGTCTTGCGGGTCGATCGTTCCTCCCGGGAAGACGAACGCGTTCGGCGCGAACGGACTGCGGCTGCTGCGGCGCGTCAGGTACAGCTCGAACTGGGGGCGAGCGAGAATGACGGTCGCCGCCAAACGCACGGGGTTCACGCCGTGCAGTCTCCCGCCGGGCAGAAGCGAAAACCTTTACGCCATGCGCATTGCACTGGGCAGCGACATGCCGGCGGAGCTGGCCGAGAGCGTCGATCGGTGGCTGCGCGCTCGCGGTCATCACGTCGAGCGCTTCGGCGCGCTCGTAACCGAGAGAGAAGACGCATGGCCTTCCGTCGCAACCGCGGTTGCAACGGCGGTCGCGCGAGGCCACGCCGACTCCGGCGTGCTGTGCTGCTGGACGGGCACGGGCGTCAGCATCGCCGCCAACAAGGTGCCGGGCGTCCGCGCGGCGCTCTGCAACGACCCTGGCACGGCCGCCGGCGCGCGCCAATGGAACGACGCCAACGTCCTGTGCCTGAGCCTGCGTGCCACGACGCCGGCGCTGGCGGAAGAGATGCTCGAGTCGTGGTTCTCCGCGCATCCGACCGACGACCCGGCCTACCAGGCGATGATTGAAGAGATCAGAGCGAAATAAAGCAGAGGGGCGGAACACTCGTCCCGCCCCTTTATATACTGCCGTTCACCGAACTGTAGAACTACCGCTACGCGTCCGGCCCTCTCTTCCGGTGGTCCGGCGACGTTCGTCCCGTCCTGACCAGAGAGGCCGATGATACCAAATCAGACGGCAACACTCAAGCCGGCTGCCCGAAGAGCCAGGCGCAGAGCACGAGCAGCGACCAGTTCACGGCGTGCGCGGTCCAGCAGAACGGGCACTCCCGGCGGGTGATGAAGAGCAGCGAATAGGCCAAGACCGCCGACGTGGCGGCCGCGAAGAGCGCCGCCAGAAGGACGATCGCCATCTCCCAGCGCGCGTGCAGCAACCAGACCGCGAGGGCGAGCGCCGGGTAGTAAATGACCCCAAGGAGCGCGTTGGGAACCCCGTACAGGTGTGCGCGCGGAGTCTTGACGACGCTGGGTCCTCGCACCTCGCCACGGGCGGCTCGCCGGTCCTTGTTCAGCATGAAAAGGGCGGTGTAGAGCCCAACACCGCACAGCACGGCGATGACCGAACGCGCAATCATAGGTTGAATCCTTCCCTCCGCAAAGGCGCCGCTCTCGCGCTCATGGCCGCGTCCTTCCTTTTGGCCTTTTGGGTAATTCGCGACCAGCCCCGCGTGGAGCACGAGATCCGCACCATCGGCTTCTTTGCCTATCCGATGGCCGTCGCGATCTTTGCGGTCGTGGCATCGGCTCCGTTCTCGGTGACCGACGCGCTTGCGATCATGAACGGCGCGATCTTTGGGCCGATCAAGGGGACGGTCGTGGACGCCGTCGGCTTGGTGCTCGCCGCTCTTCTCGGGTACTGGATCAACCGTCACGCCTCGCGCCTATTGAACCTCCACGAGTATTTGGACCGGTTGCCTGCGTGGGTGCGGCGCTTTCCCGTTGGGTCGCCGGCGTTTCTGCTGGCCGTCCGCGTGATTCCGGGCTTCGGGGGCACGGTTGCCACAGCCAGCGCGGCCGCCTTTCGCGTGCCGGTGTGGGTCCACGTTTGGACGATGTGCGCCATTGCGATCCCCGTTTGCGCGCTGCTGACGATTTTCGGCGACCGGCTCACGGTCGCCGTCCACGGCTACGAAACGCGCGCGGGCAACTATTGGCGCGTGCGCGCGCATCGGTACTGCGAGCATCATCACTGCCCGCACTTCCATTTTCGCCGTAACGCGGCCGGCGCTCCGCCAACCCCTCAGTGAACGCGCCGATCGTCAGCGAGCCGCGCTCGTTCCAACAACTCTGTGCGCGCGTGCGCGATGCCGCGCGCGTGGCGATCGATACCGAGTTTCACGCCGAGCGCACCTATGCGCCGCGTTTGATGGTGGTGCAGCTCGCGTTCGACGACGGCGCAGCGATCGTGGATGCTCTCGCCCTCTCCGATTTGCATCCTTTGGCAGCGGCGTTGACGCACACCACCGTGATCGGTCACGCGCTCTCCGCCGACCTCAAGATCTTTGCCGATCGCTTCGGGATCGTGCCGGCCCGCGTCTTCGACACGCAGATTTTGGCGGCGTTCTTGGGATACGGCATGCAGGTTTCCCTCGCGGATCTCGTGCGCAGCGTCTGCGGCGTGCGGCTGGCCAAATCGCAAACCGTCAGCGACTGGTCGGCACGACCGTTTTCGGCTCGTCAGGTCGAATATCTCGTTGACGACGTCGTCCATCTCTTGCCGCTGTACGACGCGCTCCAGCCGCGGCTCGTGGAGAAAGGGCGGTACGAATGGGCTTATGAGGAGTGCGAAGAGCTGGGCGACATCGAGCATTATCGCCTGGACGAGCGTCGCGCGTACTTGCGCATTCCCGGCGCGACGCGGATGAACCGGCGCGAGCTCGGCATTCTAAGCGAGCTCGTTCGAATGCGCGACCGCATCGCACGTGAGCGCGACCTTCCCGTTCGCTACGTGCTCCCCGACGACGTCGTGGGCGGCCTGGCGGTGATCAAGCCGACGCGTTTGGAAGACTTATCGCAGCTTCGTCGGCTCGACGGCAACACGAAACGCCAGCTGGGGCAGGCCATTCTCGGTGCCGTCGCGCGCGCGCAAGCGCTCGCCGAAGACGAACTTCCGCTGCGCCCTGCGCGGCCGCCGGCACCCGCCAGGGAACCACTCGTGAACTTTTTGAATGCCGCGATCGCCGAAATCGCGCGGGAAGCCGAGCTGCCTCCCAGCCTGCTCGTGCCGCGCGCCGCGCTCGAACGGCTATCGCGCGAGATTCCTGTGGAGCGCGCCGAGTTCGAACGCGTTTTGGCTCTGCAGCCGTGGCGCCTCGGATTAGTGGCGCAGCCGCTGTGGAGCCTGTGCCGCGGCGAGGCGTCGCTGAGAATCGAAGGCTACTCCGATGGCGATCCCAAAGTACGAGTCGCCCATGACCCAGTCGCGCAATAGTTTCGGATCGCTCGATACGCTACGCGCCGGCGATTGCTCGTACCGCTATTTTCGATTAGACGCGCTCGAACGGGCTGGAATCGGTACGCTGTCACGGCTGCCGTTCTCGTTGAAGATACTGCTCGAGAATCTGTTGCGCTGCGAAGACGATCGTACGGTAACTCGAGACGACATCGAGGCGTTGGCGCGCTGGAATCCGCAGGCAAAGCGCGAGCGGGAGATCGCATTCACGCCCGCGCGCGTCTTGCTGCAAGACTTCACGGGCGTTCCATGCGTCGTGGATCTCGCCGCGATGCGCGATGCGATGGCCGATATGGGCGGCGACTCACGCGCAATCAACCCGCTCCAGCCGGTGGAGCTGGTTATCGACCATTCCGTTCAGGCCGACTATTTCGGATCAAACGATGCGCTGGCAAAGAACACCGAGTTGGAGTTTGCGCGCAATCGCGAGCGCTACGCGTTTTTGAAGTGGGGACAAGCGGCGCTTTCCGATTTTCGCGTCGTACCCCCGGGAACCGGAATCGTCCATCAGGTGAACATCGAGTATCTCGCCCGCGTCGTCTTCGGTGAAAACGGAGCTTTGGCGTACCCCGACACTGCCGTCGGCACCGACTCCCATACCACGATGGTGAACGGCCTCGGCGTGCTCGCCTGGGGAGTCGGCGGAATCGAGGCCGAGGCGGCGATGCTCGGGCAACCCGTGACGATGCTGATCCCCGAAGTCATTGGTTTTCGGCTCGAAGGGGCGTTGCGCGAAGGCGTGACGGCGACCGACTTGGTGCTCACCGTGGCGGAGATGCTGCGGCGCAAGGGCGTCGTCGGAAAGTTCGTCGAGTTCTACGGCACCGGCGTCGGCGCATTGCCCGTGGTCGATCGTACGACGATCAGCAACATGTCGCCCGAGTTCGGCTCGACCGTCGCGATCTTCCCGATCGACGATCGCACGCTGGAGTATCTGCGTTTGACGGGGCGGAGGGCCGGACACGTTGCGCTGGTCGAAGCGTACGCGAAAGCACAAGGATTGTTCCGCACCGACGCGACCGCCGACCCCGATTTCGCCGATACGCTCGCGCTCGATTTGGCATCTGTCGAACCGAGTTTGGCGGGCCCGCGGCGCCCGCAAGATCGCGTCGCTCTCCGCGACGCGAAGCATTCCTTCGGCAAGGCCTTGGCGCAGTGGGCCGAGGCGCGCGCGCGTGCGAACGACGCCGTGGAGCGTTTCGTCGGCGAAGGCGGTGGCGGAACGGCGACGATTTCGCAGACGACGGCCGATCTAGACGACGGCGCGGTCGTCATCGCGGCGATCACGAGCTGTACGAATACCTCCAACCCATCGGTCTTGATCGGCGCGGGATTGCTGGCGCGCAACGCCGTGCAGCGCGGACTGCGGACGCAGCCATGGGTGAAGACGTCGCTGGCGCCCGGGTCGAAAGTCGTGACCGACTACTTGCAACAGTCCGGCTTGCAGCAGTTTCTGGACATGCTCGGTTTCAACCTGATCGGCTACGGCTGCACCACCTGCATCGGCAACTCCGGGCCGCTTCCGCCCGACGTCGCGGAAACGGTCGCGGACCGGGATTTGATCGTCGCAGCGGTCCTTTCGGGCAACCGCAACTTCGAGGGACGCATTCATCCCCAGGTGCGCGCGAACTACCTCGCGTCGCCGCCCCTGGTCGTGGCGTATGCGCTGGCGGGCCGCATGGACGTTGATTTGACGGCCGAACCGCTCGGCAACGGCTCCGATGGGACACCGGTAATGCTCGCCGACATCTGGCCTAGCGACGACGAGATCGAGAAGACTATCGCGCGTTGCATCAACAATGAAATGTTCGAGCGCGAGTATGCCGACGTATTTGCGGGCGACGCCAATTGGAATGCGCTCGAGGTTCCTACCGGAGAACGTTACGCGTGGGATCCTCGCTCCGAATACGTGAAAAAGCCGCCCTATTTTGCGGGCATGCCGGCGGAGCCGCCACCGCTGCGCGACGTGCGTGCGGCGCGCGCGCTCGTAGTGCTGGGCGACTCGGTAACGACCGACCACATCTCGCCCGCCGGGAGCATCGCGCGATCGAGCCCGGCGGGCCGCTATCTGATGGAGCGCGGCATCGAGCCGCGGGATTTCAACTCGTACGGCGCGCGAAGGGGCAATCACGAGATCATGGTGCGCGGAACGTTCGCCAACGTGCGACTGCGCAACGCGCTCGTTCCCGACGTCGAAGGCGGCGTGACCCGCTATCTTCCCAGCGGCGAGGAGCTCTCGATCTTCGATGCGGCGATGAAATACCGCGCCGGCGCAACGCCGCTGATCGTGCTGGCCGGCAAAGAGTACGGTTCCGGATCATCGCGCGATTGGGCCGCCAAGGGGCCGCATCTTCTCGGCGTCACTGCCGTCATTGCGGAATCGCTCGAGCGCATTCATCGCAGCAACTTGATCGGAATGGGAATCTTGCCGCTGGAGTTCTTGGACGGCGCCGACTGCTCCACGTTCGGCCTGACCGGGGAAGAGATCTACGACATCACGGGAATCGCCGAGGGCATCGAACCGCAGAAGAAGCTGCGAGTCAAGGCGACCGACGCGCAGAGCGGCAACGCGATTCACTTCGAGGTTCGCGTGCGCATCGACACGCCGAACGAAGCCGAATACTACCGCCATGGCGGAATCTTGCAGTACGTCTTACGCCAGCTTAAAAAGACAGCATGACAAAAAGAGGTTAGACCGAACGGATTCACCATGCGATTGCCCAGACTGAAGGGCGCCGCGATCGCCGCGGTCGTCGCGTTGTCGATTAACGGCTGTCAAGGTGCGGGGCTGCACGGGTCTTCCTTCGTGCCGGCCTCTTTTCGACAGCCGCTGACATCAAGCGTCGATGTGATTTATTCGTTTGCGGGTGCTCCGGACGGCTGGGGCCCGGAGGCGAACCCGATCGTCGATGCCTCCGGTGCGCTGTATGGAACGACAAGCGGCGGTGGAACGAGCTCGGCATGCGGCACCAAGCGCGCCGTAAACGAAAGCGGATGCGGGACCATTTACAAGCTAAAGCGCCTAGTAGGGGGACGCTGGAAGGAAACACTGCTGTGGAGTTTCGACCTTAACCACGGCGCGTATCCCGGCTATCCCCTCGTTGCCGGCGCTTCCGGCAGCCTGTACGGCACGACCCAGGTCGGCGGCAACCTCGGCGTGGCCTACGGTCTCTTCCATGGCACACATGCGCGCAAATTCGCGGTGCTTCATAACTTTCTCGGAAATCGCGATGGCGCGCAGCCGCGCTCGGCCTTGGTCTTCGATAAGAGCGGGAACTTGTACGGCACGACGGTCTCAGGCGGATCGGGCGGCAGCGGCGGCGGCGGAACGGTGTACGAGTTGGTTCCCTCCGGCAACAAGTGGACCGAAAAGATTTCGTATCGCTTCGCGCCGTACGGTCCCAGCGGCGCGAACCCGCAGGCGCCCGTGGTATTCGGGCGTTCGGGCAGCCTGTACGGAACGACGTCGTACGGTGGAAACTCCGCCTGTCCCTCGGGATGCGGCGTCGTCTTTTCGTTGAGTCCTGCGGGAAAGGGCGCGTGGAAGGAGAGCGTGCTGCACTCGTTCAGCGGAGGCGACGGCTGTACGTCGGTTGGCGGCCTCGTCGCCGACGCCGCGGGCAACTTCTACGGGAGCACGAACCTGGGTGGCCCTAGTTTCCCGACATGCCACGGGGGCTGCGGGACGATCTTCGAACTGCACGGCTCGCACGGCCACTGGTCGTTTGCCGTCATCCATGATTTCACGACGAACACCGGTTGCGGACCTTCCGGCAACATGGCGTTGGACGCAGCCGGCAACTTGTATGGCACCACCGTCATTGGTGGTAGCGGAGGCGGCAACGGCGTCGTTTTCAGGCTCGCGCGTAAGCCGCACGGCCGCTGGAGCTACACCGTGCTCCACGCGTTCAACAACACGCCGGACGGGTCGGAGCCCACGGGCCTGATACTGGCCGCGAACGGGAAGCTCTACGGCACGACGATCGGCGGCGGCGCGCTCGGCGTAGGGTCGGTCTTCGAAGCGACGCCGTAGGCGCCGCGGTCTAATCTCGACTCTTGCGCTGATGAATGATGACCGCGTTCCCTTCGGGGTCCCGGCCGAATGCCATGAAGCACACCGGCGATTCCATCACGTCGCTCAGTTGCAAGCCGCGCTCGCGGTAGCGTTGCACGGCGCCTTTGGCGTCGTCAACGGCAAACATCAGGGCGCCGCCGGTTGCGCCGTCGTCGGGCTTCCAGACGCCGAACGTTGATCCGTCGGGGAGGGTGAACTCGGCGCCGCGGCACTGCTCGTCAACGGCCGTCGGCGTCATCCCCAGCACGTCGCGATAAAACGCGATCGCCGCTTGCGGATCTTTAACGAGATACGAGGCGATATCAATTCCTTTGATCATGCAACCAGCGTAGCGTCCCACCATGCCATGGTCTGTCACCTAAGTCGCTCGGTAGCAAAAAAAGGGCGCTACCTGCAAAGCGTGAGAAATGGGATTGACGTGAACAAGTCTCGCTTTGAGTCCTTCTCCGACGGCGTTTTCGCATTTGCGATCACCCTGCTGGCGTTGGGATTCGTTCTGCCGGAAACGCGCCTTGCTGCCAATCGGGAACTCGCGCACGCGTTGTTGCACCTTTGGCCGAATCTGATCGCCTACATCTTGAGTTTCTCCGTGATCGGCATCATGTGGCAGAACCATCACGCGCTCTTTCGGTTCGTGCGCAGCGTGGATCGCCGAACCGTCTTCTGGAATCTGCTCCTCCTGGCTTCAACCGTACTCATTCCCTTCGCAACGACAACGCTTGGCTCGTATCCCACCTTCGCGGCCGCGGCGTTTCTCTACGGTTTAGTGTTGTCGGCCTGCGCGACGTTTTATAATTTGATGTTGCTCCATCTGGTGCGCAGTGGTTCGTTCGAGCCCGAGGTCAACCAAGCGACGATCGACGAGACCGTTCGTGGTTACCGAATGGGATGGCTGATCTACGTCGGGGCGACGTTGCTCGCACTCGTGCTGCCGCTCGTGAGCTTCGCCCTCTACCTCGTGGTCGTTATCTACTTTCTCGTGCCGCGCGGAGCCGACGCCGACGTTTCCCTTACCGCCCGCCGGTGGTGATGGCGTGCCCTGCAGATCCTAGGGTCGCAGCCGACCCGTGCGATCGGCAGTCGTTTCCACGAACCACAACTTCTTGTCAGGGCCCGTCGTGATCGTGGTCGGCGCGCTACCGGGATCCAGGTGTCGTGAATATTCGGAGATCGCCCCCGTCGTTGTGATGCGCCCGATCTTCGAGGCATGAATCTGGTACGACGAGCCGTACTCTTCGTATTCGGTAAACCACAGCGCGCCATCGGGACCGGACGTAATGTCGTAGGGCTCCTCCGTCGGAGTGATGCCCTTTGAATACTCCGTAACTCTTCCATTGGTCGTGATGCGCCCGATTCGGCCACCCGCGGGCTCGGTGAACCACAGGGCACCGTCGGGGCCGGCGGTGATGGAGTAGGGTGCGGACGTGATGCCATGAGAGAACATCGTCACTTTTCCGTGCGTCGTAATTCGTCCGATTTGACTGGTTTGCAGCTCGGTGAACCACAGCGCACCATCCGGTCCTGCGGTGATATCAGAGGTGCGCGCCGTTACCGAATACAGAGTAACGTGACCGGACGTCGTTATGCGACCGATCGCGCCCGCGCCGCCTAGCATCGTCGCCGTAAACCAGAGCGCCTTATCGGCCCCAACGCAGATGCTCCACGGCGCCGTGTAACCGGAGAGAGGATAGCTGGTAAACTGACCCTGCGTCGTCATCTTGACGATTTGCTCGTTATATTCGTCGGTGATCCACAGAGCGCCATCCGGGCCGGCCGTGATGTCGAGCAGGTCGGATCCTTGAGTGCCGTATGGTTGAAAGTAATACGTATGAACAGCTGCTCCCGACGTTGCGATCGCCACGACGGCATTTTCGCCGAAGTCTTGATCGATCGTGTCGGTCGCCCACAGATTGCCGTCGGGTCCGGTGGTGATCGCCGCGGGAGAGTAGTATCCCGCGTATTGCGGAAGGTCTGCAAACTCTCGAATCCTCACGCTCTTAGGCTCAGGTGCAAGACCGCCCGAAGGGCTCGCCGTGTTATGGAGAGCGGGTATCCCCGCTACGCCGGTGTTCGAGCATGCCGAGCCCAGCGCAGCCAAGCCGACGAGTACGAGAAGAAGCGCCAAGTGCCGCATTGCACGTCCTCCGAGCTGGCCTCGTGTTTCATCCGCCTCGCTTCGGGTTCCTAGAGTAAACCTTGTAGGCGTGTTAATCTCGTCCTTACGACAGGGATCGGCGAACCATGGTGGCGGCAAGTTCGGCGCGATTGCGTAGCCCAAGTTTGCCGAAGATCGACGTCAAATGCTTCTCGACGGTCCGCTGACTTACCGAAAGCCGCTGCGCTAAGTTTTTGTTTGGAACGCCCTGCGCGACGAGTGTCGCAATCTCACGCTCGCGCTCCGAAAGCAACGGCGCGTTCGCGAGCGGCATCGCGCAGAGCGGCGTTGTCCGGCTTCGGCTCGGCGCGATTGTTTGCGCCTGCATTTCGTGCATCGGCCAGCCCAGCTCGCGGTAATGGGACGCCGCTTTGGCGGCATGGCTCGCCGCTACCGCAAGGTCGCCGGAGCGCTGCGCCTCGAGCGCTCGCAGATGATCGGCGGTCGCGCGGTAAATTCCAAGCGTCGCCATGGAATCGACCTTGGGTAGATGCGAAAACGCGCGCGCCGCGGTTGGCGCATCGCCAAGCTCCGCCGCAGCGAGCAGCGTCTCCGTCGCGCCGAACGGTCCGGCGATGACGTCCATCGCCGCTCGAAGCGCGCGAGTCGCTCCCGTAACGTCGCCGCGCGCATGGCGCCAGCGCGCGTACGGTCCGGCGACTCGCCCCAACCTTGAGTTAATTCGGCTCGAGAACGCATGCTCGATTATTTCGGGCGGCGCGCACCGATGCGCCAGCTCATCATCGCGTGTCATACATGCCAGCGTCAGTCCCGCGGCCGCCGACGCAACTGGTCCCGTCATGCTGAGCTCGGGAATCGCCAACGCACGTTCGACCAATTCGCGCGCCTCGCTCATACGCCCGGCGCGGGCGTGAATAAGCGCGAGATTCGCGCAGGTAATCACCTCAACCGAGCGCAGGTGCCGCTCGGTCACCTCGGGCAAGAATGACTCGAGCGCCACGAGCGCCTCCCGATCCAGGCCCAGCACGCAGCAAAAGAAGCCCCAGTTGAATGGAGCCGGCAGCGCCGTATGATGCCCCTCGGCCGCGCACCGTTTAATATAGAGCGCCGAAGCCTCACGAAGCACCGGCAGATCGCCGCGCACGGCCGCGCAGGCACTGACCGCGTTAGCATAGGCTGCGCTCTCCTTCACCGCATCGGATCGTTCGATTAACTCCATCGCCAGAGCGGTCTCGCAGCGGTCGAGATGCGTCACCGCGAGCATGAGTTGCAGCGTCGCCTTTTCAGCGGCGATATCGTCCGGCAGCCGCGCGATTGCACTTTGGAGAATCCCTCGCGACTCGGGCATGCCACCCGCATGACGGGCCTGCGAACCCATCGACAAATAAAGCGCAGCGGCGTGTTTCACATCGCCGGTCTTTTCGAACTCGGCGGCGGCGCGCTGGTAGAGAGCTGTGGCGAGATGGGTGTTTCCGTCACGGGCCGCGGCATCGGCGGCCTTTTCCAAAAGCCGGCCGTGCTCGGCAGGTTCTTTGGCGCCGATCAGCGCGCGTTCGAAACAGACGCGGGCGTCCGCGTAGGCATGCACGACAAATGACTCGTCGCCTGCGAGCTCGTTATAGCGTAGAGATTTCGGACCGTCATTCGCGGCCCAGGCGTGATACCCGAGATCGAAGGCACTCCCGCCGCTGCGTTCCAATGCTTCGAGGATGCTTTCGTGTAGCGGGCGCGCCTCGTCGCGCAGCATGGTCTCGTAGATGGCCTCGCGCGTCAGCGTGTGCCGAAACGCGTACGCCGCCGGCGACCCGCCGAGTTCTTCAACGAGCTGAAAAGCGCACAACCGGCGTAATCCGGCCAAAACTTCGGGCAACGATACCTTGCATACCGACGCCAGCAGTGCTGCGTCGAAGCGGCGTCCCAGCACGGCGGCACGCGCGAGAATCGACTGCGTGGCGGGATCGAGCTCAGCGCAGCGCTCCAGCACCGCGGAGCGAATCGTCGGCGGCAAATCGCCGACCGTGCGACTCGATGCGCGCCGTTCGAGCGCGTTCTTCAGCAACTCCTCGGCGAAAAACGGACTCCCCTCGCTGCGCTCGACGATCTCCGAAGTGATCTGCGGCGCGAGCGGTGCGCGTTCTCCCAGCGCCAGCGTCACCAAGCGACGGATTTGGCTCGTGCGAAGCGGTCCGAGCCCCATGCGATGCGTCGTCGCGGCGCGCGCGAAACGCGGCAAGAACCTCGAGAGCGCCTCGCTGCTGCCGGCATCTTCGGCCCGGTGCGTCACGATCAGGAGCATCCGCAGCGACGCAAGCATCGGCAAGAGATAAAGAAGGAACTGCAGCGAGCCTTCGTCGGCCCACTGCGCGTCTTCAATTACGAGGACGACGTGGCGCCGCCGGCACGCCGTGGCGATCGCTTCGGCCAGCGCGGCAAACTGCTCTTCGCGGCTGAGTTCCCGGGGAAGCTTCGAGCCGGCGCCGATGCCCGCCAGCGCTTCGAGTATCGGTCCGTAGGGCACGGTACCGAACTCGCGGGCGATCCCGATGCCGAAGGCGGCGCGCCCGCCCGTCAGCGTTTCGCGGAACTCCGAGACGAGCCGGGTCTTGCCCATGCCGGCGTCGCCGGAGAGGAGAACGCAGCAGCCCTTTCCGCGCGCCGCCGCCAGCCGGCGTTCGACGAGCCCGCGCAACTCATCGGCTCGGCCGACAAGGACCGGACAGAAAATCGGGCCGGCAATCATGGCGTAAAGGTGTGGTTTTCCGACATACGCAGCCGCGCCGCCTTTGCGTACGATACCGGCAAAAGGAGGGGTTTTCGCATGAAAATCACATCGCTCGCGCCATTCCTCACGCTCTTGCTGCTATGGGGCTGCGGAGGGGCCGGCTTGGGGCCGCCGGCGGCGAGCCCGGCGGCGCAGCCCGCTTCGCAACATGCGGCGCCGCCGCCCGCCACCGTCAACTGGACGAACTTCGGCTTCACCTCCGGCCACGACGGGTTCAATACCAAAGAGACGACCATCGGCACGGGCAACGTGTCGTCGTTAACCACGCAGTGGATCGCGGCCCAGTGGACTGGGCGCGCCAACTTCGTCAAAGTCGGCAACGTCCTGTACCACGAGGCGGACGTCTCTGCCACTCCGACGCTTTACGCATACGACGTCGTCAAGCAACAGGTGCTTTGGAAGGCGACAGTAGGAAACAATACGGATAATCCGCATGGTATCGCGTACGCGAGCGGGCTAGTGTTCGCGGTACCTTGCAGCGTCGGCAGCGCTGGGTACGGCGTCTGCGCGTTCAATGCAAGGACCGGGGCGAAGGTGTGGGGCGACGGGTTCTACTCCGTTCGTACGGCGCCGGTTGTGTCCCGCGGCATCGTGTATGTCGGCTACGGTGACAGCTACATGATCAGCCAACACATCGCAGCCCTATCGGCGTCTACCGGTTCGCAGGTGTGGGTCTGGGGAGGCTGCTACAAGGTTAACGACTGCACGGAGGTCACTGGTAACACGACCCCAGCCGTGGACGGCGGCAAAGTATATTTCGAGTGCGCAGGGAACGCCATCTTTAGTAACGGCCAAGGAGTCTGCGCCGTCAACGTCGCCGACGGCTCGTTAGCCTGGGCGTTTAACACGGCGCCGGAGCCGGCAATCTCGGCGGCCGGCGGTTACGTCTACGTGGACGGGCAATGCGGTAGTTCCGGTTCGGAGATACTGTATTCGCTCGCCGAGACGACCGGCATGCCACGCTGGTCGTACAACGCCGGCACCGAGGGTTGCGGCTTGACGGGGCCGCCGGCAATTGCCAAGGGACTCGTTTATTTCACCCCCGCGAGCGCGGGCGGCACACTGATAGCGCTTCACACCGGCACGGGCAAAGTCGCTTGGACGATTCCACCGTCGGGCTCGGTGCTCTCCGCTCCCACGGTCGCTAACGGCGTGCTGTACATTGACAGCCACACACCGAACGCGGCAGTTGCCGCCTACAACGCTGTGACCGGGGCTGCGCTCTGGACCAGTAAGGAAGCTTGGGGCAGCAACACCGATGACGGCGTTAACGCACCTATCGTTCTCAACGGCCAGGTCTTTGCGTACTGCAATGGCCCCGACGTTTGTGAGTACGCACTCCCCGCAGGCACGAAGCGGCATGAACATTAGATCGATCTGATCGCTTCTCTCAATCATGCGTCGTGCGCGTTGCGGAGGAGCCGGCTTCGGGCCGCCGGGCTTAGCCCCGGCGGCCCGAACCGGCTTGGGTATGTCCGGCAAATCTGGCGCAAAGAGTGTGGTTTTCCGACATACTCAAGGCGCGCCGCCTTTGCGTACGATACCGGCAAAAGGAGGGGTTTTCGCATGAAAATCACATCGCTCGCGCCATTCCTCACGCTCTTGCTGCTATGGGGCTGCGGAGGGGCCGGCTTGGGGCCGCCGGCGGCGAGCCCGGCGGCGCAGCCGGCTTCGCAACATGCGGCGCCGCCGCCCGCCACCGTCAACTGGCCACAGTCCTACCATGACGCGGGGCGTACGTCGTACAACCCAAGCGAAACGATTCTCTCCGGTTCCAACGTTTCGAAGCTTGGTGTTCTTTGGGGCCAGAGCGTAGCCGGGGGCGTTACGGGCTTCGCTCTGGAGAGCGGGGTGATCTACGCCCAAGGTCAGGGAACCAGCGCATCCAACCTTGCAGCGATCACCGCAACGACGGGCGCCACGCGGTGGACCATTACGACGGGAAATAGCGGCCTCAGCGGCGGGACCGTTGCAAGCGCGAAGGGTAGCGTGTTCGCGGGGTGCTCCGTCTCCGACAGCTTCGCGACGTACGGGGGCCTTTGTGCGTACAAAGCGTCCACCGGGAGCATGCTCTGGCAATACGCCGACACTTACCACTGCTTGCCGGCAAGCGGCATGGCCGCGCCGGCGGTCTATTCGTCGGGCCTCCTGTACTTTGGATACAACCACTGCGGCAGCGGCCCTTATATCGCGGCCGTCGACGCCGCGACGGGTAATCGTTTGTGGTTTTACCGGACGGGTGGTCCGAACACCCTGGGCTCCAATACGCCGGCGGTCGGCGGCGGGTACGTCTATTTTGGTTGCAACGGAAACAACTTCAAGGGCGTGTGTGCGCTCCAACAGTCGAACGGATCGCTCGTCTGGTCGACCGCGACCGGCGATCCCAGCACGGCCGTGACGTTCAGCAACGGTGTGGTATACGCCGCTGCCGCGTATGGCTCGACGCAGAACGTTACAGCGCTCAACGCCTCGACCGGAGCAACGCTCTGGACCTTCTCCTATGCCGGCGGCAACAATGGCGCGCGTCCGGTCGCAGTGGCGAAAGGGATCGTGTATCTCAGCGGCACGGACGGCAAGCTGTACGCGCTTCGGGCGAAGACAGGGCACCGAATCTGGTCCGGAAACGGCGGCGGCGCCTCGGATGTCGATTCCTCGCCCTCGATCGCTAACGGCGTGCTCTATGTCGACGGCGGCACGAACGATGGGGGCGAGGCGAGCGCTCACGATGCGAGTACTGGAAACTTGCTGTGGAGCGCGCCCCATGGGAAAAGCACGCTCAATCCACCACCCATCGTCGCGAACGGTATGCTCTATACTCCCAACACGACCAACTGCAGCATGAGCGGCGACAGTGTGTGCGCTTGGAGCGTGTCGGCTCTGCGTCGCTGAGGGCTTCCGCATGAAGGCCAGCTCGATCGGTCCGCTTCTTTCAGTAATGCTTCTCGCGAGGTGCGGAGGAGCCGGCTTCCGGCCGTCGGGTTTAGGCCCGGCGGCCGAGCCGGCCGGCTGCTACAATGACACGCGACGGAAGTCGGCGAGCAGTTCGGCGACGTAGCACAAGAAACGCGCCGCGCCCGCGCCGTCAACCACGCGGTGGTCGTAACTCACGCTGATCGGCAGCATCAAGCGCGGCTCGAACTGCTCGCCGTTCCATATCGGTTTCGTCGCCGTACGCGTCGCACCTAAGATCGCGACCTCGGGCGCGTTGACGATCTGCGTGAAGGCCGTGCCGCCGATGCCGCCGATCGAGGAGATCGTGAAGGTGCCGCCCTGCATGTCGGCGAGCGAGAGTTTTCCGCCGCGCGCCTTTGCGGCCAATGCCGCGGCGCTTGCGGCAACGTCGAACAGTCCCGCCGAGCCGGCGTCCTTGATGACCGGCACCACCAAACCGTCGGGCGTATCTGCGGCGAACCCAATGTTGTAGTAACGCTTATAGACTAACGAGTCGCCGTCGATCGAGGCGTTGAACTCCGGAAAGCGCTTCAGCGCCGCCACGACTGCCTTGACCAAAAATGCCAGCAGCGTCAGTTTCGGCCGATCGCCCGCAGATTTTTCTGAGTTGACCTCGGTGCGAAACGCTTCGAGCGAGCTCACGTCGGCCTCGTCGTAGTTCGTGATGTGCGGGATCTGCAGCCAGTTGCGATGCAGGTTCGGTCCGGAGAGCTTCTTGATGCGCGAGAGCGGTTTGCGTTCGACCTCGCCGTACTGCGCGAAGTCCACTTTGGGCCACGCCGGAAGGCCCCCGAACGACGGCCCGCCGCCGCCGCCGCCTTCCAGCGCGCTCTTTACGAAGCCCTGGACGTCTTCACGCGTGATTCGGCCGTTCGGGCCGCTGCCGCGCAACTGCGCCAGATCGACGCCGAGCTCGCGCGCGAAACGCCGAATCGACGGTCCCGCGTGAACCATGCCGTCACCGGTCGGAACCTCTTGCGCCGGTGCAGGGGAAGGCGGCGGCGCGGGTCGCGGTGCGGGCGAAGCCGCCGGCGCAGGTTTGGCTTCGGGCGCCGCCGTCGGTTGCGTCGGCGCAGGGGCCTCTTTGGCCGCACCATCGCCGGCGGCGAGCGATACGATCGCCGAACCCTCGGACACTTTGTCGCCGACCTTGACTTTGACGTCCTGGACGACGCCCTCGCGATCGGCGGGAACGTCCATCGACGCTTTGTCGCTCTCGAGCACGATCAATGGATCGTTCTTCTTGATCCGGTCGCCGTTCTTGACGAGCACTTCTATGACCGGCACGTCCTTGAAGTCGCCGATGTCGGGAACGCGGACTTCGATTGCGTCGCTCATGCCTTGCCGTTTCTACACGGTGATGGGATTAGGCTTGTTCGGATCGATGCCGTACTTTTGCAGCGCCTTTCCGACGGTGGCGGCCGGCACTTTGCCGTCGTCGGCGAGCGCGCGTAGGGCGGCCAGCGTCACGAAATGCCGATCGACTTCGAAGAACGCGCGTAGCCGCCGGCGGAAATCGCTGCGCCCGAAGCCGTCGGTCCCGAGCGCGATATACGGCCGTCTTACGTACGGATGAATCGCTTCTGCAAACGCGCGAACGTAATCGGTCGCCGCGACGCCGGGACCCGCGCGGTCGGCCAAGCACTCCTCGACGTAGCAGCGCCGCGGTTTTTCCCCCGGATGCAGCAAGTTCCAGCGCCGCGTGTCGGCACCGTCGCGCTGCAACTCGTTGAAACTCGTCACGCTCCAGACGTCGGCGGCCACGTTCCATTCATCGGCCAGCAGGTCGGCTGCGGCCAGGACTTCGCGCAGAATGGTGCCCGAGCCGAAGAGTTGCACCCGCGGCGCCTTCCCTTTGGACGAACCCGAGTCTCGCAGCAAATACATGCCCCGCAAAATCCCTTCCGCGGCGCCTTGCGGCATCGCGGGATGCTGATAGTTCTCGTTCATCAGCGTGATGTAGTAGTACACGTCGTGCTGCTCGCGCAGCATGCGGCGTAAGCCGTCCTGCACGATGACGGCGAGCTCGTATGCGTACGTCGGGTCGTAGCTCACGCAGTTCGGAACGAACGATGCCGCAACTTGGCTGCTGCCGTCTTCGTGTTGCAGGCCCTCGCCGTTGAGGGTTGTGCGACCGGCGGTCGCGCCCAAGAGGAAGCCGCGCGTGCGACTGTCGCCGGCGGCCCACGTGAGATCCCCGACGCGTTGAAATCCGAACATCGAATAGAAGATGTAGAATGGAATCATCGGCAGGTTGTGGTTTGAATACGACGTGCCCGCGGCGATCCACGACGAGAGCGCTCCGGCTTCGTTGATGCCCTCTTGCAGAATCTGCCCGAGCTTGTCCTCGCGATACCACATCAGCTGTTCGGCATCTTGCGGATGATAGAGCTGCCCCACCGACGAGTAGATGCCGAGTTGGCGGAACATGCCTTCCATGCCGAACGTGCGCGACTCGTCGGCAACGATCGGGACCACGCGCGGACCGATGTCCTTGTCGCGTGCGATCGTCGTCAGTATGCGCACGAATGCCATCGTCGTCGAGACGTGGCGGTCCCCCGTTCCCTGGAGTTGGGTGTCGAAGGCCGATAGCTCCGGTACCGTGAGCGAAACCGACGTGCGGCGGCGCTCGGGCACGTGGCCCAGCGCCGCGAGGCGTTCGCGCAGATAGCGCATCTCAGGCGCGTCGTCGGCGGGCCGCAGGAACGGAATCTTTTCGCCGGCGATCTGCTCGTCGCTGATCGGAATCGCGAAGCGGTCGCGAAAGATGCGAATCGCCTCGAGCTCCATTTTCTTGGCCTGGTGCGCGATGTTCTGGGCCTCGCCCGCCTCACCCATGCCGTAGCCCTTGATCGTTTTGGCCAAGATCACGGTCGGCGCGCCGCGATGATCGCTCGCCGCCTTGTACGCCGCGTACACCTTGGTCGAATCGTGGCCGCCACGCTGCAGGTTCCAAATCTCTTCGTCGGTCCAGGCCTCGACCATCGCCGTCGTCTCGGGATAGCGTCCGAAGAACTCATCGCGCACGTACTTGCCGTCGCGCGACTTGAACGTCTGATAGTCGCCGTCGACGCACTCGTTCATCAACTGCACCAGCTTGCCGTTCCCCTCGGCGGCCAGCAGCGGATCCCAACGGCTGCCCCAAATCACCTTGATCACGTTCCAGCCCGCGCCTTTGAAGACGCCCTCGAGCTCTTGGATGATCTTGCCGTTGCCTCGCACCGGGCCGTCGAGCCGCTGAAGGTTGCAGTTGACGACCCAGATCAAATCGTCGAGCCTTTCGCGTCCGGCTAACGAGATCGCGCCGAGCGATTCAGGCTCGTCCATCTCACCGTCGCCGACGAAGGCCCACACCTTCCGTCCCGTCGCATCGAGCAATCCGCGGTCGTGAAGGTAGCGCATGAAGCGTGCCTGATAGATCGACATGATCGGGCCCAATCCCATCGAGACGGTGGGAAACTGCCAGAACGACGGCATCAGCCAGGGATGCGGATAGGACGAGAGGCCCTTTCCCTCTACCTCCTGGCGAAAGTTTTCGAGTTGCTCCTCGCTGATGCGGCCCTCGAGATACGCGCGCGCGTAAATCCCCGGCGAAGAGTGTCCCTGGAAGAAAACCAGATCGCCGCCGAACGATTCGCTGCGCGCCCGAAAGAAGTGGTTGAATCCGACGTCGTACAGCGTTGCGGCCGACGCGAAACTCGCAACGTGGCCGCCCAGTTCCGAGCTGACCTTATTGGCGCGCACGACCGTCGCGAGCGCGTTCCACCGCGTATAGTGGCGTAGCCGCGCCTCCAGATCCCGATCGCCCGGCATCGCGGGCTGACGTTGGACCGGAATCGTGTTCACGTAAGGCGTCTGCCGACCGAGGGAAACGTGCGCTCCGTTGCGTTGCGCTTCATCGACGAGTCGCGCTATCAGCTCGCGCGCGCGGCCCGGCCCCTCGACCGCGAGAACGCCGCGGATTGCGTCAACCCATTCTTGCGTCTCTTGTGGATCCGGGTCGCGAGCGGTGATCGCCATAGCCTGCGCAGGATTCAGCGCCGCGGGAGGATCTCTTGCGCGCGCAGGTGGGGCGGTCTAGACTGATGCTACGAGCCTTCCTGGAGGTCACCGCATGACGACTTGCGCCTTCTTTCGCCGGTTGACGGCCCTAGCGTTCGCAACGATGATGACGGCGTGTTCGCAGCCGTCTGGCAAGCAGGATCTCCCCGCGACCCCCATACCGCCGGCCTCGACGCAGGCGGCGATCGGACACCTGTACCTTATCGTGACGACTTCGACGCGGTTTGTCGCGGAGTATCCGATCAAAAAGGGGATTCCGCAGTCGACGCCCGATCGCGAGGTGACAGGATTCTTCGCCCCCAACGCACTGACTCTCGACGGCGCTGGAAACCTCTACGTCTTAGATTATCGGACGATCAAAGAGTTTGCACCCGGCGCCTCGGGGCATGCGCGACCGATTCGCACCATTCACGTTCCTAACTTTCTGAACATCGGCACGCTCGCCGTCGACGCGAACGGTTACGTTTACATCGGCCAGAAGGGCCACGTGTACGTCTACGCGCCGGGCGCGCATGGCCGCGCGACGCCGTTCGCAATTCTCAAGCCGAAGGGCTATCCGAGCGGTCTTGCGATCGATGCGTCCGGCAATCTGAATGTGCTCGGCACTTCGCAAGAGATGGATCCGTATCGCATCTTCCAGACGCATGTATCGGTCTATGCGCCGCCGCCGAGCGTCAAGCGAATTCGCGAATTCTGCGGCTACGAGGAAACCGCTTCCGGCATTGATTTCGGTATTGCTCTCGACGGGAAGGGTAACGCTTTCTCCGCGCACACGTATTTCGTGAATTCATATCCATCCGGTTCGGTTCAGGTTTATCCCGCCGCTGCCGACAAATGCCCGATCAGCCCGTCGCGCACGATCACGACCACGAATCCGGTGTTGCGTGAGCCGGTTTACATCAAGGTTGCCTACCCGTACCTCTACGTGTGCGACGTGTTTTACGGCCAAGGCGGCGCCGTCTTTACGCTCAAAACGACCGGCACGCCGCAGACGCCGTTGTCAATCCTGTACGTCGAGAATAACCAGCCGCACAACGTCTTCGACATGGCCCTCGGCCCCTAGCCTGTCATCCTGAGCGGAGTCGAAGGACGACAGGCGAAGGGTAACGTTAGCGGGAGCTCGCCGACGCGGGCTGAGAGGGCCGAAAGGGCCGACCGCAATTAACCTGATCCGGATAATGCCGGCGTAGGGAGGGTTCGATGAAAGTTTACGTTCAGGGCTCCGATCCGGCAGTTCGCGTGCCGCGCCGCGCGCTTACGCTGACGGACGGTACGGCACATACGCTGTACGACACGAGCGGACCATATACCGATCCCAGCGTAACGACCGACTTTCGCCGCGGATTGCCGCGCTTGCGCGAACGTTGGATCGAGGCGCGCGCCGATACGGACCAACTCCAAGCGCCGACTTCGATCTACCGTCGCGGGCGCGATGCGATGCCGGAGCTGGAGGCGCTCCGCTTTCCCGCGCCGCAACCGCCGCGGCGAGCAAAGGCGGGAGCGAACCTGACGCAAATGCACTACGCGCGCCGCGGCGACATCACGCCGGAGATGGAGTTCGTGGCGCTGCGCGAGGGCGTCGAGCCGGAGCTCGTGCGCAGCGAAGTGGCGCGCGGGCGCGCCATTCTGCCCTCGAACGTCAACCATCCCGAGAGCGAGCCGATGATCATCGGCCGCAAGTTCCTGGTGAAGATCAACGCCAACATCGGCAACTCGGCCATCACGTCGTCCATTGACGAAGAGGTCGAGAAGATGACCTGGGCGACGCGGTGGGGCGCGGACACGGTCATGGATCTTTCGACCGGCAAGAACATTCACGAAACGCGCGAGTGGATTCTGCGCAACTCTCCCGTGCCAATCGGAACGGTGCCGATCTATCAAGCGCTCGAGAAAGTCGGCGGCAAGGCCGAGGAGCTCACCTGGGAGCTATTTCGCGACACGCTGATCGAGCAGGCGGAACAAGGCGTGGATTACTTCACCATTCATGCCGGCGTGTTGTTGCGCTATGTCCCGCTCACCGCGAATCGCATCACGGGCATCGTTTCGCGGGGCGGCTCGATTCTCGCGAAGTGGTGCCTCGCTCATCACCGCGAGAACTTTCTCTATGAGCGTTTCGAGGAGATTTGCGAGATCATGAAGGCCTACGACGTCGCCTTCTCGCTCGGCGACGGCTTGCGCCCCGGCTGCACTGCCGACGCGAATGATGCAGCGCAGTTCGCCGAGCTCGAGACGCTTGGCGAACTTACCCAAGTCGCGTGGAAGCACGACGTGCAGGTGATGATCGAAGGGCCGGGACACGTCGCGATGCACTTGATCGAGGAGAATATGCGCAAGCAGCTCGAGGTCTGCGACGAAGCGCCGTTTTACACGCTCGGGCCGCTCGTCACCGATATCGCTCCGGGTTACGATCACATCACGAGCGCCATCGGCGCCGCGATGATCGG
>Ga0213882_10000148_pt1 | contig 30426 bp, 22 predicted proteins | sample BarmaccoBMER_R09_FD_160106 | JGI IMG/M metagenome (GOLD analysis project Ga0213882, IMG submission 160106) | Barbacenia macrantha exposed rock microbial communities from rupestrian grasslands, the National Park of Serra do Cipo, Brazil - ER_R09 ...
AGCCTGGAGACACCGCTCGATCCATGGGTCTTCGGAGGCGACTACGCGGGACGGCAAATTCTCGAGGTATTCCGGTTGCTTTCGCTCGACGGCTGCGGGTTGAGCGATAAACCGCTGGCTACGGCTGCCGCGGGCGCAGTGCTGCATTATCTGCGAGAGACGCAGAAATCCGCGCTGGGACATCTGGATCGTCCGGCGTTCTACCAGCGCACGGGCCACATGGTGCTGGATGCGGCGACTGTGCGCAACCTCGAACTGCTGGAACCGCTGTTTGCGGGAGAGAGCCGGGAAGCGACGCTGATCCATGTGCTCGACAAGACATCTACCGGCATGGGCGGCCGGCTGCTGCGGCGCAGGCTGCTCAATCCATCCTGCGACCGCGAAGAGATCGAGGAACGCCTGGACGCGGTCGGAGAATTGAGCGGCAAAGTCATTCTGCGGCAAGAATTACGAAAGGCGCTAGGCAGCATTCAGGATCTCGAGCGGTTGTTAGCGAAGATCACGCTCGGGACCGCGGGGCCTCGCGAGGTGCTGGCGGCAGGACGATCACTGGCACAACTCCCGCGAGTGGCCCAACTCACCAAGGATCTCGAGACACGCGCGTTGCGGCAAGAGATCGATTTAGTAGATGAAGTGCGCGAAAGGATTCTTGCTGCGATCGCTGAGGCGCCTCCGGTCAATCTGGCAGAGGGTGGAACGATTCGCGACGGGTTTAATCCTGAACTAGACGAGCTGCGCAATATCAGCCGTCACAGCCGCGAGTACATTGCGGCGATCGAAGCACGCGAGCGCGCGGCTACCGGTATCCAATCGCTGAAGGTACGGTTCAACAATGTGTTCGGCTATTACATCGAAGTTTCGAAGCCCAACCTTGCTTTGGTACCCGCGAGCTTCGAACGGAAGCAGACGCTGGCAAACGCGGAGCGATTCACGACTCCTGAACTGAAAGAGCTGGAATCGAAGGTCCTGGATGCGGAGGAGAAGATTCTCTCGCTGGAGCGGGAGATTTTTCAGCAAGTTCGCCTGTTTGCGGCAGGTCAGGCTCCGCGGATAAAAGCGGCAGCCTCGGGTATCGCCGAGTTGGATGTAGCAGCGACACTAGCACACGTCGGTATTGAGAATCGCTATCACAGACCGCGGTTCTCCGATTCAGGAGAAATGCGGATCGACGCCGGACGCCATCCCGTTATTGAAAAGCTCAGCGAACCGGATGGAGTGCGCTTCGTTCCGAACGATTTGTATCTGCACTCGTCAAAAGAATATATAGGCGTGATTACCGGCCCAAATATGGGCGGAAAGTCGACGTATCTCAGACAAGCAGCCCTGATTTTGATTTTGGCCCAAATGGGTTCGTTTATTCCTGCGGATTCGGCGCTACTGCCGGTAGTGGACCGAGTGTTCACGCGCATTGGGGCGACGGACAATCTAGCCAGAGGGCGTTCCACCTTCATGGTGGAGATGACGGAAGCGGCCGCAATTGTAAACACAGCGACCGCTAATAGTTTCATAGTACTTGATGAGATCGGCCGGGGAACGGCTACTTACGATGGTTTGGCCCTCGCTTGGGCCGTGGTTGAGTACATCCACGAGAGTATAAAGGCGAAGACGCTCTTCGCCACCCATTACCACGAGCTGACGGAACTCGCCGAACAACTTTCTGGAATAAGAAATTTACACGTCGCCGTGAAAGAGGCTAATGACCAGATCTTATTCATACGAAAGGTAGAACCGGGTGCGGCAGATCGGAGTTATGGTATCGAAGTGGCCCGATTAGCGGGCTTACCCCTGCAAGTAATCGAGCGGGCGAGGTCCGTTTTATTGCATCATGAAGTAAGGGAACACTCGGTCAGTGACGAACTGGGGCCGGGTGAGGCTAACGCTCCCCTACAAATCAGACTTTTCGAGCCCATGAATCAAGGGCTTGCCGATCGAATCCGGGGGCTCAACATCAATGAGCTCCGGCCGGTTGAAGCTTTGCAGATTTTGCAAGATTTGCAGCAAGAGTTGCGAACGAGATGAGAATAGCAGGTATTATGAGCGGGACTTCGCTCGATGGTATCGACGTCGCGATCGTCGATATCACCGGGTCGGGCTTTAAGGCAAAGATTAACGTCTTAACCAGCCATTCTGTCCCTTATCCAAGAAAAATACGTGAGGCGCTACTCGCGATTTCTAATATGAGCGCATTCACGGGCGACATTTCACGATTGAACTTCGTTCTGGGAGAGTTGTACGCCGAGGCTCTGGAAGAGACCGCCGAGCGTGCGCAGATTCCGCTGAGCACGATCAAGCTCATCGGCTGCCATGGCCAGACGATCTTTCACGAGGGTCAAGGCGCGCAATACCTGGGGAAGAAAGTCGCGAGCACGTTTCAGATTGGCGAATCAAGCGTGATCAGCGAGCGCACGGGCATCGACGTGATTTCGAACTTTCGTGAGCGCGACATGGCCGCGGGCGGACGCGGCGCGCCACTGGTTCCCTATCTGGATTACATGCTCATTCGACACCGCGGGCGAGGGCGCGTTGCGATCAATATCGGCGGCGTAGCAAATCTGACCGCCATTCCGCCGAATACGAGCAGTGATCGCGTGATCGCTTTCGATACCGGCCCGGGAAACATCATTATTGATCAGTTGGTGACGCGAATCACCGCCGGCGGACAAACCTATGACCGAGACGGAGTGATCGCGGTCTCGGGCGAGGTGGATCCCAAGCTCCTGGCAAAGCTGCTTCGCGACAAGTATTTTCGCGCCAAGCCGCCGAAGACAGCGGGTCGCGAGCAGTACGGTTCTGACTACGTCTCGAAGCTGCTCGATACCGAACTGAGCAGCGAAGACCTGATCGCCACGGCGACGGCTTTGACTGCAGAAAGCATCGCGCTCGGAGTGCGTAATTTTGTTCTGACCGATATGCGGGTGGACGAGATCTTCGTCTCAGGCGGCGGAACCCATAATCCGACCCTGATGAAGATGCTGCGGAAGGCGATGGATCCGATCCCGGTGATGGAGACGACCGAAGTAGGCCTAGACGTCGATGCGAAGGAAGCGATTGCCTTCGCGGTGATGGCTTACGAGACTGCCCATTGCCGGCCCTCCAATGTACCAATGGCGACGGGAGCAAAACGGCCCGTAGTGCTTGGCAAAATGACGCAGAACGGCACGCCACGAAACGGAAGCTCGAATGGTGCCACACCGATCAATGGCGCGGTCCGAAACAACGGGACGGCCACTCACAAGGTGAAGGCGCCGCGCTCGACCCAAGTCAGCCGGCAGACGGTTGCGTCGAAGGCGAAAGCGGCGACGCGGTAAAGCAGAAGTAGCTGGAAAAGGGATGACGGTTTAACATCGCGATCGCCATCCCTTGCCAGCAAGCCATTCTCTCCACCAGCGCTGATCTTCTTCCATTGCGCGCTGTTGATCTAAGGGCAATTCCGGACCACGCTCGGGGACAGGATGGAGCGTCGCCAAGCCAACTTGTTCGCGTAATTGATTTACGCGTTCCGAGTCCGCGAGCTTCCAGGGGCGGGTTCTGCCATCCACGGGATCATCGACCCACTGCGTGCCATATCGTTGTGGCCGCCCCTCCTGCATTGCGATCCGGTCTTCGAGGTAGGCTGCATGCCAGCGCAGAACGCGACCAGCATCCGCAGAGGCTTGTAGAAGCGCCAAACACTTCCGCTGAAATTGCGGGTCGCCAATCGCATGCTGCGCAATGAGCCATGCCGCTTCGGCGCCGTCCTTGCCTACCATTTCCTCATCCGGCCAGCCATACACGTCGATCAGTTGTTTGAGGCGATCTGCGTTGTTGACGTGCACGGCTTCCATGCGCGGAACGTAAGCGCCTCCGAGTTCACCAGAGTCGACGAGCTCCTCCCGTACGCGCGCGTCTCCAGCACGCATGTCGATCAGCTCCTGGCGGAGATCCGGATGAAGCATTTAGGCGTGCCTCGCTTTTTGGACCGTTATGCTCCGAGTCTACGTTCGGCTCCGGCGTCCAGCAAATGCAGGATTACGCGGAACGGCATGCCCGAGAGTTCCGGCTTATCTTGGATATCGGCACGCACATCGAGAAGAGCGCGTTCCAGCAGATAAGTATCGAGCAGAATCTGTTGATCCGCTTGCTGCGGAGGCAAATAGGGAGCGCGTTCGGCAGCTCTCCAGTAGCCACGGATGAATGCGGCGCTCACGTGCGAGTACCAGAAGCGGCCCAATGCTCGAAGCTCGGCGCGTAATACACTGTCGTTCCCTTCCTCGAAAAGGATGCGCCGGACCGTTGTTTGAGCGGCGTAGCCGAAAGATACCAGCATGCTCGCGACATCGCGGAGCGGGCAGCGCTTTATGCGCCGGCTACTGAGGTGCTGATCCGGATCGCCTTCAAAATCGAAGATGACGACGTCGTCACCCGTAATCAGCAGATGGCCTAGATGGAGGCGGCCATGGAAACGCTGCCTGACTGAGCTGGGCCGCTGCTCATAAATCGCCCGGAACTTCGCCACGATCGCATTTTCCTGATCGAGAACCTTCGCTGCGAGGAGCATCACTTCCGGTTGCATATCGGCGTAGCGCTGGCGAATAAACTCCAACCGGCGACTAGTTAGCCCGATGCAGGCGTGAAAGAGGCTTTGACGGTAGAAGTCATTAAACGGCTCCGACGCGAAAGCGGGGTCATCGATTCGCCCCAAAGCAATATGCATTTCAGCTACGCGCTTGCCCATGGTCTCGGCGAGCGCGAGATACGGGCCAATGAGGCTGGTTGCGAGTGGAGGCGGGTCAGACATGGCAAAGCCCAGGGCGTAAATGTTGGTCGGCGCGGAGCTTTGCAGGTCGGGCTTGGGTTCATCGAGTGCCCTACCACGCTGCACAAACTCAACGAGACGATCCCGCGTTTGCTGCCAGGCAGTTCCTTGGTTTGGCACAAACACGTGAAGGACTCCGATGGTGGTGGATTCACCTGTTTCCGGGACATACTCAAGGGAACCAGCAAACGGCGGCGCATTCCGAAACGGAGGCGATTGGTTAGTCAGAGCCTCGCTCAGCTCGCTTCCCGGATGGGGTCCCGCCTCGATGCTCCGAAGAAGTTTTAGGATGAAGCGGTCTCCAAATTTAACTGTGCTGGCGACTTCCGAGACCTGCAACTCGGGTGCGAAATCGTCGCGCTTTGTGTTTCCAGGATTCTTGAATTGCCGCGTTGGGTTGGCTAGGATCGTGCCCTGCTCGCCGCTATATCGCCTTCTTCGGGCAAATATATCCAGCAATGCCCTGCAGAATTCATTTCTGTGAATGGCTGCATAGAGCAGACCCTCGGCTCCGCTCGAGTCGCGGAGGTCTGCAATCAGGGCATTTGGATACGTATCTCGAATGCTTTGCATTTCGTCTCCGGTGACAAGACCCATGGGAACCAAAAGGTCATCGGGATCACCAGTCGTGTATTCGGCATGGACGAACACCAAGCGATACCGACCACCGAGGACGGAAGCTGCTTCGGTCAACTCTATAGAGCGGAAACGGCGGTCCTTGGAGCGGAACCAGGGACGAGATTGCAGAAATCTGGGAAGAATGGCAGCGATGCTGGCACGCGTCTCCGGCTCCCACACGTCGGCTAACACCGGGACCGCCACGACCGGCACGCGAAGCTTACCCACTTCGATCGAGCGCGTCGGAATCGTGGCGGCAACTTCGCGCTGTTCGAGTGAGAACCAGAAGAACGAATTGGGGCCGAGCGTGACCGGGTAATAGTCATCGTTGATAACCGGGAAATCAGCTCGCCCAAACAGTTCCACGGGCGCGTTAGCTTTGAAGCGTTGAAGATCGAGCTGAACGGCCTGCGCGAACCGGGACAGATTCGCTACCACGAGAATGGTCTGATCCTCATAGCGGCGGATGTACGCGAGCACGTGTTGATTGGCAGGTTGCAGAAACTCGAGCGTGCCGCGGCCGAAAGCTTTGTACTGCTTGCGAAGCGCGATGATCCGTTTGGTCCAGTTGAGAAGGGAATTGCTAATGTCCTGCTGCGATTCTACGTTTATCGCTTCGTAGTGATAAGCCGGATCGATGTTCACAGGCAGGTAGAGCATCTGCGGATTCGCGCTTGAGAACCCTGCATTCCGATCGGGACTCCACTGCATGGGGGTGCGGACGCCGTTTCGGTCACCAAGATAAACGTTGTCACCCATGCCGATTTCGTCGCCATAGTAAATGACTGGGGTTCCCGGCAGAGAAAACAACAGAGCATTCATCAGTTCAATTCGCGACCGGTCATTGCCGAGCAGGGGAGCCAGGCGGCGGCGTATGCCGAGATTGATGCGAGCACGCTGGTCGGTCGCATAGACACGGTACATGTAATCGCGCTCGTCGTCGGTGACCATTTCCAGCGTGAGCTCGTCATGGTTTCGGAGGAACATTGCCCACTGGCACGTCTCGGGAATACAGGGCGTGCGCTTCAGTATTTCGACGATCGGCAGCCGGTCTTCGAGATGGAGCGCCATGAAGAGCCGCGGCATAAGCGGGAAGTGGAAGTTCATGTGACACTCATTGCCATTCCCGAAATAGGCAACGGCATCTTCCGGCCACATATTGGCTTCCGAGAGCAACATGCGATGCGGAAATCTGGCATCGAGATGCCGGCGCAGCTCCCGCAGAAACGTATGTGTTTCGGGTAGATTCTCGCAACTTGTGCCTTCGCGCTCGAAGAGATAGGGAATCGCATCAAGCCTGAATCCGTCCACGCCCATACCGGCCCAGAAGTCCAAAGCGTGCATAATCGCGCGGCGGACAAGCGGGCTATCAAAGTTCAAATCGGGTTGGTGGGAAAAAAATCGATGCCAGTAATAGGATTTTGCGATAGGATCCCAACTCCAGTTCGATGGTTCGAAGTCTTTAAAGATGATGCGCACGCCCTGATACTTGTCCGGCGTATCACTCCAGACATAAAAGTTGCGCCACTTGGAGTTAGGTTCGGCGCGGCGGGATTTTTGAAACCATTCGTGCTGGTCCGAGGTATGATTGATGACCAGCTCGGTGATCACACGAAGCCCGCGCCGGTGGGCCTCTCTGAGGAAGTTTTGGAAATCTCGGAGCGTACCGTAGGCCGGATGGACACTGCGGAAATCCGAAATGTCATATCCGTCATCCTTCCAAGGCGATGGGAAGAATGGAAGCAGCCAGATGGCTGTGACGCCGAGATCTTCTAAGTAATCGAGCTTTTCGGCTAGTCCTCGAAAATCGCCCATGCCATCCGCGTTGCTGTCATAAAAGGCGCGAACATGAGCCTCATAAATAATCGCGTCCTTGTACCAGAGAGGATCCCCGTCAAACCCAACGTCCCGATGCGAGTGGTCCATATCGTTCGAGAGAGGCCCGGCAAGAGACCGCCCGGCGTCTGAGGATGTGACATCGATTTCGAGATGTCGGTTTCGAGAGCCTCTGAATCGGGGCGATCGTATGCTGGAAATCTATGATGGCTCGGATCCTATTTCTGACATATGGGACTGCCTTTCCGGGCGGCGGATCTGCGCCTCCGCAACACTGAGATGAGGGCAACCACGGATCGGTAGTTGGCGCGAATCGTTCTCAATACATTCGGTTCGTTTGGCGATCTCCACCCTTACCTGGCGATCGCGATCGAGTTGCGACGACGTGGCCATGAGGCCGTGGTGGCGACCTCGGAAGTGTATCGGTGCAAAGTGGTGGGCGAGGATGTTGGCTTTGCGCCGGTACGGCCGGATGTCGGCGAGTTACTGGCCAATACTGAGTTACTTCGGAAGATATGGGACCCGAAGCGGGGATCGGAGTATCTCTATCGCGACTACCTGATTCCGAGCACTGAGAAGAGCTTTGAAGACTTAATCGCGGTTTGCAAAGGCGCTGATCTGCTGGTCACTCATTTTGGTAATTGCGCAGGTCCCATGGTTGCACAGTATTTGAAGGTGGCCTGGTTGTCGGTGGCTCTTCAACCAATTGTGTTTTTTTCACGAAGTGATCCTCCGGTCGTAGCGGTTGCACCGTGGTTGAGACACTTCTACCGTTTCGGCACGTTTCCCGCACTACGGGCCTTAGCGAAGGTAAGTTCGGCGCGATGGTCGGGAAGCCTTCTGGAACTGCGGCGCCGCTTTGGGTTGCCCACTGAGCAACATCCGTTGTTTGAAGGGCAGTTTTCGCCGATGGGAACGCTCGCACTGTTCTCACGGCATTTTGCAAGACCGCAACAGGACTGGCCACCAAAGACGGTAGCGACGGGATTTGTGTTCTATGATCGGCGCGGCGAAAGTCTTGGTGGAGCAGACGGGCTGGAGCCCGGCTTGGCGCGATTTCTTGATCAGGGATCCGCACCAGTCGTCTTCACGCTGGGTTCCTCGGCTGTTATGCAAGCGGGGACGTTCTTTCGAGAGAGCGCGGAAGCAGCGAAACACCTTGGAGTACGAGCGGTGCTGCTCGTGGGAGCGTCAGAAGACCACAGCCAAGCAGAAGATCTGCCGGAGTCTATTTTTGTGGTGGATTACGCTCCGTTTTCGGAATTGATGCCGAGAGCCGTAGTGAATGTTCATCAGGGTGGAATCGGGACCACGGGCCAGGCGTTGCGAGCGGGAAAGCCGATGGTCGTCGTTCCGTGGTCTCACGACCAGCCCGACAACGCAGAGAGGCTGCGGCGGTTGGGCGTATCGCGGACTATCGGCCGTTCGGAATACACAAGCGAACGCGTAGGACGCGAGCTGCAGGGCCTGTTTCAGGATGGCGAGTGTAAGCAGCGGGCGGCCGATCTGAGCCGGATGATTGCAGCCGAGGACGGATTGCGGAAGGCGTGTGACGTAATTGAGGACGTTTTGATGGCCGCAGATAAACGCGGATAAACGTGGATCCTCACCGTTTTTTGCGAACGAGGCGACGGGCCTTCCGCACGACAGTCGGTTCGGGAGCGAAGGCTTCATTGACCAGAGTTTCCTGCTGGTCATGATGCAGTTTGTGGGCACCCGGTGCAGGGCTGGCGGCGGTCGGACGCCCGACATACCGGAGCTGTCTCTTGGCCGGCCCATTGCTTCCAGCAGGATTGATGATCGACTGAAGCTGCTCTTCGACGAAGTACCAAGCTCCCATATTTTCCGGCTCCTCCTGTACCCACAGCAGCTCGGCGGCATCGGAATAACGGCGCAGGATGTCGGTGAAGCGCTGGAGCGGGAACGGGTATAGCTGCTCCAGACGAATGATTGCGACGTCATTGCGGCCGAGTTCCTGGCGCCTGTTGACCAGGTCGTAGTAAACCTTACCGGAGCATAGGAGCAAACGACGGATGTGGCCACCTACATACTGCGAATCGCCGATCACTTCCTGGAACGCTCCGCTGGTCAGCTCTTCCAGGCGGGAAGACGCAGCAGGATATCGCAGCAGGAACTTGGGCGTGAAAACGATGAGCGGTTTGCGGATGCCGCGGCGGTCCGCTCCGCCGTACATCTGGCGACGCAGCAGATGGAAATACTGAGCTGGAGTCGTGCAGTTGCAGACTTGAATGTTGTTTTCGGCGCAGAGCTGCAGAAAGCGCTCAATTCGCGCGCTGGAATGTTCCGGCCCTTGACCCTCAAGGCCGTGAGGAAGCAGCAGAACCAAACCACTGGGCTGGTTCCATTTTGTTTCGGCTGACACGACGAACTGATCAATGATGATCTGGGCGCCGTTGACGAAATCGCCAAACTGAGCCTCCCAAACAACCAGCGTCAGTGGGTCGGCGACGCTGTAGCCGAATTCGAAGCCCATGGCAGCGAACTCGCTCAGAGGACTGTCCACGACCTCGAATTTGGCTTGCTTCGGGTCCAGGTGCTTCAGCGGAATATAAAGTTCGCCGGTTTCATAGTCGCTGAATTCCAGGTGACGCTGCGTGAAAGTGCCTCGCGAAACATCCTCACCGCTGAGACGTACCGGCGTGCCTTCGAGAACGAGGCTGCCAAAGGCAAGCGTCTCGGCAAATCCCCAATCGATGGGGGAGCCGCGCAACACCTCGCGCCGCTTTTCGAGCAAGTTCTTCAGTTTTGGATGCAGGTGAAACTCTTCCGGAAAAACGGTGCATTTCTCCACTACTCTCGCGAGATCGTTATAATCCGCTGCTGTGGAAGGAATCGGCTGCGCAATCTCTTCGGCGGGAACTTCAGCAAATTCTTCAATGATGAATTGCTCACGGTGTTTCTTTGCCTCGTCGTAGGTCTGGTTTAGGCGGTTCCGGACCTGAGTTCGTAGATTATCGATCTGCGCGTGCGGAATGAATTTTTCACGAACCAAGCGCTCGGAGTACTGCGTTGCGACGCTCGGTGTGTTCTTGATTTTCCGGTACATCACCGGCTGCGTGTAGCTGGGATCGTCCGCCTCGTTGTGCCCTTGACGACGATAGCCAATGATGTCGACCACAACGTCGCGTTTGAACTGCTGGCGGTAATCGTACGCCAACTGGGCGACGCGGATGCACGCCTCGGGATCGTCCGCATTGACGTGGAAGATGGGCGCTTGAACAGAGAGGGCGACGTCCGTTGAATATACGCTGGAGCGGCCTTCGAGTGGATTCGTCGTGAAGCCGATCTGGTTATTAGTGACGACGTGGATTGTGCCGCCGTTCTTGTATCCCTCGAGTTGCGAGAGCTGAAGTGTTTCGGCGACGACTCCCTGGCCGATAAATGCCGCGTCGCCGTGAATCAGGATAGGGATCACGCGCTCGCGCTTTACATCGCCGATGCGGTCCTGCTTCGGGCGAACCAGGCCCTGAACGACGGGATCAACGGCCTCGAGATGGCTCGGATTGAAAGCGACCGAGACCAGAATCTCTTTGCCAAGAGTGGAGCGGTGAATGCCGCTGGCGCCGAGGTGGTATTTTACGTCGCCTGAGCCCTGAACGCTTTCCGGATCGGGCTCGCCCTCGAATTCGGAGAAAACCTGGGCCATTGATTTTCCGACAACGTTCGCGAGAACGTTAAGGCGGCCGCGGTGCGCCATGCCAATGACCACCTCGTGCACATTCTCGTTCGCGGCATGCTCGAGGATTTCGTCGAGAGCCGCGATCGTGCTCTCTAATCCCTCAAGACCGAAACGCTTCTGACCGACAAAACGCGTCTGCAGGAAGTGCTCAAACTCTTCTGCTTGAAGAATGCGGCTGAGAATGCGATTTCGGATCGCATCGTCCAATTTCCAGGAATTTGCGGTGGCTTCCATCCGGTCCTGAAGCCACTGCTTCTGCTCCGGATCCTGAATGTGCATGTATTCGATTCCGATCGAGCCGCAATACGTGGCGCGGAGGCGATCCAGAATCTCGCGAAGAGTTTCATACGGCTGCATGTACTTCGCAATCGCACCGCTGGGGGCCTTTACAGCGCCCGCGAGAAAGGGGCGATCGAGATCCCAGATAGAAAGCCCGTAGGAAGCGGGATCAAGTTCCGCGTGATAGCTGGGTTCGTTTCCGAGAGGGTTAGTGTTCGCCAGCAGATGCCCGCGGATTCGATACGAGTTAATGAGCTGAATGACAGCGGCCTCTTTGGCTACGTCAGTGTTAACCGAGCCGAAGCGGTCCGGCGCAATCTGCTGATCCGTTTGCCAGCGAACCGGCATGTAAGGGATGCGCAGATCGCGGAAAATAGTGTCGTAGAAGCCGTCCTCACCTTGCAGCAGTTGCTGCAGCTTCGCTAGGAATGCACCGGATTCGGCGCCCTGTATGATGCGGTGATCATAGGTGCAGGTGATCATCAGCACCTTACTGATGCCGAGCATAGCGCGGGTTTCCTCGGTGGAAGCAGCAAACTCGGCGGGGTAATCGATCGCGCCCGTGGCAATGATCGCTCCCTGGCCTGGCATGAGACGCGGTACCGAACCGAGTGTTCCGACCGTTCCCGGATTGGTAAGCGATATGGTCGAACCTTCGAAATCGGAGACTTGCAGCTTGTTGGTGCGAGCGCGCGCGACGATGTCGTCATAAGCGGCCAGAAACTGCGAGAAGTTCATGGCCTCCGCGTTCTTGATATTGGGAACCTTAAGAGAACGGGAGCCGTCTTTGGCCGCGACATCGACGGCCAAACCGATGTTTACGGTGTTACGGACGACGCGAAACGCTTCACCGCCATTTTCGGCATAGGCGTGATTGAGAGCGGGATTCGTTTTGATAGCCTTGACGATCGCCCATGCGATGAGATGCGTAAAGCTCAGCTTGCCGCGGCCCTGTAGCGCCCGCTGCCGATTGATGATGTTACGGTTCTCTTCGATGACGCGAACCGGAATCTGACGCTGCGAGGTGGCGACCGGAATCGAGAGACTCGCAGTCATGTTTTCGGCGATACGAGCGGCCGCGCCGCGCAACGGCACAAGCTGATCGCCGGGGCCGATGCTCTTCGGCTCCTGGCGTGCGAGTGAGGGGGCGGTCCTGGCGAGTTCGGTTTCCTTCTGCGGCGGCGGCGGGGTTTGGGGCGGCTCTTTCTGCGCAGCCGGTGGCTCGGGAGGCTCCTGTACCGGAGCGGGAGGCTCTTGCGGAGCTACGGCTGCAGCAGTAGCGAAGGGTTCGGCGGGATCGCCATTCGGGAAAGCATGAGTTTCGCCGTTCTGCCCTGATTCCTCGAAGAGATGAGCCCAGCCTTCATCAAGGCTTTTTCGATCGAATTGATATTGGTGATAGAGCTCGTCTTCTAACCAGCTATTAATACCCAACGCGGGGTCATTTCCTTGAGGCATGTGTGTGATTCGCCAACCGTAGCGACCGTGGGGAGCGAAGGTGGCCCAAGTCTTGAGGGCCCACCCACAGGAGGTTTGATTCCGTACCTTTATTGTAACGAAATTCAGCAATTTTGCCGGATTTCGGCATCGAAGTTACACTAGCGGATGAATGACTCTGGAAGAATTGGAAAGAGAGTACGTTGCGCTCCGGCAGCAAGGCGAAGCTGTACGGAGCTATCTTTGACGCACCCGCGAAGAAAAAAGAATTAGAAAAACTAGAAGCTGAGATAGGCGATCCGGATTTCTGGAGTCAGCCCGAGAAAAGCCAGCGCGTGATGCAGCAGCGCAAGCGTCTGGAGGAGGCAATTCAGAACGCGAGAGCTGTTACCGCCGCGAACTCCGATATCGAAACGCTGTTTGAGCTTGCCCGCGAGGGAGAGAACGTAAACGGCGATCTGGAGCGTGAGCTTCGCGCGTTCGAATCGAAGCTGGAAGAGCTCGAAACGGGAATGCTGCTTTCGGGCGAGAATGACGCGCGAAACGCGATCATCACCATCCACCCTGGAGCAGGCGGCACAGAGAGCCAGGATTGGGCTGAAATGCTGCTGCGCATGTACCTGCGCTGGGCGGAACGGCACAAGTTCGATTCGGTTGTGACGGACAGGCTGGAAGGCGAAGGGGCCGGCATCAAATCGGCCACCCTTGAAATCAACGGCGAGAACGTTTATGGCCAGTTACAGTCGGAAGTAGGCGTACACCGGCTGGTTCGGATTTCACCCTTCGACGCGAATGCGAGACGACACACGTCATTCGCCTCTGTCTTTGTGTATCCGCAGATTGATGAGGCTATCAAGGTCGATATCAAACCGGAAGACTTAAAAGTTGACGTATTCCGGGCAAGCGGAGCGGGCGGACAGCATGTCAATCGAACAGAATCGGCGGTCCGGTTTACGCATTTGCCGACCGGAATTGTCGTGCAGTGCCAGAACGAGCGTTCACAGCACAAGAACCGCTCGAGCGCGATGAAACAGTTGAGGGCCAAGCTGTATGAATACGAACTGGAGAAGAAGCAGGCGCAGGACCAGAAGCTCGAAGACACCAAGCTCGAGATCAACTTCGGTAGCCAGATTCGCAGCTACGTACTGGCGCCCTACCGAATGATTAAGGATCACCGGACAAAGCTGTCGATCGGCGATGTGGATCGCGTACTGGACGGCGATATCGACGCGCTCATCCACGCGTATCTGGTTTGGCGAAAGACCGGGCGCACGTACGGCGACGGTAAGGAAGATTTCCTCGAGTAGCGCTGAATGATCGTCCAGCCTACCGAGGAAGCGCTGGCCCGGGCTGCAGAGATCATCCGCAATGGCGGGCTGGTCGCGTTTCCCACCGAGACAGTGTATGGGTTGGGCGCGAACGCACTCGATGCCAGGGCAGTGGGCCGCATTTACGAGGCTAAGGGGCGGCCATTTGCAAGTCCGCTAATCGTACACGTGGCGGACGAAGCGATGGCGAGATCGTTGGCGGCGAATTGGCCGGAAGCGGCACGGAAACTCGCCGAACGATTTTGGCCGGGACCGTTAACGCTTGTCGTAAAAAAAGCCGCGGTTGTGCCGGACACGGTGAGTGCCGGCCTTGATTCCGTGGGGCTCCGGGTTCCGGCGCATCCGGTCGCGCTCGCTCTCATCCGGAAGGCGGCTGTGCCGATCGCGGCGCCGAGCGCAAACCGATTCATGCAAATCTCACCGACGACGGCGGAACACGTGAACACGGGATTGGGCAATCGCGTAGATTTGATCCTTGATGGAGGGGCGACGCGCGTCGGCATCGAATCGACGGTTGCGTCGCTCAGGCGCGATCCGCCCGCCGTGCTTCGTCCGGGCATGATTTCGCAGGAAGAACTAGAGGCGGTGACGGGACGAGCATGGGACCGTGAATTGGAGCTGCCACACATTTCGGAGTCCCCAGGTCTGCATGCGCGACACTACGCGCCACGAACGCCGTTCTATGTTTTGGAAGTGGGAGCGCCGAGACCGGCGGGCAGAGGCCACGTAATCCAAATGCCTTCGCGATTAAACGAATATGCCGCGCGGCTTTATCTTGAATTGCACAAAGCGGATAAAGAGGGCTGGGATTGGATTGCCGTAGAGAAGCCGCCGGAAACGTCGGAGTGGACGGGAATTCTAGACCGGCTGAGGCGAGCCAGCGCGAAGTAGGATCAGGCTTCGATCAGCTCAAATGCTTTGCGATGATCGGCCAGGAACTGCTCGAGTCCCTTTTCGGTCAACGGATGATGGAATAACTGCTGAAGGACCTTATAGGGCAGCGTGCTGATGTGGGCGCCGGCTTTTGCTGCTTCGACCACATGCAATCCGCCACGGATGGAAGCCGCGAGCACCTGTGTTTTGAAGTCGTAATTGGTATAGATCTTGACAATATCTCTGATGAGATCCATGCCAGGCCAGCCGAGGTCGTCGATGCGCCCGATAAATGCGCTCACGATGTAGGCTCCGGCCTTAGCGGCTACGAGCGCCTGCGCAGCACTGAAACAAAGCGTCACGTTGGTGCGGATGCCCTCCCTGGAGAGAATCGAGACCGCTTTGATTCCCTCCTCGGTGAGAGGAACCTTCACGACGACGTTCTTGTGAATCCGGGCCAGACGCTTTCCCTCTTCGACCATTTCACGCGCCGTGGTGGCGACCACTTCCGCGCTGATGTCCCCGTCGAACATTTCGCAGATGCGTCGGATTTGATCCTCGACTGGAACTCCCTCTTTCGCAATCAAACTGGGATTGGTTGTTACGCCGTCGATTACGCCCCAAGCGGTGGCCTTCTTCAGCTCATCCAGATTGGCTGAATCGAGAAAAAACTTCATCCATTGTCCTCAGATGGCAAATGGGTGGCTAAAACTCGAAAGGTTGCTCGAGCGCCTGGCCAGTGAAATGCGCTGTTAACCCTGATTGCTATCACCCGATAGTATCAAAAGATGCCGAACGATCCCTGTGCGTTGCGAATTGTTCCGGCGCAGGAAAGCCATCTGGGTTTGGTCCTGAGCTTCATCCGTAAGCTGGCACAATATGAACGGCTTACAGATCAGGTAGTGGCCGACGAGGACACCCTTCGGGAGTCTCTGTTCGGCGCGCATCCGGGCGCGGAAGTCCTACTGGCGTACGTTGGGGACCAGCCCGCCGGCTTCGCGGTCTTTTTCCATAATTTCTCTACTTTTGAAGGGCGGCACGGCATTTACCTAGAGGATCTTTTTGTCGACGAGGAGCACCGGGGACGTGGTATCGGAAAGGCGCTGCTAGCCTACCTCGCCCGGCTGGCGAGGGACCGCAAGTGCGCACGTCTCAACTGGGCGGTGCTCGATTGGAACCGGCCAGCTATTGATTTCTACGAAAGACTAGGCGCTCAACTTCTCAATGATTGGAGGATTTGCCGGCTGAGCGGCAAGGCGTTGGAAGAATTAGCGAAAAGCAGTTCCCTCCTATAATCGTGGAGAATGTCTGTACCCGCAGCAGTGGCGAAACGCCTGGCTGGTATCCCACAACTCACAAGGTTGGAAGAGGCGCCGCTCGCATTACATACCCGTTTCGGTATCGGCGGCCCGGTCGCATTGCTTTGCGACACCAATAACGAATGTGCTTTCGTGCGGGCGCTCGAAATCGTCAAGAGTGCAGCCGTGCCGCGGGTTGTTATCGGCGGCGGCACAAATTTGATCGTTTCAGATGCCGGATTCGATGGCGTGGCGCTGCGTTATTCCGGGTCGGATATCAAGCGCGAGGGACCGGTGCTGCGGGTCGAGGCAGGCGCAGTGCTGCAGGATGTCGTCGACGAGAGTATCGGCCTCGGATTACAAGGCATTCAGACGATGACGGGCATTCCCGGCTACCTCGGCGGGGCCATTTACGGGAACGCCGGGGCATACGGACAGTCCATTCAGCAGGTCATCGAATGCGTTCGTTTTACAAACGGAGAAGCGCAACTCTCGGTTAACCGGGATGGATGCCGCTTTCGCTACCGGGACAGCATTTTCAAAGACCGGAAGGACTGGATTATTTTATCCGCCGACCTTCGATTGAGCGAAGGCAATGAAAGCGAACTGCGGAATAAGGCGGACGAGATCCGCAGGATTCGAGATGCGAAGTACCCTCCGACCATGAAGTGCGCCGGCAGTATCTTCAAGAACCTGCTGGTGGCGGATTTGCCCGCCGGCGTGCGCAGCCAAGTCCCGGGCGATGTGGTGAGGGAGGACAAGGTTCCGTCGGCTTGGTTTCTTGAGCAAACGGGTGCGAAGGGTATGAGACGCGGCGACATTCAAGTTGCGATGTATCATGCCAATCTGGTTTACAACGACGGCAAAGGCACGGCGGCAGATCTCGTTGCGGTCATCTCCGAACTCAAGAGACGAGTGCAAGAGAGGTTCGGGTTTGAACTCGAAGAAGAGGTCCAGTATGTCGGATTTGATTGCGCGACGGTTCGTGTATAAATCATGAGATTGACGGGAATTTTTGTTCTCCTTGCGATGGCGCTTTGGCCGGCCCAGGCCGAGGTTTCGATTACGCTGATTCTGCTCAACGGAAAGATCTGGACGGAAAACCCGCAGCAGAAGGAAGCGGAAGCGGTCGCGGTTAGCGGGGATCGCATCGTTGCGGTGGGTTCGACCGAAGAGATTGCGCGGCTGAAACAGCCCTCCACCAAAGTTATCTATCTAGACGGCCGCCGGGTGCTGCCGGGGTTCAATGATGCGCACGTCCACTTCTACTCCGGCGGTGCGGCGCTGGCGGGTCCGCAACTACGATATGCAAAGAGTCCGGAGGAGTTTCGTAACACACTGGGGGAGTTCGCGAAGCACCGGCCGAGAGGCGAATGGATTACCGGCGGAGATTGGGATCACGAGAACTGGAAACCGGCGAATCTGCCAACGCACCAACTCATTGATTCCGTAACGCCGGATTGGCCGGTCTTCGTGAACAGGCTTGACGGGCACATGTCGCTGGCGAATGCGCTGGCGTTGAAGCTAGCAGGCATCGATAAAAATACGAAGGATGTTCCGGGTGGCGTGATTGTGCGCGACGCCAAGGGCAATCCAACCGGAATTTTGAAAGATGCAGCGCAGGACCTGATGTACCGGGTGATTCCTGAACCGTCGCCCGATCAGATCCGGACGGCGATTCGCGCGGCGCAGACCTACGCGAACGCGAACGGCGTGACGAGCGTACAGGATATGTCGGCGGCTCCGAATATCTTTCGCGTATATCAAAGGATGATGCATGCGGGTGAGCTGACAGTACGTATCTCCGGACATCAACCGTTGCCCGAATGGAAGCATCTGGCCGATGCGGGCATCACGGCCGATTTCGGGAACAGCGATTTGCACATCGGCGGATTGAAGGGATTCGCTGACGGGTCACTTGGCTCGACAACGGCACTTTTCTTTCAGCCGTACTTGGATGCGCCCAATACCAGCGGGATTCCGAGCGCGGAGCTGGCCAATCCAGAACAGATGTGGAAAAACATTCAGCAGGGCGATGCGGCTGGGCTCCAGATTGCGATTCATGCCATTGGAGATAAGGCGAACAATACAATCCTGAATTTCTATGAGCGGTTGGAACGCGAGCATGGCCAGCGCGACCGCCGATTGCGAATCGAACACGCGCAGCATTTACTCGCTTCCGACATTCCGCGCTTCGGCAGACTGCACGTGATTGCTTCCATGCAGCCCTACCACTGCATCGATGACGGCCGCTGGGCGGAAAAGCGCATCGGCGCGGAACGAGCGAAGACCACCTATGCTTTTCGTTCTTTACTCGATGCCGGCGCAATTCTGGCCTTCGGATCGGATTGGGATGTTGCGCCTATGACCCCTCTGATGGGCATTTACGGCGCGGTAACACGCCGAACGCTCGATGGGAAACATCCGGATGGATGGGTCCCCGAGCAGAAAATCACAGTGGCCGAAGCCGTGCATGCCTACACCATGGGTTCGGCCTATGCCAGCTTCGATGAAAAGATTAAAGGTTCGATTGAACCGGGGAAACTGGCTGATTTCGTCGTACTGACCGAAGATATCTTCGTAATCGATCCGATAAAGATTGCCGATACGAGAGTGTACGTGACGATCTTCAACGGTCAGCCGATCACCGAGCCTGCTCACTGCTGCTACGAAAGGGACCCAAGCGGACTCCTGATTCGTCCAGCAGATGGCGCACTCGTTCCGAAGTGAGCGCTTCGAGTTCGAGAACTCTCGATTGTTTCAGCCGGGTGGCTGCAGTTTTCAAGTCCGGGCCCAAAAAGCCGGGGTGGCACATGAATTCGGTAATGCCCTCCTGAAGGTTCCGGATGGACTTAAGAAACGTCTCTTCGGTGAAGGCGCCGGTTAACCGAAAGCCGAGAAAGTGATCGGTCATTTGGACGTTATATTCGCGGGCGATGCGGCGGAAATAGCGTTCACCGATTGCGGAGGGCAAGCGGACGGCCGGCGCAGTCTTGTCCAGAGGCAGGCGAACAAAGGGAATCAAAAATTCATGCGCCAAACGCACGACCACGCGGAAGACCTGCGGCACCAGATGGGTATGTTTGTGGGTGTCGAGATGGGTGGGCGAGATTCCGGCAGAGATGACTTTTTCTATTTGCGCGCGGAGTTCCGCGTAGATGTCGAGTTTGCGCTGAAATAGCGCAGTGAGAAGCAGGGCCGGCTTATCCGGCAGCGGACGGCCGGTCGCAAGAGATCGGCCCTGCACCAAAACCAGATGGCAACCAATATCGAGGGCCGGGGTCTCTCGGGCCAACCGAATTGCATCATCGAAGGCTTCACCGTTGGCCATCAGCGTAGTTGAAGTAAGGACTCCGTGTGTATGGGCGTAGATGATTCCGGCATTCACATCCGGCGTGAAACCGAAATCGTCCGCGTTGATGATGAGCTGCTTCAACTAGAAGATGCGTAAGCGGATAGTCATGAACTTCTTGGGGTTGGCGCGGAAGTCCTTAAGGAGATTGTGCAGTTCGCGAGTAGTTCCCGTTGCGGAATCGTATAGCGCCGGGTTCACCAGTAACTGGCCGATTGTACCCTCGCCCGAATTCACCTTATCGAGAGTGGTGTCGACTTTTCCGAGCGTGGTAGAGATCTGGTTGGCGAGTTTGTCGCTCTTGAGGATCTGGCCGGCAGTGCCCTTACCTGCATTCAGGTCGGCAAGAATCGTGTTGAGCTGATTGACCGAGTGATCCAAATCCTTGTAGAGTTTTGGATCTTTCAGCAGCATTCCGGCCGTTCCCTGACCCTGCTGAACACCTTGCGTGATGTCGTCGATTCTCCCCACCAAGGTTTCTACCTGCCGATACAGGGTATCGTCATTCACCAAGTGGCCGATTGTCCCCGTTCTCGAATTAAGAGTTGTGGCAAGCTGTTGCACCTGCGAGACTGTGCCTTGAAGGCTGTTGTATAGAGTTTCGTCGACCAACAGCTTGCCGATCGTACCTTTGCCATTTTCAACCTCGCCGACAATGTCCGACACTTTGCTAACGATTGTCTGAAGCGAACCCAGCAGGCTGTAGCCTTGTTGTACAAGTTCGTCGAACTGACGGGTGTCGGCCGCCTTGAGGGTTGCACCCGGTTGAACGGTTTGCTGGGAAACGCCCTTGGTGATCTGGAGATATTTGGTGCTGCCCAGAAGATTATCTGAATCAATTGACGCGATAGAATCTACCGGAATCTGTTTCAGCATCCCCTGATCGACTTTGAAATCAACTCTGATTGCTCGGGTTGGGTTTCTCGAACCCGAGAGATTGACGCCAGTCACTTGGCCGGCACCGATGCCATTGATACGAACAGGAGCGCCCTCTGTCAAGCCGGCGGCATCGGACGTATACGTATAAAGCGGCACTTGTTTTTGAAACCAATTCATGTTGCCGGTAAGCAGAAACACAATCAGTGCAATGCAGGACAGGGCAACGATCCCCAGAATGCCTACCTTTAGTTGCGCGACGCTTACCTTTTGTTTACTCGGCATAGCTACTCCTCGTGTTTCACGAATCGTTTGACATAAGGGTCATTGGATGCTTCGAGTTCCTGAAGCGAGCCGAAAAAGACGACCTCGCCCTCTTTCATGACGATAAATTTAGTACGCTTCTTCCGAACCGGATCTTCCTCTCCGACCGGAATGAGTTCCTTCTGCTCCCGGTCATAGTAGAAGCCGGCCATGAGCTCACCGTCCTGAAAGCGGTAGGTGACAATTAGCGAGGCGCTATTCCGAACATCCCGTTCCTTGGCGATAAGAGCCATGATTGTGTTTGCGGTTATGGGGTCCAGACCGGCAGTAGGTGAATCATAGAGCACAAGCGGCGGCTCAGTTACAACGGCTCGAGCGATCCCGACCCGGCGGCGCATTCCCCCGGATATTTCGCTGGGAAATTTGTCATACGCCCGTTCGAGTTCGACGAATCGAAGGGCATCGCGCACCCGGCTTTCGACTTCCGCATCTGTTAGATTGCCATTTTTATTGGTGGTCTGGCGATTCAGCAACGGGTAGCCAACGTTCTCGCCAACCGATAGCGAGTCAAATAATCCGCCTTCCTGGAAGACCATGCCGGCTCGACTCCGCAGCGCGAAGAGCTGAGTTTCGCTCATCGATCTAACATCGTCACCGAAGAGTTTGATATCCCCTTCATCAACCGCCACCAAGCCCAAGACGGCTTTCAGCAGGGTGGTTTTCCCGCTTCCGGCCGCTCCCAAAATCATGCGCGTCTCGCCAGGTTTGAGGCTGAGGCAGATGTTGCGTAGCGCCCAGACAGATTCGTACTGTAGATTCACATTACAAAATTCGAGAAGGGGCGCGTCCGGCATTGGTCAGAGATTCACAAAGATCTTGTCGATCAGAAATGTCGCGAAAAAGATCCAGATAGATGCCGCGACGACAGCTTGCGTTGTAGCGCGCCCAACGCCCTGTGTTCCGCCCGTTGTTCGAAGGCCGTATAGGCAACCAATGAGAGAAATGATCATTCCGAACACAAACGGCTTTCCCAAACCTTGCCCCAGGTCATTCAGAACGAGCGCTCGCCACGCGCTCGACCAGTATTGACTGCCGCTTATGACATGTAGGAGCGGCACGGAGACCAGGTATGCGCCGAACAATCCCACGGCATCCGCCACAACAGTGAGACAAGGAAGCATTAGCGCCATTGCAGTGAGGCGAGGCGTAACAAGCTTCTGTACGGGATCAGTGCCCAGAGCACGCATGGCGTCAATTTGCTCGGTCACCTTCATCGAGCCGAGTTCGCTCGCGATGCCGGAAGCGTTGCGGCCGGCAACCAGTAAGGCTGTGAGAACCGGTCCGAGCTCGCGAACGAGGGTGAGAGAAACGATGGTGCCAACCTGGCTACTAGCTCCGTAAGTATTGAGCGCACGGGCCATTTGAAGAGCGATAATCGCGCCACTGAAAATGCCAGTGAGAAGGACGATCGGCAAGCTTCCTACGCCGATGATGTCCATTTGCAGGTAAACATCGTCGTAATAGTGAGGCCTGCGAAGAAGGTTTTTAAAAGCTCGGCCGGAGAGGAAGAGAAACTCTTGGAACGGTCCGATCCAGGCGTTCAGGAGCTCGAGCAATCAGGAGCCCCCGGCAACGACCTCGCCCACATGCCCCGATGCTAGCATGTCGGAGCCACTCGCCAGTTTAGCCCTCCTGAATGGACCCTATCGCTAATCTGCTTGTGAGGGAGTTTCTTCTTTGACGAAATTTGTATTGAGTTTTCTCAGGGCATCGCTTGCAGCATCACTTGTCGCATCACTTCTTTGGGGCGCCGATTCGTCGCTCGATCCGAAGCCAGATGCGCGATACAAAGCAGATCTGCTGGTGGCTGTTGCGCATCCGGATGATGAGACCGAGATTGGCGCCTACCTGGCGCGGGCGATCTTCGATGAAAAGAAGCGAGTAGCGGTAGTGTTCGGAACGCGAGGCAATCAGGGCGGAAACGCGGAGGGCCAGGAACAATCTGCTGCTTTGGGCCTGACCCGCGAGATCGAGGCACGGCAAGCGCTCGCTCATTTCGATGTGAAAAATGTCTGGTTCCTGAATGGTACGGATACGCCGAGTCAAGAGGTCTTGCATTCGCTTGAGGCTTGGGACCACGGTGACTCGCTAGGCCGTTTGGTCCGACTGGTTCGATTGACGCGCCCTACTGTCATCGCGACCTGGCTTCCGGATTGGGCAGCGGGAGAGAACCACGGTGATCATCAAGCAGCGGGGGTACTCACGACTGAAGCTTTCGATATGGCGGGGGATCCCACGGCGTTTGCAGAACAAATCGTCCCGCCGAGAAATCGCGATGACATCGGAAATTTCACCGAAGGATTACGGCCGTGGCAACCCGAAAAGCTGTACTTTTTCAGCGACACGGAACATCCGGAGTCGCTGAACGGCAAGGGGCCGGCGTACCTATCAAGTGAGAAATCAGCAGCGCGCGGCGTTAGCTATGCCCGGCTCGCGGCTGAGGAATGCGCATTTCATTTAACGCAAGGCGACACGGGCCAAATGGCTGAAGCCGCACTGGCGCACAACGATTTTTACTATTTCGATCAGCCGGTGCGCTTCATTTTCGGAAAATCTTACGTGAACTCAGATGTTACGGCCGATCTCTTTGCAGGAACGATTCCGAATGGCATCGCTTATAAGCGTCCGCCCGGATTCGTGTTGCAGGAGCCAACAGGGCCACGCCTCAGCCTAGGAGGGTCATGGAATTTTTATCACTGCTTTTGGCAGGCTCATGGACTGGAGGCTCTCGAGAATCTCTTTTCACCCGAGATGCTGTTGAACTATTCAAGCCAGGTGTCGGTCCCGATTCTGATTGAAAATCCAACTGACGCGACACTCGCCGTGACCTTTTCGGTCGCCTTGCCAGAAGGCTGGAAGTGGATGCGGCGTCCGCTGCCGAATTTTTCAGTTAGTCCGCGCGACACCTTGCGCCTCACGTTCCAAGCGCAGACACCAGAAGCAAAAATCAGCGGGTGGAAAGAAATCGTTGTGCAGGCGGTGTCGGCACAGAAAGACATCGGTGCGATTCACATCCGGGTGAAGCTAGACCCGGGCGCGATGCCGCAATAATATTTGAACAAAACGCGATTGCGCTTAGTCTATCTAGAAAGCAGTGTATCAGGGAGGTTAGTTTATGTTCGCAAGATATCTCTATTCGCTGGCAGGCGCAGCAATCGCCTTTCTGCTCGCAGCAATGGCGTTTGGCCAAGCGGTGTCGGGCAATATTTCCGGGACCATCAGCGATCCGTCCGGCGCGGCTGTACCGAACGCGACCGTCACGATTACCGATCTCGATCGCGGAGCTGTCTATCACGTTCAGAGCAGCAGCGACGGTAATTTCTCACAAACGCACCTGCTTGCCGGGCATTATCAGGTGACTGTAGAGAGTCCCGGATTTGGCAAGTTCACCGCAAACGCAATGGTCGAGATCGACGCCACGACTCCGTTGGATGTCAAGCTGGCGCCAGCGAGCGTGCAAACTAGCGTGGAGGTTACGGATGTGACGCCGCTGCTCACCACGGACCGGGCCGAGATCGCGACTACCCTGACCGGCACTCAAGTGCAGCAACTGCCGGTGCTTGACCGGAACGTCACGAATCTCCTTCTTATTGTTCCCGGAACGCAGCTCAACACGTGGCAGCACTCCGCGGCTGAAAATCCACAACAGGGCATTCAGGCGAACGCCAATGGCCAGTTCTTTACGGCGAACGGCTTCCTGCTCGACGGAACGGAGAATGACAGCGCGATTCTGGGAATCGCAGTCATCAATCCGGACGTTGATTCACTGCAGGAATTCAAGGTCAGCACGAGCAACTATGAGGCGGAGTTCGGCTCCGCAGCCGGCGCTCTCATCCAGGCAACGACGAAATCGGGCACGAACCAGTGGCACGGATCGCTGTTTGAATACTTGCGGAATAACATTACGAATGCTACGAACCCGTTCACCCAACTGAATCCGCCGCTCCGCTGGAACCAGTTTGGTGGCTCGGTGGGGTTTCCGGTCCTCAAGGATAAGCTTTTCGGTTTCTTTGACTATCAGGGTACGCGGCGTAGAACGGGAGGATCGGTTCTTACGACGGTGCCTACCGCGGCAGAACGTAACGGGGACCTGAGTGCGCTGCTCGGCAATTACATTTGCGCGGACGGCAGTGTCTCCACCGGGCCGTGCGCAAATCCCGCGATGGTTCCAACGACGGAGGGTGGGACAGTGGCTGCTCGAGATGGGATGGTGTTCAACCCCAACACGGGCGCCGCAGATGGCTCCGGACGCGAGGCCTACACCGTCAACGGCCAGCCAAACATGATCCCGGTCACCGCCCCCATGCAGAAACTGTTGTCGCTGCTTCCGCTTCCAAACAATGGCAGCAGCTTCTTCAACAACTATATCAGCGACGGCGTTCAGAGGTTTAATACGGACCAATACGACGGGCGTGTCGATTACAACTGGAGCACCAAGACTCACATCTTCGGCCGCTACACCATCGCGGATTTCAACAACTACGCGCCCGCGGCTTTCGGCGATGCCGGCGGCGGTCCCAGTGCCTTTCAATTCTCGGGTGATTCGATTGACCGTAACCAAAGCCTCGCGCTCGGACTGGATCACACCTTCAGCCCTACCCTTGTGACCGATGCTCGCTTCGGTTTTTATCGCTATCGAATTCGCGTCCAGCCGAACGACGCCGGCACTACGCCGGCGCAAGATGCCGGGCTGCCGGGATTGAACACGGGATCACCATCAACGACGGGATTACCCGCATTTTATATTGTTGGGAGCGGCGGCTTCAACTTTGGCTATGGGCTTAACGTAAATCAGTGCAATTGCCCGCTGAAGGAGACCGAAAACCAGTTTCAATGGGTGGATAACTGGACCAAGATCACAGGGAATCACACCATCAAATTCGGCGCGGACATCCGGCGCGCGCAACAGCAGAGAATCCCGAGCGATACGCATCGTTCGGGTGAGATCACCTTCAACGCCTCGGAAACGGGTGATTTCGGCATCGACCAGCTAGCTGCGGGAAGTGCTTCTACCGGCTCGGGGCTCGCGTCCTACCTTTTGGGACTGCCAGCCACATTTGGCCGCTATTATACGGCTTATGATTACTATCCCGGACTTCGGCAAACACGTCTGTTTTTCTTTGGGCAAGATTCGTGGCGGGTCACGTCAAAGTTGACCGTGAACTACGGCCTGCGCTGGGAAGACTATCTGCCGCAAGTGGCCGCAAAACCGGGCGGGGCGGGCAGCTTTGATCCATCCACGGGCGAGGTGCTTGTTGCCGGAGTGGGCAGCGTTCCCATAAATCTTGGGGTGCAGGCATACAACAAGCTATTCGAGCCGCGTATCGGCATTGCTTACCAAGCCGCGCCGAAAACGGTCGTGCGCACGGGGTTTGGAATCAGCGCTACGCCTTCCGGACTGGGTTCCGTTTTCGGGCAAGGTGCCGATTACAATCCACCGATCGTGAATGCGCAAAGCGTGACTCAATCTAACATATATTTCGCGCCGTTCAATCTGCTCAACGGACCGCCCGTGCCGGTGAATCCACCCGTGGGCTCAAACGGACGTTATCCGCTGCCCAATGGAATCGGAATCAACTACTTCACGGATCCGCTGAATTCTTATCGGATCCCAGAAGTTTATTTCTGGAACTTCACAGTTCAACAGCAGTTGACTTCCACCATGGCCTTGGAAGTCGCGTATGTAGGAAACGTCGGCCGGCATCTATACGAGAATGTGAATCGTAACCAAGCCGTGCCTGGTCCCGGTGACTTGAATCCTCGCCGTCCCTTTTACAACCCGTTCGGTCTGACACAATATCTCACCCAATATTGCAATTGCACCAATTCGAACTACAACGCGCTGCAGACCAAGTTTCAGAAGCAATTTTCGCGCGGACTCGATTTTTTGTTTACCTATACGTGGTCGAAGGCTATGGATTACGCGTCAGAAGGAGCCGGGGGTGCGCCTTCGAACATCTATGCCCCACAGAACGACTACGGCCCGGCGTCGTGGGATCGGACCCAGGAGATCACGTTCACCTACAACTGGGACATTCCTGTCGGCCGTAATCGTCATTGGAACCTCGGTAACAACGCCGTTGCGGATGCAATCGTTGGCGGCTGGCGGTTGAGCGGCGTCAACACCTGGGGAACGGGGCTACCCTTTACGCCGACCGTGGCAAATGCCCCGCTGTTGAACGATCCGGATTTTTCTCAAGTGCGAGCGGACGTGATTGGTAACCCGAGCGTTCCAAATCCCAATGCGAGCCAATGGTTCAATGTGGCAGCGTTTAGCGAGCCGCTGCAGCCGTTCCGCCAGGGGACCGCGGGGCGCAACTCTCTTCGCGGACCCGACCTGTGGGAAACCGACGTTTCCCTGTCCAAGAACGTAATACCGAGCGAGCGCTGGAGGCTCGAGTTGCGTGCCGACGCGTTCAACGTGTTCAATCACGTAAATCTGGGGAATCCAAGCTCCACGATCGACGCAAGCGGGGCGGGGCAAATCACGTACATTCAAGTGCCAATGCGGCAGATGCAGTTCGGGCTGCACTTCCAGTTCTGATTTGCGCCCCGGGCCGCTAGATTACGGAACGGTGCTGGACAGTAGACTTTGAAGCAAGAGAGAAGCGCGGTTCAATCGGGGGATCGGCCGCGCCCAGCACGCGAGCGGCAGTGTACTCTCCGACGGCCGGACCATGTTTAAAGCCGTGACCAGAGCCTCCACCGCAGATCCAGACGTTGTCGAATGCCGGATGGCGATCGATGACGAAATCGCCGTTTGAGCTGTTCTCGTACTGACAGACTCTTGAACCGACTATAGGCGAGTGCGCCAAACCAGGAAAACGCTCCGACACGTAGGCCCGCGCTTCTTCGGTCTTCTGTGGAGAAGGAAAACGGTTCCCGGTATCCGGGTCAAATTCGGGTCCGTGCAAGTCGAAGGCGACCTTGAAGCCGCGCGTATCCAGATCGGGGAAGCCGTACATTCCGCCGTTATCGCCGAAATCAATCCAGACGGGCATCTGGGGCGGCTCGAAGCGGCGGTCCCCGGAAAGCGGCCCAAAGAAGAAGACCTCCTGGCGCGTCGGGAAAATTTTCTTGCCTAGTACGTCGGGCAGAACTCTTCCGAGCCAGGCTCCACAGGCAAACACGAAGGCATCCGCGCGTATGGGCGAACCATCGGAAGTAAGAATTTGTTCCAAGTGACCGTTGCCCTCGGGCGTGCGCACGGCGGCATGGCGGAACTGCCCGCCATCGCGCATAAACTGAGCAACTACCGCTTGCACGGCTTCGCGGGCCATGAGAGCGCCGCTGTTCGGTTCGAAGATCGCGCCGGCGCCGGGCTCGACTCGAATCTGGGGATAGAGCTTTTGAGTTTCGTCCGGGGCCAAATCCTTGAAGGGCACGCCCACTTTGCGCAGCATTTCGCGGCTCTCGTTCGCATACGCATTGTCCGGCTTGGCGATCCACAGCACGCCCGTTCGATAGAGCAGTGAGCGGCCGGTCTTCTGGAAAAATGCGTCCCACTGAGCGAGCGATTTTACGGCCATGCGCGTGTAGATTTCGTCCTTGCCGTAGGAAGCGCGAATGATACGCGATTCTCCGCCCGAACTTGCGCGCATATTGGCCGGTCCGTAGGCATCGAGCAGAAGAACGTTATGGCCGGCTTGGCGAAGTTTATACGCGGTCCAGGAACCGAACACGCCGGCACCGATAACGGCGTAAGTCTTATCTGTTTTCGTCACGTTTGCAATCGCGCCCGCCGCGAGCGCAGACAAGCCCCATTCGCGCCTGGTGATTAAGGTACTCAATTCTAGATCTTACGAAGCCGGCTTCAGAGGCCGGAGAGGTGTCGCGTTTCTCTGGCCGAGACAAGCGACATCGCGAGGATGAAGACCCCCACTGCCAGACTATTCGTCAACCGGGGACCATTTCCGGCATAGCCATAGACCCACGGCGAAACAAGGATCCAGACAGCCAGTACAGCGTTCACGTAGCTGAAGAAGGTGGTTCGGGCGGGTCCGATGAGCCGGATGAGTGAGCACACAAACATGACTGCGCCGACGATCCATGCATTCCACGGGTCGCGATAATCAGAGAAGCCGTCGGCCCAAGGCGAAACGAATAACCAGAGCGCGCCTACTGCGCACATAAGGCTGACCGTTTGAGCTGCGATCAAGGTGTCTCGCCGCGTTGGCGTTTCTTTGATTGTCGGATGCATGTATGTCGCCATGAGAATCTCCTCTTGTTTAGACGCGGAAATGCCAGCTTGGCAATATGATTTAGTCTAGCTGTGGCGTGAGCCAAGGAACCAATTAGAAACAAAGGAGAAATGCAGGACGCTTATGAAAGAGTTCAAGAAATTCCTTCTGCGTGGAAACGTAATCGATTTGGCGGTCGCGGTGGTGATGGGGGCGGCTTTTGGAGCGGTCGTGACAGCCCTGGTCACGGATCTGATTACCCCGCTCATAGCCGCAATTGGGGGCAAGCCTGATTTCAGGCAGATCTACTTTACCGTTCACAACAGCAGATTCTTGATTGGCGATTTCATCAACGCACTGGTGTCATTTGTCCTCATTGCGGCGGCAGTGTACTACTTCATCGTGCTGCCAATGAACGCGCTCATGGCGCGCCTGCGCCGAGGCGAAGCCCCGCCGGATCCGACGACGAAGAAGTGCCCCGAGTGCCTGAGCGAAATTCCCATCGCGGCGAAGCGGTGCGCCTTCTGCACATCCGCGCTAACGTGAGCAGTTTTGCCGGCGTTACTTACCGGTGAACCGCGGCGCGCGCTTCTCTAGAAATGCCGCAACACCTTCGCGGAAATCTTGCGAACGCCCCAGTTCGCGCATCAGGTCGCGTTCGAGATCCAATTGCCGGTCAAGCGCGTTTTCGCCGGAAGAGTAGATGGCTTGTTTGATGCGGGCCAAGCCGCGCGTGGGCGCTGAAGCCAGTTGCGCTACAAGCTTGTCAACAGCGGCTGAAAAATCTGCATCGTCAACGCACTGCCAGATCAGTCCCCAAGCGGCAGCTTGCTCGGCTGAGATCTTATGCCCCAGCATCGCCATTCCCACGGCTCGCGCACTGCCGATCAGCCGGGGAAGGAAATACGTGCCACCGGTGTCGGGAATCAAACCAAGCTTACAGAACGACTCAATGAAGCTCGCCGACTTCGCCGCAATGACGATATCGCACGCGAATGCCAGGTTTGCTCCGGCACCTGCAGCGACTCCGTTGACGGCGCAAACGACCGGAAGCGAAAGCGAACGCAAACGGCGGACGAGCGGCGCGTAATACGCTTCGATGGAAGCGCCGAGGTCGATGGCTTCGCCGGGCGCCAGAGCACGATCGGAAAGGTCCTGTCCCGCGCAGAAACCGCGCCCCGAGCCCGTGATCAGCAGCACGCGCACGGCTTCGCTGCGCTCCACTTCCCCGAGCGCCTGTTGAATATCGAGATGCATCGGGACGTTGAAGCTATTTAGCTTGTCGGGACGGTTCAGGGTCAGCCGGGCGACGCTGTCGTCGATCCCGAACAGGATAGTTTCGTAGTCATTAGACATGAGCCCGGCTTTGCGCCACGCGGAATCGATTCGCCACGAACGCAGTGTCGGTCAGAGAAGAGTTCGCGGCAGGATTGGCTCCCGATGCATGAAAATCACTATAAGCAGCGGATTGATTCACGAATACGCCACCGGTCAGATTGCAGGAGAGCGAGACGCCCGATTCGGCTGCCG
>Ga0213882_10000151_pt1 | contig 29834 bp, 18 predicted proteins | sample BarmaccoBMER_R09_FD_160106 | JGI IMG/M metagenome (GOLD analysis project Ga0213882, IMG submission 160106) | Barbacenia macrantha exposed rock microbial communities from rupestrian grasslands, the National Park of Serra do Cipo, Brazil - ER_R09 ...
TCGTGTAAAGCGCGATAGCCGAAGTCGATCACCCTATCCGGGTGACCATAGGCCCAGCTTGCATCCGCGGCATCCGCTTCATGCCCAGTGTCGGTTGCAGCAGTGGCGTAGCCTCTCTTCAGATTTCCTGACATCGCGCGATAGTCGATCGAGCCCGCGAACCCTCCATTACCCACACCCAGGTATTTCCCGTTCCAAGCTCTCGTGGGAAGCCAAACTTCGAAACGAATATAGGAATCGCTTGATGGCCGCAGCACACCCGCTACGCGGCAAAACTCCGGAACATCTACGCCGTTGCCATACGGCGGAGTGAACTTCCCGGCAGGAACGGATTCCCCCGTCGTAATAGTTGTGTTCGGCAATGCGGCTTTCAAGAGGCCTTCGCAATGACTAGTAGCCGCGTTCACCGAGACAACCGTGATTGCGAGCAGGAGAAGGAGGCGAGACGGGTGAGCTGTAGCAGAACGCATAGCAAAGCGACGAGAATATCACCTGTGTTTGGCAGACGGCCGAAAGGCGATCGTCCATCACACGCCTGGTGATTACAGTTGCTTCAGCGTAGCTGCGCTTCCAGCGCTTCGAAGCGGCGCTTCAGATCGTCGAATTCGCTTCGCAATTGCTTCAACTCCTCTTCGAGCTGGGCAATGCGGGTCGGCGGCGTCGATGCAAGGACCGATGCACCTGCTTCGACAGCCGCCGGCTCGCCGGAGAGGAGATGAGCGTATCGTGCTTCTTTCTGGCCCGCTTGTCGCGGCAGCTTTCGAACCAAACCGGTTTCTGGCAAATTCGCCAGCTTCTCCAATACGGATTCTGTTTCGCTGACATCCGCGAACGAGAACATTCGCTCACTTCGGTCCTTTATCTCCCCGAGAGTTTGCGGACCACGCAGAAGTAACACGCACAGCACCGCGAGTTCGCGCCGCCCGAGGTTCAGCGTTTCCGAAATTCGCTGCGCGTACTTGGTCACGCGGCCGCTGCCCATTATGACCAGAACCAATTTCTTCTCGCGGAGCCGGTCGAGCGCGTCTTCGACCGTGTCATCGTCGTAATCGACCACTGGATCACGGTTCGATTTCTGATTGCACGCGTTCACAAGCGCGTTCAACGAAAGCGGGTAATACTCGGGCGTGGTCGCTTCCTTCTCGATCAGCGCTCCCAAAACGCGCGCTTCAGCAGGATCGAGATGTTCCATCGCGCGCGTCCGTTTTCCCTCGCGATCAGAGATCTAGCGGGTTCTGCAGCGTGAATGTGAGCCGCGTCTCGGACGGGATCTTCACCCTCTGACCTGAAGTCGCGACTTCCGCGGCCGTTCCGACCGCCGCACCGGAGCCGGCTCCTATTGCCGCGCCCTTTCCTCCGCCGGCAATACCGCCAATAATTGCTCCCAGGGCTGCAGTGCCTCCGATGACCTTGGCCGAGCGCTGGCCGCGTGAAGAACTGGCCTGCGCAACGCCTGTCGTCGTGATCTGGTACGTTCGGCCGTCGACCGTGACGCTCCTCAGATCGAGGGTCAGTACGGTCCGGCCTTCAATTTTGCCTGACTTCTGAGAATCCACCAGCGCGGCCACAGCATCGGCGCCACGGGGAATGAGGGTCTCGCCATTCACGATTACCGGCTGATCAATGCTGGCCCGGAATGTCTGGCCGAGGCTGTCTTCCTGCGAATCGACGGGATCGATCAAACGCACGACGATCTGCGTTCCGGCAGGTACTTCGATCCCAGCCGGCCCGTCACTCGATGTAGGTTGAGGAGCTTGCGGAGGAGCCGGAGCTGGCGCGGCATTGCGGTAAGTGGGCGGTGGTGGAGGCGCGTATGGGGGATATCCAGTGTTGGCGCTGCTACTCACGACCTGGCCGCTGCTGAACCTAATCGAATCAACATCGTTCAGGTTGTAGGTATTGACTTGATTTCCTACCGTGAAGCGAATTGTCCGGCTGTCGCCGCCTGCATAGGTTCCGTCAAGCCGCTGGCCGTTGTGCAGGACCAGCGTATCGGCCGTTAGCAGGCCCGCGGTGCTGAGTAAAAAAATAAGAATGCGTTTTGTCATGCAGATCCGAAATGCCCGGGACATACCGCGCAAGCCTTTGAAATTCATTTTAAGAAGATGACGCGCTTTTTTGGCGAGCGGGTTTCCGGAATCAACTCACGTGCGTGGACACGGCCGTTATAGTCCGATCGTGTTCCTGTAATTCCTTCTCGAATCTCTTCGCGAGTTCGGGCCGCACCGAGCTCAGGAATTTCAAAGCTACGCGCTTGCCTTGCCGGAATGCGTCCCAATACATGTGGTCGCGCTCGTGACGCGTGAACGTGAATCCAATGCGGTAATAGCGTTCCAAGGACAGACCCAAGACCTTCGTGCCCGCGTAGGAAACGGCCGCTTTGGCGATCAAACCACCGCCTAGCGGAATCTTGCCAACCAATTGCCGCGCCAGTGCGCGCCAGCCGAAGGCGCTGCCGATCACAGTCGCGATTTCCGATTTCTGATGACGATATCCGACCTCGCGGTCGCTGCCCGCGGCGATTAGGAACGCCATGCGTACCTGGTTCATCGTTAGAAATGCGGTGTCGGAAGCAAACTCCGCAACCGCCCAGGGAAGCTCGATAACACTCGGAATCACATCGGGAAGCGCGGTGGTGACGGAGAACAGCGTATTTTCACGGGCCACCCTAGCGACTACGCGATCGATAAATGGCCGGCGGAATGGCACAAATGATCTCGCCATCGCCACCCCGAGTTCGGATTGCCGCGCCAGAGCGTGGCGAACAAATTCGTGGCCGTGTGCCACCGACAAGATGAGTCCGTTCGGCGGGGCCACCACATCGTAGTCGTACACGTCCAGATCGACTGGCGCGCCGGGCGGAATCGGGGCGCGCACTAGCTGCGTCGCCGATTGACTCCGCCGCGCCGGAGACAGGTCCTGCAAAAAGAACTGCTCCATGCGTTGATAGCCCTCTTGACTCCGCGCGTGAAGCGCGATGCGAAGCTGCCGCTCGCTAAGATCGCGAACCTGTTGCGGATTCAGAGTGCCGATCGCTTTCCTGATGTGAACTAAAGCCTCTAGGCCCATTAAGAACTCCCGTGAGATTGCGGCGAATCCGCGCCTCGCAAGCGCAGAATCACCTTCAATCGTTTTTGCCAGTCCGAGTTAACGCCCGCACGTTCGACTTCAATTTCAGGAGAGAAGTATCGCAGGATCGTCGCATTTGCCGGGTGAAAGGCCATCGCCGGAGCGATCAGGAACAACTTGGGCGCTTTTGGTGCAATCGCAATTCCCGGAAACAAATGATTCAATTCGCCGCGCTCGGCATGCCACTTGATGCGAGTCCAATAATCCAGCGCCTGAACCGGCAGGTGGATGTCTTCCTCCGCTTTCAGCTCCAGCACGCTCAGCCGGCCTGACTCAGAGATTGCGAGGAGATCTAGACGATCGCGGTCGCCCGCCGCAAACGTTAGCACTTGGCCATGGACCGGGTTGGGAAGCAGGATGGGATCGATTTCCGTTAATTGGGTGCGCACGGATGATTCGAGCCATCGCTCCGGAAAGACCGGAGGGGCAGAGTCAGTTTCTGCCGGTCGCGCCCGGTTTGAAAGCGCCGCGAGCTGCGCTGCGAAATCCTCCACGTACTCAATATGGCATGGGCTCACTTCCCGCTGTTCTTGGATTCCGAGCAGAATCCGCTCACCTTCGAGGCGCGCGAACTCGAGCCCACGATGACGAATGCTGATGGCTCCTCCAAGCTCCGGCGAACAGCCAATTCCGTGCAGGCGGGACAAACGGGACAGAAGCGCTGCCATGCGTGGGTCGGGTTGGCACGGTTTGTAGAGCGAGGTCACGTGCGTTTCCAGATTCCCAAGGTCTTGCGGATCGACTTCTCCGGCCGAGCCATGCTCATTGAACAGAAATAGCCGGCTGGATACAGAGGCGGAGTCTAAGAATCGCAGTCGGTGCGCGGTCAGCTTACCACTTCCCTCTGGCAGAAACAGGCACAGCGATGTTTGCGCGCCACCCGCGCTGTGATTCCGGACGTAATCGAGCCAGACTAACCCGAAGGTGAGCAGGTCCGGCTCGTTCTCAACCGCTGGACACCCGAGGGCCGCGATGCGCTGATTGCCGCGCTCCAGCCTGGCGCGTGGAAATACGGAGGAAAAGGATCGTTGCAGATCCAGGCTCGATGAGAGACCCGTGATCGTCCAACCCGGAAATTGCCGCGCCAGCATTCGCCGGAACCGCTCGGCAAAGTTCTCGCGCGTGCCGCGAATACAGCGGTGCACCGTCTGCGGCCGATCCAGATCGAGGAGCGAAAGCTTGCCCGGTACGCCGCCAAATTTCTGCACGCTGCAATCGAGCACGCCGGTCGTGTGCCGGTCCACGCTCACTATCCGTCGCGAAAGGCTGCGCTTCCGGTCCCAAACTTCAATGAACAGCTTGCCAGAGCGGATTTCGAGAGCGTACTCCCCGGGCAAGAGAGGAATCGGATCCTCTCCGTACTCGAGCGCCGCTGGACGGCGGCACGTCGAAAGGAAAGTCTCGACAGTTCGGAGAAGCTCACTCGGGTTGCCTGGCTCAGACCGCCGGGACGTGCCTTTATCATGGAGTTTTGTCCTCGGGAGTTTTGCCACTGGACCAAAACACTTTCGCGAACCGCCTGTGCGCGATCGAGGCCAGAATCGCCTCGGCGTTGCTGCGCAGGAACCGGGAGCGATCAGCCGTAAAGCTAGTGGCGGTCACAAAGAAATTCTCTGCTGAACACATCCGGCACGCCTATGCCGCCGGACTGCGTGAGTTCGGAGAGAATTATGTCCAGGAATTCGCTGAGAAACGGCCGCACCTCTCTGATCTCGCCGAGGCGCGTTTTCATCTGATCGGGCATTTACAGTCCAACAAGGCGAGGCTCGCTTGCGATCTGTTTCAAGTCGTTCAAACGATTGATTCAGCAAAGCTGATGCAACGCCTGGACAAAGCCGCTGGTGAGAGGGGTTCGGGGCTCGAAGCGCTGATCGAGCTGAAACTATCGTCCGAAGAGAGCAAAAGCGGAGCCCTGCCGGAGCATCTCCCTGAGATCCTGGAAGCGGCGCTCTCCTGCCATCATCTGACGGTGACAGGGTTGATGACCATGCCGCCGTGGTCGGAAAACGCTGAGCTGTCGCGTCCTTATTTTCAGGAACTCGCGCGGCTCGCTCGGCAATATGGTCTTAAGGACCTATCCATGGGCATGACGAACGATTTCGAAGTAGCGATCGAGGAGGGCGCCACTATTATTCGCCTCGGAACTGCTTTGTTCGGCGCGCGTCCCAAACCACAGCGAGGCGAATCGAACCAGTTATAGGTATGCGGGTGCTGAGCAAGTCTCTGCTAGCGCTCTTCGTGGCGGCGATGTGGGTGTCCGCCGCGCCTCAAACCGGAAAACAAACTGAAGCGCAACCCACGGTGCGTCTGGGTCTTGCTGTTCCCATGCGCGACGGCGTACATCTCGCGGCTGACGTTTATTTCCCCGAAACCGGAGAGCGCTGGCCCGCTGTTCTGGTACGCACGCCCTATAGCCGTAAAGCGAAATCGCTCAAAAGCTATCTTTATTTCCGGAATTCTGGCTATGCGGTCGTTTTGGAGGATGTGCGCGGCCGATTTGCGTCCGAGGGAACTTTCGGCTCTATCGATCAGGAAGGGCCTGATGGGAACGACACAATTAATTGGATAGCCGAGCAGCCCTGGTCTAATGGCCGGGTCGTGATGGCCGGCAGCTCGTATCTCGGCATGGTTCAGTGGTGGGCGGCGCTTCAGGACAATCCGCACCTGGTTGCGATCTCGCCTATGTGCTCGGGAGACGACGAATACCTCGACCGATACTACTCGACGGGTGGCGCGCTCCAGTTGGCGCATCGACTCTCCTGGTTATCCGAGAGCATGAAGACGCCGTTAGCCGCGCGGCCTGCTTTAGGCGATTATATTTGGCATCTGCCGCTCCGCTCAGCAGATATAGCCGCGAGCGGCCGGCCACTCACACTCTGGAGAACCGCGATTGCCCATCCTTCGGACGACGCTTACTGGCATGCGCGAAGCATACGCGGCCAGATACGGAAAGTAAACGTTCCCGTGCTGTCGTTCGGCGGTTGGTTTGATGAATACGCGGAAAGCGATCTCGACGCCTTTGCCCGTCTTTCTCTGCAAGACAAGCACGTCGAGACGTGGATTGGGCCCTGGGCTCACAACCCTGCGTACGAGTTCCCAACCCGCGTCTTCGGGCCGCAGGCTTCCCTTCCTATTCGAGCGAAACAAGCGGACTGGTTCGATTCGGCTTTGCATGAGCACACGCTCTTGGGCAAGCTCCACAAGAGCCACGAGAGCGTGCTGCACATTTTTGTAATGGGTCCGGATATCTGGCGCGACGAATATGAATGGCCTCTCGCCCGAAGCCGGTACACTTCTCTCTATCTCGCCAGTGACGGGCACGCAAACAGCGCTTCAGGAGATGGAGTGTTGCGATGGGACGAACCGCAAGCTGGAACGGCCGATGGGTTCGCGTATGATCCCGCCCGGCCGGTGCCGACCGCCGGTGGAGCGATCTGCTGCAATCCGAAGACTCTGCCCCCCGGCCCGCTCGAACAGAACCTGATCGAACAACGGATTGATGTTCTCGTCTACACCTCGGAGCCGCTTCATGAACCGATCGAAGTAACAGGCGTCGTACGCGTCATCCTATACATCGCGACCAGCGCGAACGACACTGATTTTACAGCGAAGCTGGTTGACGTAGACCCGGAGGGCCGCGCTCTGATGGTGACGGACGGAATCCAGCGGCTTCGATACCGGCTTTCCTTGGCCAATCCGACCTTTGTCAAACGGAATACGCCGTATCAGATCAATGTAGACGCAGGCGTTACCAGCTACGTGTTCGCAGCGGGCCATCGCCTGCGTCTGGAGGTTTCAAGCAGCAACTTCCCACGTTTCGATCGGAACCTAAATTCCACTGGACCGAATGCAGGCCAAACTAAGCTGGCCAAAGCGCGTCAGACTGTTTTCCACGACCCGCGCTATCCCTCGGCTCTCGTTTTGCCCGTCATCCCGAAGAAAGAAGTAGAGGTGAGCAGGATCCACCCTCGTTAGCGGGTGGTCGTGGTATCGCTCGTCGCGCTTTTAACCGCGTTCTTCGTCTTGTGATAGCCCTTCTTCGTTCCTGAGGTGGTCTTTTCGGTGCCGGTCTTCACGGCGTCGGTGGTCTTTTCCGTGCCTTTCTTCGCGCCTTCGGTGGACTTGGTGTAGCCCTTCTTGGCGGCCATCTTGCTGTCGTGGCCTAGATCTTTCGCATCTTGGCCGGCGCTGTTCTGTAAGGCGTAAGCGGGAACCAGGGTGAAGGCCCCAAAGAGCAGAGTAAGAGTCAATAACTTATTTCGCATCGGTGTTTCCCCAGCCAAAAGATTCGCCCTGAGACCCTTGGGTGACGAAATTAGTTGGAATTAATTCGAAATCAGTGAAGCGGAGCGCATCGAATTTAGCTAAGCCGTGCGGATTGTGTGAGCCAGCAGAGAAAAGCGGTGAATCAGCTCGTCTTCAAAGGTGAAATCGGGCTTCGGATAGTTGCGATCTTTCAGGTACTCGCGATAAGTTACTCTCAGCCCTTCGCCGAAGTCGGTCGGTTTAAAGGTGAGCATCCGCTGCGCCTTGGTGATGATTTCGGTAATCGCCGGGACATCATAATAATCCCCGAAATAGAGCTTCGCGCCGACGACCTGCCCGCCGGCGCGGTGAATAAACTCTCGCGGAATCGAGATGACCCGCGGCTCCTTCAGACCAGCCGTGCGGGCCAGGTCCAGGATTAGCTCATGTTGGGTAATGGCACGCGGATTCGCCGCGTTAAACGCGTGTCCCACCGTGTTGCGATGATCCAGTACCCGAATTGCCAGCTCCACAAGGTCCTTCACGTATACGAATTGCATCAACCGATGCCCTTCGCTCGGCAGAATGACGGCCCGCTCCGCCCGGAACCGGTCCCAGAAAAAAGCCTCCCGGTAATAGGGATTGCCGGGGCCATACACGAACGGCGGCCGGAACGTCACAATGGGGAAGCCGGTCCTTTGGTGCATGCGGAACAACGCGCGTTCGCTCATGGCTTTATTCCGCGCATAACTATGCGGATGGTCGTCGGGTGCGAGCGCATCGCCTTCGTGGTGATTCAGACCGTCGCCATACGCGGCTACGCTCGACATGAAAATGTAACGAGCTATTTTCCCATCGAAAATCTGCGCGCTTGCTTCTACCTGCGCTCCAGTCGTGCCGCGTTCCCAGTCGTAAGCGTTGTCATACACGGCATCGAAACGGATGGCGCCCACGGCTTTGCGGACCGCGGCAGCGTCATTCCGGTCCGCAACCAGATTGTGGACGCGCTTGCCAAACGGGTGCCGCGAACTGCGATGCAGAAGATACACTTCGCGGCCCATTTTCAACAGCTCGCGAATCAATAGTTTTCCGATAAACTGGGTACCGCCGATAACCAGGATTCGCTTCAGCGCCGGCTCAGGTGGACGCCCAGCCGCTCGATTGGAAGCGTTTCGAGTCTCGCCAGCGGCGGGCATAAGTCTATCTATTGATTTAGACGCGCGGCATCAGTCGTAGTATTCGAGACCGAGATGTGTAATCAAATCTTCCCCTTGCATCCAGCGCAGCGTGTTTTTCAGCTTCATGAGCTGAATGAAAACATCGTGCTCCGGGTACAAGCCCGGCGCGGTCATAGGACCTTTGAAGTAGAACGAAAGCCATTCCTGGATTCCTTTCATTCCGGCCCGCTGCGCAAGATCCATGAAAAGCACTAGATCGAGCACCAGCGGAGCGGCCAGAATCGAATCGCGGCATAGGAAATCGATCTTGATCTGCATCGGATAACCCAGCCAGCCAAAGATGTCGATGTTGTCCCAGCCTTCCTTGGCATCTCCACGTGGTGGGTAGTAATTGATGCGAACCGCATGATAGAGATCCTTGTAAAGCTCGGGATACAAGTCCGGTTGCAAGATCTGTTCCAATACCGACAGCTTTGTCTCTTCTTTTGTTTTGAACGAAGCGGGATCCTCCAGCACCTCGCCGTCACGATTTCCCAGGATATTGGTAGAGAACCAGCCGCGCACGCCCAGCATCCGGGCTTTGAAGCCTGGCGCCAGAAGCGTTTTCATATAGGTCTGGCCGGTTTTGAAATCCTTGCCGCAGATCGAGACTTCATTGTTCCGGGCGAGCTCCAGCATGGCCGGAACATCAGTCGTCAGGTTCGGAGCCCCGTTCGCGAATGGAACAGCGAGACGCAGCGCGGCATAGGCGTAGACCTGGCTGGGCGCGATGTTGGGATCGTTCCGGCGCAGACCTTCCTCGAAGGCGGCTAGACTTCCGTGCACATCCGCCGCTTTATGGTGGGCTTCCGTCGAGCCGCACCAGATCATTACCAAGCGGGTGCAGTTGTTGCGGCGCTCGAACTCCTGAATATCTTGCATGACGGCTTGGGCCAAGTCCATCTTGTTCGCGCCGGACTTCACGTTCGGGCCATCGATCTTTTTCACATAGTTGTGATCGAAGACGGCTTTCATCGGTTGAATCGCCGAGAGCGGCTCCTTCAACTGATCCAGTAGGGAATTGTCCAAAACTTTGGCCCGAACTGCGGCTTCATAGGCATTGTCTTCATAGATGTCCCACCCGCCGAAAGACAGGCACTCCAGCGGCGCGAGCGGCACAAAATCCTTGATCCGGGGCGTGCGCCCTTCCGTGCGCTTGCCGAGCCGAATGGTCCCAAGCTGGGTCAGTGAGCCGATCGGGGCACCCAGCCCTCTTTTCACTGCTTCCACACCGGCGATGAAGGTAGAAGTGACGGCTCCCATGCCGGGAATCAGCACTCCGAGCCTTCCACTCGGAGGGGCTAACGTCACATTTGGTTGTTTGGGCAAAGCAACTCTCCTCGACGGATGCCCGCAAGATAGGCCGAGAGGAGCGTCCAGCGCGGACCAGGGCCGCAGGGCGAATCCTCCGCTATACTAGCATTCGATGTCGCAGGCAGAAGAGGGAGTGATCTCGACCCTGATCGTCGACGACGAGCAGCTCGCCCGCGAAGAACTCTCGTATTTACTGCAGGATTTCCCGGAAATCGATCTCGTCCAGACGGCCGCGAACGGCCTCGAAGCTCTGAACCTGATTGAGCAGCTCGATCCCGACCTGGTCTTTTTGGATGTCCAGATGCCCGGCTTGGACGGCCTGAGCGTGATCGGCAAAGTTCGCGAAAAGGGCGGCGCCATGCCGCACTTTATCCTCACCACGGCCTTCGATCAATACGCTGTCGAGGCATTCCGCCTGCAGGCCCTCGATTATTTGCTCAAACCGGTGGACAAGGAGCGGTTAGCCGAATCGATCACGCGCGCCAAACGCGTTTTTGAGGAGAAGCAATCGGCCGAGAAACCGGCCGCCGAACCGGCGAAGGCCACTGTGCAGCGGACGAAGCTGCTGGTCAAAACCAACAATCGCAACCTGATCGTCGATGCGCAGGACATGGTCTACGCGACAATCGACGACGGCACCATTACAGTGGTGACTTCCCATTTCGAGGGGCAGTCGAATTACCGGACCATCGAAGAGCTGCAATCCAACTTGGATCCGAATGTCTTCTGGCGCGTTCACCGTTCATTTCTGGTGAATATCAACAAGATTCGCGAAGTGATCCCCTGGTTCAAGTCGAGTTTTCAATTGAAAATGGACGACAAGAAGCAGACGGAGATTCCGGTCAGCCGGATTCAGACGCGGAGGTTGCGGACGCTGTTGAAGATTTGAGTGAGAAGGCGCACGCCGCTGGCTACAATCCGATTATCAGCGCCCAGCGCCTAATTTACCCGTGCCGGAGTTTGCTCTTTCGCCAGACGCACGCGCGCGCTGTCGAGCTTTTTCTGCACCTTTGCCACTTCGTCCGGCTCAACATCGGCCGGCGCGCTGGTGTGCCAATTATTTAAGCTGGATTCCCATTGCGCGATCGCATCTTTAATCTTGCCCTGCTTGAACAGCACGTCTCCCAGATGGTCATGGATGGTCGGGTCTTTTGACATCAACTGAACCGAATGCCGGAGCTGCTGTTCCGCATCGTCCAGCCGGTCCTGGCGATAGTAGACCCAACCAAGGCTGTCAAGGAAGGCATAGTTATTCGGCTCCAGACTCACCGCTTTGGTGATCAGTTCCTGCGCCTCCTGCAAGTGAACATTCTGATCCGCGAACATGTAGCCGAGATAGTTCATCGCGGACGCGTTGGCGGGATCGGCTTCTAACACCTGGCGGAACGTCTTCTCGGCCTCGTCGTACTTCTTTTCGCGCTCATACATCGCGCCGCGCAGGAACAGAACGTTGGTCTTATCTTCCTTGGTTTGGGAAAGCTTGTCGGCTTGATCAAGCACGTTGCCCATCTGGTCGAACTCGCGTCCCTTCTGATACACATCAGCCATCGCGAGATAAACTTCGCGATCGTTCTTTCCGTCCAGCAGCTTTTTCAGCTCATCGATGGCGGGCTCGGTCTTACCTTCATCCGCCAAAAGTTGGGCACGAACTTCACGAATGCTTCGGTCGTTCGGATACTTCTTGGCAGCGGCGTCACTCTCCTGCTGCGCCTTCGGGTAGTCGCGCGCCAGGCGGTAGGTATCGATAATTTGCGCTTCCGCGCGTGGAGACGTGTCCGGATCTAGTGTCGCGATTTGCCGGAAAGCGTCCACGGCCTGATCGATTTGATCATTACTTCGGTAGAGCAGACCGAGCTGCTCCAACATCTTGGCGCGAGAGCCGCGCTCCGCGGGATTATAGCTGCGCCGGGCCGTCGAGTCGATAATGCCCTTCAGAGCCGCGATCGCCTCCGGCAATTTGCCTTCGTCTTCGAGCAGCCCGACTCCGTTGTACCGGATCTCAATGTTGTCCGGATCAAGCTTTTGCGCCTTATCGTTCATCTTGCGCGCGTTCGCGAAATCCCGCTTCTCGCGATATACCTGCGACATTCCGAGATATGCTTGAGCATCCTGCGGATTGGCTTCCGCGACTTCCTGATAAGTAGCGAGCGCATCATCATATTTTCCGGCCAAAGCCTGGTCCTGCGCGAGCGCCGCTTTCAGCTCGATCCGGTTCGTGTCAAGCGTGAGCGCTTTTTGATAGGCGTTGGCCGCGAGCGAGTATTCGTGCATCGCTTCGTAGTTGTTGGCCAAAGTCACGAACGCGCGCGGCGTCGGGTTCTTCTGGACAAGTTTTTCGAGCAGACCAGAGGCGGTCTTGGCATCCCCACGGTCGGAGTAAACGCTCGCGAGACCCGTAATGGCATCCTCGTTGTCCGGTTCGACCGCCAAAGCTTTCTTGAAGGCCGCCTCGGCGTCGACCGAATTGTCCAGCACTCGATCCAGACGACCCAGCATGATCAGGCTGTCCAGATCTTTGGGATCTTTGTCCGTAATGATCTTGTACTGCTCCACGGCGCGACGCGCCATGCCTTCATCAATGTGATTGGTCTGAGCGTCCCCGATCTGCTGCGTATAAATGTGTGCCAGCACCCGGCGTGCATTCAAATCATCGGGATTGGCCTTAATCGCCGCGAGCGCCTCTTCCACCGCCTCCCGAATGCGGCCCGAAATCCGGTATAGCTCGGCGATATCTTCCACCAGAAAAGAAGCGTTGGGATCTTCTTTCATCGCCAGGCGGAAGTTGTCGATCGCCTTGTTAACGTAATCGTTCCGGTTGCCGTAGGTACCGGCCAATTCTTCGTACAAATGGCCGAGAGCGAAATGGTAGTAAGCGGATGCTTTAACAGAATTGCTGCGCTTCACCGGAGGCGGCAACTGTGCGTTCGGCTGCGATCCAGCAACAGTAGCGGCCGGGGGAGCGGCGTCCTGGAACGGCAAAGCCGCCGCCGACAGCGTCGATCCGGAGAAGACGGCCAGCGCTGCGCTTACCAGGAAACGTGCGCTCACGAAAATAGTATTTGGGTGGGGCATTCGACCGCTTTGAGGGTGCAGTTGCAGGGTGAAGGAACTGAACCTTCAGTATAGCTCCGCTTTAGGGATGTCGCGGAATCCGCTTCGGTTACCGTGCCGCTTGGCTCGATTGCGGCGAAGTTGTTGGAAACAGTTGCGCTCGGCGAATCGCTAAATCCCGCTTGCAATGTTAGCATTGTACTCACCACAAAGTTAGTACCGGCCGGTTCGGAACGCCTACCAAAAACGCGAATACAAATCCGAACCGATTTTGGCATTCACTCATGAAACGTATCGGCAGATACGAGATACAGGCTGACGTTGGCCGCGGAGGATTTGGCCAGGTCTTTCGCGCTCACGACCCTACCGTAGGGCGCACAGTCGCGATCAAAATCCTGCTCGCGGCGGAAGATCCGGAACTGCTCTTACGATTCCGGAGCGAGGCGGCGGCCGCAGGCAAGCTGCGCCATAGGAACATCGTCACTATTTACGACTTCGGTGAGGAAGATCACGTTCCTTACTTGGTGATGGAATACCTCGAGGGCGAGGACCTCGATCGCATCATCGCCAGCCAACGTCCATTACCTCTTCTTCAAAAATTGGACATCATGGCACAAACAGCCGAAGGGCTGCACCATGCGCATGTTCACGGAACGTTCCACCGCGACATCAAGCCCGCCAATATCATGATCTTGGCCGACGGAACCGTGAAAATCATGGACTTCGGCATCGCCCTGCTGAGTCAGGGTACGGTCGCCCGTATCACTCGGCAAGGTTCCCTCGTCGGCACCTTTCCGTATATGGCTCCGGAACAGTTTTATGGAGCCGCCTCCGATGCCCTTACGGATCTATTCGCGTACGGGGTCACCTGCTACAAGCTGCTGACGGGAGTACATCCGTTCCAGGCGCCGGAAATGGCCAGCATGATGTTCAATATAGTGAACAAGACCCCGGCGCCTATTCGTTCACTTGTCCCGGAGTGTCCGGAAGCTCTCGAAGACGCCGTTTCGAAAATGATGGCGAAGGAGCGGGACTCCCGGTATCAGACGCTCGAAGATGTCAAGTTCGATCTCGAGCCAATCATTGACGAACTCGGCAGGGAACGAATCGGCGATCTGATCCAGCAAGCCCGTACCCTGATTGAGTCCGGGGAGTTCGAGCAGGCGCAACCCCTGGTTCGCGAGGCGCTTGAAATCGATCCCGGCAACCGCACCGCGCGCGAACTCCGCGACCGTGTTCAGCGCCTTACCAAAGACCGTGCAATTCGGCCACAGATCACTGCCCTCATAGGTGCCGGCCGGCAGCAGATTCAGGCGCAGCATTACGAGCAGGCTATTAGGAAGTTCGAGTCAGCGCTCCAGCTCGACAAATCCAATCGGGAAATTCAGGAGCTGATTCAGCAGGCCCGCGCAGCTTGGGAACAGCAGCAGCGCGCCGATCGTTTGGTAGGGGAAGCGCGCCAGGCCCTGAGTGCTGGAGAGCTTACCGCGGCCCACAAAGGAATAAACGATGCCTTGTCGGCATTTCCGGACCACAGTCAGGCGAAAGCGCTCCTGGCCGAAGTTCGCGAAAAGATCGAGGCGCGCGAGCGAGAGGCTCGCTTGCACGAGGGACTTGTGCGGGTCAGAGGTCTCGTATTGCTACGCAGCTTTGAACCTGCTCTGAACGAGCTGAATCAGTTGCGCTCGGAATATCCGGAATCGGCCGATGTTGAGCGCCTCCTGACGAAAGTAACGGCAGAGCGCGACGCGCAGGTTCGCCGGGAACGCCTCGAGGCGCGGGCTAATGAAGTAAAGAAACTTATCAGGGACCAGGAATTCGCGAAAGCTTCCGATCTTGCTTCTCGTTCGCTCCGCGACTTTCCTGAATCGAACTCGATCGCGGATCTCGGCTCCTATGCTGCGGACGAAGAACGATCCCAGAGGCGATCGGCTCTGATCGCACAGGTTACGGCCGAGACATCGGCTCTTATGGAGGCAGGCGAGTTCGATGAGGCGATAAGCCGCTTGCGTAACGCCCTGCAAGAGCATCCGACTGCGAGCAGCCTCCGTGAGCGGCTGCAAGCCGTGAGCTCCGCGAAGAGCGAGCGGGCCAGGAAGGAGGCGCTCGAACGAACACACGCCGAAGCTGCCCGGTTGATCGCGAATAGCGCGTTTGCGCCGGCACTCGACTGCATCGCGGCTTTCACAGCAGCGTACGGAGAGGCGGCGGAACTGGACCGCGTCCGCCGCTCCGCCGAAGAAGAATTAGAAAAGCAAAGGCGCATCGCCGCTATTCGCAAACTCCTGCTGGACGGGCATGGGCTTCTGGATGAAGGGCGCCCCGGTACGGCTTCGCAAATGCTGCAGCAGGCAACAATACAGTACCCGGACGATTCTGCCCTTACTCACCTGCTTGGCGTCGCGCGGGACCAGATTCGTGAGCAGCAACGGAATCCGGAAATCTCGAACGTCATTTCAGAAGCGGAAAGCCTCGCACGTTCTGAAAAATTTGACGAGGCGTTGCAACTCCTCGATGAAGCTCTCAAGAAGAATCCGCAAGAGACTCGTCTGGTTCACTGCAAGGAAGGCATTTCAGCCGCAAAGGCCGCGCATGAACAAAAGCTGATCCGAACCCGGATCACCAATCAGGCCAAAGCGCTCCGGCAGGGCGGGCAATTAGAAGATGCGCTCATTCTCCTCAGGTCTGCCGCTAAATTCATGCCGGCCGAGTCCCTGGCGAAGGACGCCGAGTTCCAACTCTTGAGCCAGCAGATTGAATCCGAGCTCCTGGAAAAACACCGTGAAAATGAAGTTCGGCAGACCGTAATTCGAGCAGAAGCACTCGTGGCGCGGGGCGACTTGCTCTCGGCGACTGGCATCTTGCATGAGGCAGTCAAAAGTAATCCGTCCAATGTGGAACTGACACGGCTCGTTGGAATCGCAGACGAGCGAAAGCGGGAACAGAAGGAACGCGCGGATCGCCCGCGAATTCGTGAGCAAGAGCTCAATCTCGCGCGGGAGAGCCTCCAAAATTTAACGGTGGCCGGACGATTCGAAGAAGCTAGTGAGCAGGCTCGAGCGGCGCTGAAGAAATTTGGGCCCGAAGCAGAGTTATTCCGGATCGAAGCGGAAAGTCTTGTGAGAAATGGCCGGCTGGAGGAGGCCATTGCCGTTCTCGAAAAGGCTCCAATCCACACCGCCGAACTGCAAGAGGTGCTTAACCGGGCTCGCGCAGCGTTGGCTGAAAAGCGGCGCGAAGAACTAATACGCGAATCGCTCGCGCTTTGCGATCAGTCGCGTTGTGAGGAAGCGTTAGCCGTTCTTCAGCGCGCGATCCTGCAATACGGCGATTCTCCGGAGGCGAGTGAGCTTCGCCGGCGGCTGGAAGGTGACTTACAGGAGCAGCAGCGGCGCGAAGCCCGCGATCGCGATCTAGCGAGTCTGCTCGCGCTCGAGGATCAAATCGGAACTATCACGAGCCGGCGAAAGCTGCGGCGAACTCAGCAAGAGGCGAATCGTTGGATATCCGCCCACTCCGATGATGCGCAAATCGTGCAGATCGGATCGCGGATCCAGGCCCGGATCGAGAGCGCTCTCGCCGAAAAACGAGGGCCGAACAAGCTATTATTAGTAGGCGTTGCGGCGTGCGTGATAGCCGTCGCGGCTCTCCTGCTGCGGCCTCGTTTCCTACATCGGACTCTCGCGTTCGAACTTGTTCCTCAAAAGGCCGCTTCCGAATTGAAAGGTCCTCCATTGAAAACCGCGCCGGGCCAAACCGGTTCCGCGACCCCTCCTACTGCGCCCGCGCCGTCGCCAACCGTTCCCGCGCCAACGCCTGCCGTTCCCAGCCCGGAAGCTCTGGAAGCGCACGACTGGCAACGCGCGCATTCCTCCGGAGACCCAGCACAACTGCGGCGGTTCATCGCCAGGTATCCGGCCAGTTCTCATATGATCGATGCGCAGGCGGAAATTGACGATCTCGATTGGTCCCGCGTTGACACCAGCGACGTTCAATCGCTGAAGGCGTACCTTTCTCAACATGCTCGCGGCCGCCACACACGGGAAGCATCTCAACGGATCGATGATCTCGATTGGCTGAGCGTCGATAAGGGCGACGAAGATGCATTGCAGGATTATCTCGACGGGCATCCAAATAGCAAGTACAGCAACCAGGCCGAATCGCTAATAGCGACGATGGAAGCCAATACGCCAAAAGGAAGCGGCGCCTCAACAGTGCAAGCTGAGAGCTTCGAAATTCATGCTGCCCTGGATCAGTTCAATGCCGCCTTTCAGAAGGGACAGCCTAACGACGTGAGAAAGATTTGGCCCGCGGTGCCTGCCAAGTACACGGAGGCGATGCGCGCATCCGACAGCACGTTCGTCATGCATCTAGAGCCTGTTGCGCCTGCCGAAGTCAATGGCAATATGGCGACCATTTCTTGCGATCTTCTGATCACGACCACTCTTCGCGGGCAGTCCAGCCAAACTCATAAACCCGTAAAGGTAAAGCTTCAGAAAGTCGACAGCTCCTGGTCTATTCTTGATGCACTTGGTTTGTGAAATTCTGTTCGGGTTAGCACGGTCGAGATGCAAGTAGCCTGCGTGCATCGTGGATAATGAAATTTTTGATGACGCGGAAATCGCTTTCTCGCCTGGCGCTTCCGCCTCTGCTGCTACTGCTTCTGTTCCGCTCCGGCAAGGCTCAGAACTTCTTCCCACTCCGCGATGTTCGCCCCGGCCTCCATGGCGTCGGCCGTACGATCTTCCAGGGCAACCGCATTGAAGAGTTCCAGGTCGAAATCCTCGGAGTCCTCGAAAATATGGCTCCAAAACAATCCATCATCCTCGCCAGACTCAGCGGCGCTTCTTTGGCCGAGACGGGCGTGATGCAAGGTATGAGTGGAAGTCCCGTCTATATCGATGGCAAACTGCTCGGCGCGATCGCGCTCGGTTTCCCATTTTCGAAAGAGCCGATCGCCGGCATTCAGCCGATTGAAGCGATGATTGCCGACGCCAATTTCAGCGTCAGACCGGCATCTGGCTCGATAGAAACATTTGTCGAGAATCATCACGCGGAGTATTCCATGCTGTGGCGCGGCCGCGGCCCTGGTCTTTCCGCGGCAGAATCCAGTTCCGTTCGCTCGTCGCTCGGGAACCTGAGTGAGATTTTGACTCCTCTTTCGCTCTCAGGTTTCACAAGCTCAGCCATCCAGACGTTTGCACCGGAGTTCCGCCGGCTCGGCTTTGAGCCACAACAGGGAGTGTCGAGCGGAACGCCGCCGTCTCAGCAATACTCGGGAACGGTCGTGCCCGGCTCCATGATCAGCGTCGGTTTATTAAGTGGGGACATGAACGTTAACGCCGACGGCACAGTTACCTACGTCGACCACAATCGCGTTTACGCCTTCGGGCATCGTTTTCTCGACGCCGGCTCTATTGAGTTACCGTTTGCACGTTCCGAAGTGATCACAGTCGTCCCGAACCTTACGACATCCTTTAAAGTTTCGGCTCCGCGCCAATGGATCGGCACCATCCTCAGCGATCGCGCCACCGCTATTTCGGGCGAGATCGGCCGCGCTGCCCACACCGTGCCGCTCTCGGTTCTTGTGCGTTCGAGTTCCACTAACATACATGACTATCGCTTTCGCGTGATCAATAGCCGGCTTCTTACTCCGTTCATCACGCAACTGGCACTGTTCTCAGTTGTTGATGCGACGGAACGCACGCTCGGCGCAGGGACTATTCGCCTCGAAGGCCGCGTCCAATTCGAAGACGGCTTGCCCGACCTGATTATTCAGGACAGCTTTGTGAGCGACAGCGGAATTGCACAGCAGGTTTCGGCTGATGCCGTCGTCGCTCTCGGTTTTGTCCTCGGGGGCGGTTTCAAGGATCTCCACCTGAAGAATATGTCGTTTCAGCTTGATACTTCGGAAGTCAAGCGCCAGCTTCGTGTAGCCCAGGCGTGGACATCTACCCACGAAGTCCGGCCCGGCGATCCGGTCGAAATCTCGGCTCTTCTGCAAGGGGAGAACGGCTTCGAGTTAACCAAGACGACCACCTTCCGCGTACCTGTCGGCGCGCCTCAAGGACCGCTCAACTTCACGGTGAGCGATGCCAATACGCTGAACTTCCCTGAGTTCGCCGGTTTGACCCAATCCGCTCTGCAGAATCCCGCACAGCTCATCGAAGCCATCAATGCCTTTCGCCGGAGTGAGTCTCTCTATGTCCGCGTTTGGCGCCAGGAACCATCCTTCACGGTAGCGGGCGCACTTCCGGGAGGCGAACTGACAGATCCTCCGCCCTCCATCGCCCTTGTTCTCGCTGATCCATCATCCTCGGTGACCAGCAACGCTGCGCTTACGGTCACGCGAGGTTCGCAGGTTCAGGAAATTACTCTTCCACTCGCGGGTTATGTCGTCACCGGCGCAAAAACTGTTCAGGTAGAAGTGAAAGAGTGATTCGACGATTCGTATTCGCCCTGATGGCGATGGCAGGCTCTCTTTCTGGCGCCACCAGCACCGCCTGGGAAGTGGCCGGCGTCGGCGAGTTTCTCAAAGGCCGGCTGTCCGGACTTTCACTGAGCGCCGATGGCATACTGCAGCCCGGACCATCCATACGGTGGGACGCGGCTCTCAATCAACCCGCCGGATGGAGCATTGCCGCCGGCCCCGACGGCGCAGTCTACGCCGGAAGCGGCCATCAGGGCAAAATTTTTCGCATCACATCGGAAGGCAAATCGTCCGTCATCTGGACCGCTCCCCAATCGGAAATCTTCGCGATTGCATTTGATCGAAGCGGCGCGCTCTGGGCCGGATCCTCTCCCAGCGGCAGTGTTTATCGAATGGAGGCAGGGGCCATGAAAGAGGTCTGGCATGCTCCCACGCATTACATCTGGGCACTCGAACCCTGCGCAAGCGGTGGCATGTACGTTGCGACCGGCGAGCCAGGACGCATATATGAAGTCCAGCCCTCCGGCCAGGTCACCCTGTTCTACGACACTGGCCAGACCAATGTCACAGCTCTCGCGGTTGGACCCAATGGGCACCTCTATGCCGGAACAGATCCCAACGGCATTCTGTATGAGATCTCGGGGCGTGATCAGGGCACGATTCTCTACGACTCGACACTGCCCGAGATTCGCGCGATAGCGGTGGATCCAAACGGAGTTGTCTACGCCGCAGCGATGGGAGGAGCGGTTACCAGCCGTACCGCCGTCCCCGCTTCCGCCACGACTATGAATACCGCCCCGGTAGTCGCAGGCGCGCCCACCGTGATCACAGTTACCGCTGCGAAGGAGAACGGTGTCCCTTCCGATGATGAACAGGCGCAAGTGAAGCCGTCCTCCGACCAGAGCCGGACGGCCGGTTCTTCCGCCTCCGCTTCCGCCGCGACCTCTAACACGGCCGTTGTGGAAGTGAGTGGAGTGGAAAAGTCGGCTATTTATCGCATCACGCCTGAGCGCGTCATTGAAACCCTGCGGAGTTCGACGACCGACAACGTATACGACCTGACTCTCGACGGGGACAACGTTCTGTTTTCGACCGACGATCACGCCCGGATTTACCGGCTTACTGGCCGCCGCGCCACTCTCATTTCGGAGCCTGGCAGCGGGGAAACGACCCGTCTTCTGAAAACCGGCGCCCTTCTGATAGCTGCTCTCAGCAATCCGGCCCGGGTCATGGCGCTTTCACCAGCGGGGGACGGCGCGGCCGGCTTCTACGAGTCGCAAATTCATGATGCCACCAGCGTTGCGCATTGGGGTCATCTGCAATGGCGCGGCACGGGCTCCGGCGTGTTATTCCGCACACGTTCCGGAAACGCGGCCCGTCCAGACAGCACCTGGAGCAACTGGTCGTCTCCATTGACAGATCCGGCCAATGCCTTGATCTCCAGTCCACCTGCCCGCTTCGTGCAATGGCGCGCCGAATGGCCCGCGGGCAGCAAGGCCATGCTCGATGACGTTACCATTTCGTTTCTTCCGCAAAACAACCCTCCCTCAGTGCACAGCATTACAGTGAGCTCGATCGTCAGCAGCAATCCCGTGAAAACGTCGGCACCATCGTCGAGTTCAGCCAGCACCGGCGCTTATTCTGTTACAGTCACCGATACAGGCACTCAGCCTGCCGCGAGTACTGCGACGGCAACGACCCAGAATGTCTCACGCTTGCAGACCACACAGACCCAGATCTCCTGGCAAGCGGACGATCCGGATGGCGACAAGCTAGTCTATTCCGTCTATTTCCGCGCCGAGGACCAAACGCAATGGCAGCTTATTCGCAATCACATGTTCGAGAACACGCTCCTCCTCGATGCAGACGTATTCGCGGATGGACGTTATTTCTTTCGTGTAGTCGCCTCCGACGCTCCATCGAACGCTGCACAATACGTACAGACCGCGGAGCTGGTCAGCAGCCCCGTGTTGATCGACAACACGCCGCCGGTGGTGACGTTAGGAGCGCCTCACTGGACCGGTGAGTCGTTGGATATCGATCTGGAAGCAGTCGATCAATCGAGCTCGCTGCGGCTTTGCGAGTACTCTCTCGATGCTGGTCTCTGGCAGCCGATTGAAGCAGTGGACGGTATCACAGATTCTCCACGGGAGCAGTTCCACCTGCACCTCGCGCACCTCCACCCCGGCGAGCATCTCTTGGTTTTCCGCGTTTATGATTCAGCTAACAATGCTGGGTTGGCGAAAGTAGTATTGCGTTAGATGTTGCTGCGCCACGGCGGGAGGCCGGCCTCCGCTACCGCCCCCAGGCCGCCGTGTTATGTGTGGATTCGCTTCTGTTAACCCTACGTGCAAGATTCCACCGAAGCCGCACAAAATAAAAGCGAAAAACTGCGGCTTGTTAGCTTTGTCGCTCTTTGCCGCTGTTAAGGCCTAAGTACCTTGTATTCTGAAGCGGGACATCAGGACCGTCCAACGATGGGAGAGAACGGAAGGTCTGCCGGTCCACCGTCGTCGCCATCAGAAGTTGAGTTCGGTTTATGCGCATAAATCGGAGTTAGATAGCTGGCAAGGCGGTTCCCGCGGCATCCTCGCGGAAACGGCAAACACTCCAGACAATGGCCGATCAAGCCAGCTCTTCCGGTTGACATTATGGGATGATCGGTGCTTTGTTACTCATCTTACTCATGGCAGCCGCAGTCATTTATAGAATGACGGCCGTTAGATCGCGTGGCGCACTCGAATCGCGGATCTTTCCGTTCACAACTTATCCGGGAGGTGAGTACGAGCCGAAGTTTTCCCCAGACGGCAGCTGGATCGCTTTCATCTGGAATAAAGAGAACGAAAGCGCCGCACACCTTTACATCAAGTCCGTGAAAACCGGCGAGCTTCGCCGCGTTACCTCGGGGCTTCGCGCGAATACTGGGGCTACTGGACGCTCGATCGCAATAGTATTTACTTCCTTGAGCCGGAAGCGTCAGGCCGGAGCGCACTCGAGCGCTACTCGCTGGCGTCTGGAAACATCGGCCTGCTCGCCATGATTTCGACCCAGCCGCCATTCGGAGACTCCGGACTTAGCGTCACTCGGGATGGACGTGAATTTCTTTTTAACCAAGTGGATCATTCGTCGAGCGACATTTTGCTGGCGAAGAATTTTTTCTGAGGGCTGGAAACCGAGGCAGAGGGAGATTTTGGTGCCGGCGGCAGGAGTTGAACCTGCGACCTACGGATTATGAGACCGTCGCTCTAACCACCTGAGCTACACCGGCAGAGTCGCCATCCCAGGGTATCACTGCTTGACGATGACCGAGTAGATGCGGTCCAGGTCGTCTTGCGAGTAGTATTCGATCTCCAGACGTCCCGCTGCCTTGGATTTTGGTACCAAACGAACTTTGGTTCCGAGCGCCATCGCCATCTCATCCAATGCTGCGCGGATGTTCGGATCTAGTGGCTTTGGATTAGCTGACGCTGATTTCGCTTCCTGCCACGTTCCTGCTGCCTTCTGTTCGACGAGGTCATTGGCGAGCTTTTCCGTTTGCCGCACCGAGAGCTGATTCCGAGTAATCTGTTGGCAAATATGTACCTGATCGTCCCCTAGTAGATTTACGACAGCGCGAGCGTGGCCCATGCTGATTGCGCCTGAGAGGAGCATCTCCTTTACTGGCGCCGCCAAGCGCAGAAGGCGAATAAAATTCGTAACCGTAGAGCGGTCTTTTCCGGTGCGCCGCGCGATCTCGTCGTGGCTCAGCTGTAGTTCCGTTGCGAGGGTATAGAATGCCTCGGCGATTTCGATTGCGTTCAGGTCTTCGCGCTGTAGATTTTCGACCAAGGCTAACTCGAGGAAATGCCGGGGATCGACGGCTCGCACCAGCGCGGGAATCTCTTTCAACCCAGCTAGTTGCGCGGCCCGCCAGCGCCGCTCTCCCGCCACAATGCGGTACTTGCCCGTGTCAGATTTGATGACGGTGATAGGTTGAATCACGCCATTGGCGCGGATCGATTGCGCTAATTCCTCCAGCTTGGCGTCGTCGAAATGGGTTCGTGGCTGCTGCTCGCCCGGCTCGATCTGATCGAGCGCAATGCTCTGGAACTCTTCGAAATGCTCCGGCACGGCGGGTTTTTCAGCCGGGCTCGGCATAGGGACTACCGAGAGGGCGTGGTCGGCAGGCGGGGGGCGGTGCGGAAGGAGGGTGTGGATACCTCTACCGAGCGCTTTTCGCGGCTTCCGATCGGGCTCTTTGCTCATGGCTCAGGATCTCCTTTGCGAGCTGGATATACGCCTCGGCACCGCGGGATCGCGGGTCGTAGGCCAGGATGGTTTTTCCGAAACTAGGCGCCTCTGCCAAACGAACACTGCGGGGGATCACGGTTTTGAAGACTTCGCTGCCGAAGAACTCGCGCAGATCCGATTCGACCTGACGCGTGAGGTTCATCCGGTCGTCATACATGGTCAGCAGAACGCCTTCCACTCGTAAGCGGGGATTGAAGGCAGCTTTAACGCGGTCGATCGTGTCCACGAGCTGCGAAATCCCCTCCAGAGCGAAGAACTCGCATTGGATGGGGACCAGAACCGAGTCCGCCGCGACAAGGGCGTTCAACGTCAGGAGGTCGAGGGCAGGCGGACAATCGATCAAAATGTAGTCAAAGTGGTTTTTGATGGGTTCGAGGGCGGAGCGAAGGCGGTCCTCGCGCCGGTCGGCATCCACTAGATCCAGATTTGTAGCGATGAGATTTTGATCGGCTGGCACGACGGAGAGCCCTTCGAACTCTGTTTGAGCGATGGCTTCTTCCAAGTGCGCTTGCCGGAGCAGAATGTCGTAGAGCGTCTTCCGGTCGGCGGTTTTCTCGATTCCGACACCGCTGGTCGAATTTCCCTGGGGATCGGAGTCAATCAGGAGCACTCGGAGTTCCGAGGCCGCCAATCCCGCCGCAAGATTAATGGCAGTGGTGGTCTTGCCTACCCCGCCCTTCTGATTAGCTACCGCAATTATGTGGGCCAATATTGAGGTTCATCCTAACACGTTTCACGTGGAACATTTTCATTTAGTTTTGAAAGCGCAATGTTCCACGTGAAACCTGTTTTAGACCAGACTGGCTCGGGCTCCCAGACTCAAATACACATCCAAAACCGCGACGGCGGCTGGTGTAACGCCGGGAATGCGCCCTGCTTGGCCCAAGGTGGCGGGTCGAACCCGGCTCAGTTTCTGCTGGACCTCGAGCGAAAGCCCAGGAATGCCTTGATACGCGAAGTCTGCAGGGATTCGCCGGCCCTCAGCATCGGCCAACTCCTGAATTTGACGCTCTTGCTGGGCAATGTAGCCGGCATATTTCAATTCCGTTTCGATCGTTGTGAGAACGCCATGCGCGAGCGGCTGTCCCAACCGGCCCTCGACCCAGCTCTCTAGCCGGGAGATACTGGCTTCCGGCCGCCGCAGCCAGACGGCTAACGTTGGGTTGTCGCTGGCCGCATCCAACCCAAGCAGCTCGGGCACGGCGCTCGCTCTTGTCGTATCCAGCAGGGCCAGAATTCGTCCCTTCTGGTCCTGTTTCCGGGCAAATTTCGCCCAACGCTCTTCGCTGACGAGGCCGACTCGCCTCCCAAGCGGGGTTAATCGCTCGTCGGCATTATCGATGCGCAAATGCAGGCGGAACTCTGCTCGCGAGGTAAACATCCGGTACGGCTCGTCCGCTCCTTTACTCACCAGGTCGTCGATCAGAATACCTGTATATCCGCCGCTGCGCCCGATGCTAAAGCAACGTTCGCCTCTCACCTTCGCGGCTGCATTCAGCCCGGCGATGAGGCCCTGGCAGCCTGCCTCCTCATACCCGGAGGTTCCATTGATCTGCCCCGCTAGAAAGAGCCCTTCGATGGCCTTCGCTTCCAGTGAGTGCGTCAATTCGCGTGGATCGACGGCATCATATTCAATGGCGTAGCCGGGCCGGATCATCTCAGCGGTCTCCAATCCCGCAATGGACGCCACCATTGCGGTCTGGACGTCGATCGGCATGCTGGTAGACATACCGTTCATGTAGATTTCGTGCGTATCCAGGCCTTCCGGCTCCAGAAAAATCTGGTGCCGGCGCTTATCGGGAAATTTGACGATCTTGTCTTCGATAGAAGGGCAGTAACGTGGTCCGACACCTTCAATTTGGCCGCTATAGAGCGGCGATCGCGCGATGCTTTCGCTCAGAATCCGGTGCGTCTCGTCGGTTGTGTAGCCCAGATGGCAACAGATCTGCTCACGATCGATTCGTTCGGTCAAGAATGAAAAGGGCGTCGGGACGGGGTCACCGGGCTGCAACTCGAATTTCGACCAATCAATGGTTCGACCGTCAAGGCGAGGCGGCGTTCCGGTTTTCAGGCGCGTCCACTGCAAACCAAGCGTTCGTAATTGGCCGCCAAGCGTATTAGAAGGCGCTTCGCCGTTCCGACCGCAGGCATACTTCTGCTCGCCGACGTGCGCTAAACCGTTAAGAAATGTGCCGGTCGTGACGACGACCGCTCGGGTGAGCAGATCGCGCCCGTCCTTCAGCCGTACTCCGGCGATTCGTCGGTGTTCAGAGGATTCATCGCTGGGCCCAAATAGCAGTTCGCCCACTTCCGCCTGCAGGATTCTGAGATTCGGCTCCTGTTCGAGCCACTCGCGCATGCGAATCCGGTACTGCTTCTTGTCGCACTGTGCCCGTGGCGACCAGACTGCCGGTCCCCGGCTGGTATTCAGAAGGCGGAACTGAATACCCACCGCGTCAGTGAGCTGCCCCATCACTCCTCCGAGCGCGTCGATCTCACGGACCAAGTGGCCCTTCGCGATCCCGCCGATTGCGGGATTGCAGGACATTTGGGCAATCAGGTCAATGTTCATCGTGACCATGGCGGTCGGAAGGCCCAGACGCGCACAGGCGCGAGCCGCCTCGCAGCCGGCGTGCCCGGCACCGACCACCACTACGTCATACTTTTTCTGCATGGGAGATAAGGGGAAGCAGGGAGCTTATCAGATATTCTAACGAGGGAAACCCGCTCGTGAAGATCCTGATTGTCGGCGGCGGCGGCCGCGAGCACGCCCTCGCGTGGCGGCTCTCGAAATCTCCGTCCGTCAAGGCTCTGATTGCTAGCCCGGGCAATCCGGGAATTGCCCAAATCGCGACCTGCGTGCCTGCTCCGAAGGACGTCACCGGGTACGCGGCGATTGCGGAGTCTTACGGCGTCGATGTGACGATCGTCGGCCCGGAAGCGCTGCTAGTCGCCGGGATCGTCGATCACTTTCACCAGCAACGCCTTAAGATTATCGGGCCTACCCGAGAGGCCGCCAAACTCGAAGGCTCCAAGGTATTCGCCAAGCGTTTTCTCGAGAGAACGGGTATCCCTACCGCGCGGGCGATCAACGTCGATTCGTATGACGAAGCACTTCTTATTCTAAAGTACTTTAACTTTCCTGTTGTGATCAAAGCGGATGGCCTCGCAGCCGGTAAAGGAGTCATCATCGCGCAAGATCATGCGGAAGCAGCGGAGGCTATTCAACGGCTCGGACCCGATCTGGTGATCGAGGAGTTTCTCGAAGGCGAAGAGGTCAGCTTCATCGGGATCAGTAACGGCCAGACGATCCTGCCGCTCGCCCCGACCCAGGACCACAAACGCATCTTTAATAATGACCAAGGCCCGAATACTGGCGGTATGGGCGCCTACGTGGATTCGCGCATTCTCAGTTCAGAGCAGACGGGCCAGATCATGGACCGCATAATGATTCCGGCGATTGTAGGCATGAGGGAATCGGGAACACCGTTCACGGGTTTTCTTTACGCCGGTCTCATGCTGACAGCGGACGGTCCCAAGGTGCTGGAGTTCAATGTGCGGTTGGGCGATCCCGAGACGCAAGCGCTCATGCACAGCTTTCGTGGGGATTTTGCGGAGTTTCTCGGCATGATGGTTTCGGGCGTTGGTGGAGTAACGGCGCGGGCCTGGGGAACGTGTTCGGTGTGTGTTGTACTGGCGGCGGCTGGCTATCCCGACACTCCGCGAGCCGGGGATCCGATTACAGGAATTGAAGAGGCGGAGGCGGCCGGAGCGACGATCTTCCAGGCCGGCACGAAGCGGGTGGATGGGCGGCTGGTTACGAGCGGCGGCCGGGTTCTGGGCGTTACAGCGGCGGGTGACACACTGCCTTCGGCCATAGCGCATGCCTACGATGCGGTTCAAAACATCCATTTCGAGGGCATGCACTATCGAACCGATATTGGCCAAAAAGGCGTGCGCCGCTGGTAGACTGCAAACAGAATACAAGAGAATAAAAGGGAGAGTCCGGGGACGTAGCTCAGATGGATAGAGCGGCCGCCTCCTAAGCGGCAGGTCGGCAGTTCGAATCTGCCCGTCCCTACTAGAACAGGGCACGGAGTGCTGGTCCGCTTTGACCTAGTGACCGCGCCCGGCGTGCCTTCGTAGGCTAAGAATGTTTGTACGCGGTACCATATCCTAAAGTCCAATTTGTATCGGGTTCCGCATTCGCAGGAATCCTGCACGAATCGTAGTCATTCCCGCATTGAGATACAGAACCGAGGAGTAAGTAATGATGTCTGGCGTTAATGCCCTGTTCGCATGGCTGAATATGAAACAAGTTTCGAGCCGTTCCCGCGCAGTCTTCGCGGCACTGGTGAGTGCCATGGCGCTATTCCTGCTGAATCCGTCGACAGCGCACGCACAGGACACTTCCAAGACGGGCGGCGAAGCGAATCTTGTGCTCCCGGATCTGTCCCTCTCAAAATTTTTCGGCGGTGTAGTGGACGGGCGTTCCTTCCTGATCTGGGGCTTTATTATTGTCGCCCTGGGTTTGCTGTTCGGGATTATGGCGTACCGGCAGCTCAAAGCTCTCCCTGTTCACAAATCGATGCTGGAGATTTCGGAGCTGATTTACGAGACTTGCAAAACTTATCTGGTTACGCAGATCAAGTTCCTGGTTGTGCTGGAGATTTTTATCGGAGTAATCATCATCTTCTACTTCGGATATCTGGAGCACTTCGCGGCGCTGAAAGTATTCATCATTCTGCTCTTCAGTATCGTGGGCATCTGCGGAAGCACGGGCGTCGCATGGTTCGGCATTCGCGTCAACACATTCGCGAATTCGCGGACCGCATTCGCCAGCCTGCGCGGCAAGCCTTTCCCGTGTTATGACATCCCCTTGAAAGCTGGTATCAGCATCGGGATGCTGCTGGTCAGCGTGGAGCTTGCCATCATGCTGATCATCTTGCTCTTCGTTCCGCAAGATTATTCGGGGCCCTGTTTTATCGGCTTCGCGATTGGCGAATCGCTCGGAGCGGCGGCGCTGCGCGTCGCAGGCGGCATCTTCACCAAGATCGCGGATATCGGAGCGGACCTCATGAAGATTGTCTTCCGTATCAAAGAGGACGACGCGCGCAATCCGGGCGTGATCGCAGACTGCACCGGGGACAATGCGGGCGATTCCGTGGGACCGAGCGCGGACGGTTTTGAAACTTATGGCGTTACCGGCGTGGCTTTGATCTCCTTTATTGTTCTGGCGGTCAACAGCACCCTAGTCCAGAGTCAACTGCTGGTCTGGATTTTCGCGATGCGCCTGATGATGGTTGTTTCTTCGGCTCTCGCGTATTTCATCAATGCCGCGGTCGCCAGGAGCAAATACGGCAACGTCGTAAAGATGAACTTCGAGGCGCCGCTGACTTCGCTCGTTTGGATCACTTCGCTGCTCTCGATCGCTCTGACGTATGTAGTTTCGTACCTGATGATTCCCAATCTGCTCGGCGATACTTCGCTGTGGTGGAAGCTTTCGAGCGTCATCACCTGCGGCACGTTAGCGGGCGCGGTGATTCCCGAACTAGTGAAAGTGTTTACGTCGATGGAATCGCGTCACGTGCGCGAAGTGGTTTCGTCTTCGCGTGAAGGCGGCGCTTCGCTCAATATCCTTTCCGGATTCGTTGCCGGCAACATGAGCGGATTCTGGCTTGGACTGTGCATACTCGCTCTGATGTCGATCGGCTATTTCGTTAGTACTATGGGCTTAGACAATCTGATGGCCGCGCCGTCGGTCTTCGCGTTTGGCCTAGTGGCGTTCGGCTTCCTCGGCATGGGCCCGGTAACGATCGCGGTGGATTCGTACGGCCCAGTGACGGACAATGCGCAATCGGTCTACGAACTGTCGACGATCGAGCAGATTCCAGGGATTGAGAATGATCTGAAGAGCGCGTACGGCTTCGATGTAGATTTCGAGCGCGCCAAAGAGAACCTGGAGGAAAATGACGGCGCAGGCAACACCTTTAAAGCCACGGCGAAGCCGGTGCTGATTGGCACTGCGGTGGTGGGCGCTACAACCATGATCTTTTCGATCATCGTGGCTTTGACGAACGGTCTGCGTCCCGATCTGATATCGAATCTTTCCATATTGCATCCGCCGTTCCTGCTTGGTCTAGTTGCGGGCGGGTCGG
>Ga0213882_10000157_pt1 | contig 28865 bp, 32 predicted proteins | sample BarmaccoBMER_R09_FD_160106 | JGI IMG/M metagenome (GOLD analysis project Ga0213882, IMG submission 160106) | Barbacenia macrantha exposed rock microbial communities from rupestrian grasslands, the National Park of Serra do Cipo, Brazil - ER_R09 ...
AGCTGAGCCCTCGCAATACGTCGGTACTCGGCACGATTCACCGCTCCGTCTACGAAGACCTATTCGCTTGGCTGTCCAGTACGCTCGCAGAGAGCCGTTGGCCTAGTTGGGTAGCTTCTGGTCTCACTCAGGCTTCCCTAGGCCGCGGCTTTTTCCGGTTGGACATCCAGAAACGCGCGCAGATCGCTTTCGCGTACGCGCCAGCCGGTCTTTCCGCCGAAGCTGCGTCCGCGCAGCGATCCCTCACGCAGCCAGCGTCGCACGGTCTGCTCGTGCACCTTGAGACGCTTCGCGATCTCCTCAACTGTGTACCACGTCTCGTCCATCGAACCTCACCATCCTCAAGTGAGCAAAGCATATCAGAACAGTTGTAAGTGTAGTATTACTATGCTATACTATGCTCATGAAAGAGGTATTTGGAGGGTCGATGAGCCGATCTCGGGCCGCTACTTAAAAGAGGTGGCCACCAGCGCGCTTGGAACACGCCAGTGGCCGTTCGCATCTGGACTGAGGAGCCCTGGGATGCGCAATCAGCAGTCTAACGCTCTCGTCTTTTCTCGCCCGTCACGCCATGCCGGGCCAGACCACCGCATCACCGTCGACCCGACTACACTTCGCCCACTGAGCTGCACCTGCCAGGCCGGCCGACGTGGCCTGCTGTGCTGGGCCGTCATCGAGGTCACCGCGACCGCGCTGGTGCCAATCGCTCTCCGTCACTGGCAACAGGCCTGCGGCGAAACTGACATTCGCGCGGCCGCCGCCGTGGTCGGTCAAACCCGCAAGTGGGCCGCCGCGGCGCTCGAGCTCCAGTCGCTCCGCTCGTGCGGCTACGTCGTCACCGAGCGTGGCCGCGCCGATCCGCCTGCTTCGAACGGTGCCATCCGATCCATCAGTGACGGTCTCCAGGGGGCAGCATCATGACCGCGCCGAAGAATCTCGTCACGCTCAGTGGCGCCGTCGAGCAGGTCAACGCCAAGGGGACCGGGATCAAAGTCCTCGGCGAGTGGCTCAACATCAGCCAATACCACCCGATCAACCCCATGCCAACGGCGGGCGAGCTCGTCGAGGTCCAGGTCGAGCCGACCGACCGTGGAGCGTGGATCAACAGCCTGAAGATCCTGGGTGCCAGTCCATCACCGGCTCCGTCCACATCGCGCGACGCGGAGATCCGTCGCCAGGTGGTGATCAAGACTGCCGCACAGTTGGTGGGCGCGTTCGCGCAAACCCACGAAGAGGTGCGCGTCGAGCATGTGTTCCCGTTGGCCGACAAGATCCTCGCCTGGCTCGAACAACAAGGAGGCGATGCGACTGCTTGACAGCGCGCGAACCATTGGACGGAAGGCAGGCGCAGCGGAGCGAGACGGGCTCAGCGATGCAGACAAAGCTGAACAGACCGACGTGTCGTGATCTGACTGGAACATGTCGTCGACAATGGCACCGGGTATCGTGTTTTCGTGGCGACCACGCTGACCGTCCTGCACCCGAAAGGCGGCGTGGGTCGTTCCACGACGGTCTACATGCTCGGCGCCGAACTGGCGCTCCGCGGCCACCGCGTGGCGCTGATCGACAGAGACCAGGGCCGCCACCTCACGCGCGTTTTCGACTTCTATCCGCCAGGTCTCGACGACTTGGTCCTCGGCGAAGATCCTTCCGCGATCATCCGCATCGTCGACACAGCTCCCGAAGTGAACGGCGATCGCGCGATCGGGTATCTGCAAGAGGCAAACTGGGCGCTAGTGCCCGTGAAAGGTCCAGAGGCCGGCTCAGTGCTCGCTTTGCCTCTCCTGCTTGACTGGCTCGAGCAGGCGCGTGGAGCGCGGCTACTGGGCTTCCTCCCGACGATGTACAAAAGCCGCCGCGGCGATTCTCGCCAGTGGCTGGATGAGCTCGAGCGCCTCGCTGCAACGACCGGGACGCGCGTGTTCTCGCCGATCGGGGATCTCGCGAGTCTCGCAACGTTCCGGCTGGAAGCCCATCCCTACGCCGCTCTGGCCGCTGCGGTCGAAGAGGTCCTGGTTGCCGCGCCCGTCTAGAGCGCCGGTCTCATTCGCCGCTGCCAGGGTGACCGCGCGCCAGGTTGCCGCTGTTCAAGATCATCCTGCGGACTCGCTTCCGCTCCGTGCTATTCGGCCGAGTCCCCGAAATCCGCGCCACCACATGGGCGACGTCAGTGAACTCGTCGAGAGCCTGCGAGCGCACGGTCTCTTGCAGCCTGTGGTTGTGCGCCGGCATGACACTGGCTATGAACTGATTGCCGGGCACCGCCGCTATGAAGCAGCCAAAGTCCTCGGCTGGACAGAGATCGCTGCCGTCATACGCGATGAAACAGACGACCAGGCCTACATCCTCACGCTCGTCGAGAACCTGCAGCGCCAGGACCTGACGCCACTCGAAGAGGCCGAAGGCCTCGGTGCTCTCGTTCGCGAGCGCAAATGGTCCATCCGCAAGGTCGCCGATGCGATTAAACGTGACCACCTATACGTCAGCCGGCGTCTTCGGGTTTTTGAGGATCCGGTACTTCGTCAGCCCGTGCTCGAGCAGCGACTCCCTGTCAGTACGGCCGAGGTCCTGCTTCGCGTCGAGGCCGAGCAGCGCGCTCAGTTGGTCGACGAGGCAATCGCCCATTGCTGGGGCCAAATGGACTTGCGTCGGACACTCCAGGAGCGCTCTCGCAATATGGAACAGACATCACCACGGCGGGGAGTAACTCCCCACCCAAATCGCAGCACGTACCTGGTCAATTTGCTGACCGAAGTCCAGACGGTGCTCGAGGCCGGCGTCGAGGATCTCAGTCCAAAGGCGCGCCGGGTACTCCAGACCACATATCGCCAACTGGCACGTCTCGAGCCGGCGACCAGCGGGCGTCACGCCTGAAAATTCGCTCCACGCTGTGCCTACCGCCAGTCGTCTCCGGGCATGATGCGGCGCATGAACTCGTCAAACAACGGGACCGTGAAAGCGGTGTCGCCATGGCTGGGACTCCAGATCATGCCTTTCGCGATTAATCCGTTGCGAATTGGTGCAAGTGCCGTCACGGGTCTGCCGAGCGCGTCCGCTATGGCACCCGATCGATGGGGCCCTGGACCAAGTTCCGCCATGGCGCGCATGTACTTCTTTTCTGACGGAGTTAGACGGTCAAAGCGGACAAGGAAGAAGCTCTCGTCCAGCACCGCGACCGTTACCTGAGTCGCTGACTCTACATCGCTCTTGTCAATGGGCGATTCATCGGCGCAGTCCCAGGATTGCTTCCCCCACTCCTGAAGGAAGTAGGGATAACAATGCGTCGCCGCAACCAAGCTGTCGAGAGCATCCTCAGTGATCGCTACTTGTTGGTCCTGCAGCGGCTTCGTGATAGCGAAACGAGCCGCCGCTTCGGGTAGCGGCCCAACCATTGGGAAGTTGAACAATCGCTCTGCGTATGACTTTGCGTTGCCCATACGCCCACGTAGCTGCGGTAGGCCCGCGCCGACCAGCATGACTGGCAGACGTGCTTGGGCGCACCGATGCATCGCCGTGATGAGCGCGGCCAGTTCGTCTTCGTCGACGTATTGCAACTCATCTATGAAGATCACAACTGCCATATCGGCCGCCTTTGCCGCTCGGCCGACCTCTTCAAGCAATGCCTGCAAGTCGTGTTCAAGGTCGCCGTTGTCGGCGAGGCCCGGCTCCGGGTCGAAATCGAAGCCCACTTCGATGTCCGAATACGTCACCTTGAGTCCTTTGGCAAAACCCGCTAGAGCTCGTAGCCCCCGTTGCGCAAGATCCTTCGCTTTCTCAGTCCGGCTCAAGCGCAACAGGGCTATTCGCAGTTCAGGCGCCAACAGGGATGGCAGCGAACGTCCCTCGGGTGCTTCTATTCGTATCGCCTGAACCGCAGACCGTTCAGCGTCCTCGCGCATACGATCGAGCAGAACCGTCTTACCCACGCCGCGCAGCCCGACCATCAGCACGCTCTTGCTTGGAAGTCCACGTCGCACCCGCTCGATGGCAATCCGTACGGTTTCGCGCAGCTCGTCGCGTCCAGCCAGTTCGGGAGGGGGTGTACCAGCACCTGGCGCGAACGGGTTCGAAACGGGATCCACGCGCCCTAGTCTATAGTGTTCTTTGCAATCTTATCTAATTTTCATAAGATCGCTAATATCGCTATAAGCGGCCGGGTCCCTAGTCTAGTCTGGTGCCTCCGCAGAGCTGCTCAGCACCCGATCTGACTGTGCATCCCAAGCCGGTTCTTCTCGAGACAGCCCCTCGCGTGAAGACAGGTTGATGACGGCGTCGGCCCAGATATCGTATGTCGTCCGCACTTCACCGGTGTTCCTCGCGGTGTACTCGCCCATCTCCAGGCGACCGCGCACCAGGACTCGGCTGCCTTTGTGCAGCTCGCGCGCGGCGTAGTCGGCACGGCCGCCACCCATCCGTGCCCGGAACCAATCGGTGCGTTCGACCTGTTCGCCGTTCGCGTCCTTACGCCTCGAGTTGACCGCCACGCGAATACTGGTCAGTTGTTTGCCGTCAGCCGTGAACCGTTCTTCCGGGTCGGCGCCCAGGTTGCCGATGATCTCAATGAACAACATGAGTTTTCAAGCCTCGCCCCAAAATTTGGGGACCACTACTCACAGAAAGTCAAACCCACAGATGCTGGCAGCGGTGAGCGATCGACGGCCTGCCGCCGGCGCACCAGATCGCCCAGTGTGCAGGCGCCGAGTTCGTCCTCGGTCACCGTGACGGCCTCGTCGACGATGAATGCCGCACGTCTGGGACCAACAGTAGATGCTCGACGAGTTCGGCTTTGAGTGTCGCGAAGATTGCGCCGCGGTCGCGCTTGCATTGCCCCTTTCCTTCGGCTTCCCGGCGCATCTTGGTGTTGCTCCCGGGCGGCCACGCCCTCACCATGTCGCGCGCTCCTGCGCGATCCACGCGCGCAGTTCCAGCAGCGCGGCTTTCGCGTCGAGTTCCGCGGTTCGCACACCGGCCCAAGGCCTCGCGATGGGAGGTTTTCGACGTTCAAACTTCGGCTTGTCCGCTCGCCGACGGCGCGTCTTCGCTGCCTGGCAGTCCGCGCTCGAGCAGTAGCGCTCACCCGCCCTCGGTAGGCGAACACGGACCCACACGCTCGACAACGGTTCATCTGGCGACCTTCGAGCCAGACCATGTCTCAGTTGTCCGTTTCGTCGTGAGCGGGACAGAACAGGCCGCCACAACCGCATCGAATGTCAGTCAGCATCACCCGTCACACACCTTCTCCAGCACCAACTTCTTAGCGGCCCGCAGCGCTGAGCGGGGTCGCGGTCAAGGCCGAAGAGCGGAGTGGGAAGGGGCCCCGCGTTGGGCCCCGCGGCACTTCGGAACCGTGGGTACGCGGGGTAGGTTCCCACGGAGCGTGCCTTGGGCGCGGCGCCGCGAAGTGGTATCCACACTCTGAAGTTGGTGCTGGGCGTCGTCTTTTTCCGCTCGGCGCTGGCGAGCCCATCATGCGGGGGGTTATGGCGGGAGGGAGCGCGCCAGCAGCGACTGGCCTGAGGGGGTTGCTAAAACTCCCCTCACCCGTGTTCACGAGATACCCACCCCATGCATCAAGGACACGATCACCTGGACAGCGATCGCGAACATCACCACCCACAAAAGCACCTTCAAACACCCGGCATTGACCATCTGACGCCGAGCGTGAATAGCCTCATGGCATGTCCGGCAGAGCGCCTGCAGCTCCTCTGGCCGCTCGTTGCCAAGGTTCCTGTACCCCCGTGCATGATGCACATCAAGTCGGCCGCCGCGGCCACACGCGCTGCAGCGGTAGCCGGCGCGACGAATGACGTCTGCACGCAGTAGTCGCCAGCGCTCGCTCCCGAGGTAAGCGGTGTACGCAGCGCTGTGCCGGCGAGCCATCCGAAGCGGCCTGAGCGATACAGAACCCCGTCAGCCAGCTGCGGCGGAGTCCGACGTCACCAGCGCTCCAGCGCTGCCTGGACGGTGCTCGGCAGCCGGCCATCGGCGATCCAGCCGTCCAGGGCCTCGGTATGCTCAGCGGGCTGCACGCCCAGCACGAACCGCCCGGCCGCGGCGATGCGGCGCAGCAGGGTGGTGTGCTCGGGCGCCTGGAAGTCGATGGTGTACGCGGCTTTGACGGGCCGGACCACCTGGCAGGTCATCCGAATCCAGCGTGGCTGGAAGCTCAGGGGTGCGACCAGCCAGCCCACGTGGACTTCTGGCATGTCCTGCTCCTGGTCGGCTACGCGGAACAGGTCCACGAAATCGGGCCGCCCGGTGGCATCCACCAGCACGATCGGCAACTTCTGGTCCTCCAGGTCCACGAAGAACTCGGCGATCGGCAGCAGGTTGGTACGGTCGTGAACCGTGATCTCGTGCGCTTCGACGCCAGCCTCGAGCGGCTGGCTCAGGTAATCCACCAGGATGGCCGCATCAGTGGGCGAGTCGAGCCGGTGCACCCCGACGACGCTCGCCTCCAGCAGCGCCGACCGCAGTCTGGGCTCGTTGGGTAAGCCGGGCGCCGTCAGAATGGCGCACAGGCGGCCATCACCGGCAGCTGCCGCGTCCCACAGCTTCAGCAGCGCCGCGGCGTCATGTCGCTGGGTCAGATCGTGGCCCAGGACAACAACCGGCTGATCGCCTCTGGCCAGGCGCACACCGTGCACGCCCTCGACAAAGCCCGCCACATCCAGTCCCGAGGCAAGCAGGTCGATCCACAGCAGCTGCTCGAAGGCCGGCAAGCCTTCGGTCGGTGCGCGACCTCGACGCGCGCGCAGACGGCCGCGCCATCCTCGGGCACCACCGTCAGGCTGGACGGGCCAGCGTTGCAGGGCGATGCCGAGCTCCTGCGCCAGGATCTCGAGGTGGCCGATCAGTGGGTCCAGGCCCTGGTCGGCGATCACCACCGCGTGCCCGATTTGCAGTGCGCGCCGGATCAGCGTCTGCAGCGTCACCCAACGGCCCGAGTCGACGGCGCCAAAAATCGCCACCCGTGGACCAGCGTCCCAGTCCTCGGCCACCGGCTGCACGTGCTGGGGCATGTCTACGGCTGACGCCTGGAACGCCGGCTCTGTACGGACGGCCAACGGTCCGCGTCGAAGTCGACGGGCTGCTGCAGGCCTTTGCTGAGCCCGCTGCGGATGGTGGCCCAGGTCTTCCGCGGTCCATCCTGCGGATCGCTGACCAGTCCGTTGCGCTCAGCCGCGGCGAACAGCGCATCCTCGACCGCAGCCTGGTTGAGCGCGCCGGCCGCCACCCACTGCCCGAGCTTCCAGGCTGCCCTGTTGAGTGCGTCGTTGCGGCCGCCCGCGGCGACCTTCGCCAGGTCGCCGATCACCTTCGCCAGGTACGCCTCGCCGCGCCGCCGCTCGCGCTCGGTCGGCTCACGCGGCACGCTCGCCACCGGTAGGCGTCGCATCGCGAGTACGGCGCGTTCGGCCGGCAGGTCGGGCAGTCTGGCCGGCTCCAGCAAGCGCCGGACGTGGCAGCGGCTCTCCGTCTGGACGCCCACCGGGTGACTGGGCAGGTAATACTGCCGGCTGGCGTCCTTGCAATTCGGGTCGCTCTCGGGGCACAGCGCGTGGTGCGCCCGCCGCCAGGTTGCTGGCCAGTGTGTGGCCGCCACCGGCGCCGCCAGCGGCAGCACCAGCCGCCAGCGTGGGTGCTCGGGCGTGTGCTGATACGTCGTGTGCGCCAGGTACCAGTACGCCTCCAGCCGCGCCCAGTCCGGCTCGACACGGTCGCAATCGAACACCAGGCAGGTCACCGCTTCGACGCCGTCGTTGCCGCGCGTGCTCACCCCGTCGGCATAGCGGGTGGGTGCCCAGCAGCGTGCCTGGCGCTTGTCCGCAAGCTCCGTGAAAGTCGTCAGCAAACGGCTCAGCTCGTCGAGTCCGACTGTCCGCTGCTCGACTGCCGGCCGGTCGACCCCCGCGAACAGCGCAATTTCAAGCCCCCTCCCCGCCGTACCGCAGGTATCCGCCAGTCTGTGTGATTCTCCCGCCGCGGCAGTCTCCTCTGACCGCTCATCCCTGACAACCCCGTTGTCAGGTTCCAGGTCGGCACCAGCGCCTGACCCGGGTGTCGCCGCTGGTTCACGGTGATCAGCACGATCAATCTGATCACCGTGTTGATCGTCGGCGCCCCTGACGCCGCCGTCCTGACGCTCAAACTCGAAACCAGCTTTCGTTGATCGCGGGTGTTCAGCCGAACGTTCAGTTTGAACACCCTGAACACCTGACTGAACACCACCAGTAGCGTCTGCGTGCGCCGTCCCGAGCGAGATTCCCAGCCGCTCGGCGATGCGTCGCAGGCTCAACCCCTGTGCGCGGAGCTGCTGCACCGCTACTCGGCGCTGCTCGACCGGCGATGGCTCACTGGCGGTTTTCTCCGGACTCGGCTCAGTCGATGTCTTGCCCTCAGCATCCTCGGATTCGGATGCCTCGTGCTCCGTGGCGGATACCTCCGCGCCTATCTCGTCCTCGTCGAGCAGGTGTCGGCGTTCGGCCTCGCGACGGCGGTGCTCGGCACGTGAGATCGGCTCCAGGTGCGTGATCTCGACGCACCAGCGGTGGCGGCAGGTATGGTCCACCTCCCAGCTGCGCGGAACCTCGCCATATTCCCAGGTCGCCAGCAGCCGATGCGCCTGCCGCTTGTGGCCGTGGTACCAGGCGCGGCCATAGCCGTCCTTGTCGTAGCTGCCCCGCCACTCGCGGCAGCCGTCCTGGCGCAGCGGGCCGATCAGCCGTCGCACGGCTGCGCGTGCCAGCTCTTCCGCCGTGGGTGGTGGGCCAGGTCGAGGTCCGCCTGCAGACGCTGTCTCTTCGTCGGCGGGCGGATGTCCCGGTGGCAACGCTAGCCGCGCCGGCCGCTCCGGCCGAGCGGGTGTGGCCACCACCAGCACGCCTACCCGCTCGCGGGCGTTCATTCCGATCGGCGCGCCGTGGAACCACGCGTGGCCGGTCGGCAAGCTCTGCAGCCAACTCGGGTACACCCGCGGCTCCTCGCGCAAGCGCGTTGTCGTGCGCCCGTCGCTGCCGTAGCTCACGTCCTCGCGCCACGTCGTGCCGAACAGCGCCGCCATCTTCTCCGCGTCGGTCGGCGAGCCCTGACGGAAGATCAGCTGCCAGCCCGTCGAGCGCAACACCGCGTCTGGCAGGTCCGGGTGGACCTCGCGCAGGCCGGCGATGCCCTGATCGGCGACCACCATGCCGATACCCGCGTCCCGCGCCGTCCCGAACAGGTCCGCCAGCCAGCGCCCCTCGTGGCGCAGCAAACGCGGGTCGTCGACTAGGAACAGACAGCGTCCCCACCAGCGCGCCTGGCGCAGCTCTGTCGCCAGCCGCAGCATGGCCACCAGCGCCCAGGCGCCCATCTTGCGCGAGATCGCCCCGTAGCGCGGGTCCAGCCGGATCAGCAGCTTACCGTTCGTGGCCAGTACGTCGGCGAGGCGCAATGCGTCGGCACCGGCGCCCAGCGAGCGGCCGGCCGGCGAGTCCAGCAGTGTCCCCAGGCGCTCGGCGAAGGTCTGCAAGCCCTCACGGATGGTGGCGCTGGCCTCGTCCAGCTCGGCCAGCCAGCGCTGGGCCGTCCGATCACCAACTGGCATCGCGTCGCGGATCGCCTCGGCCAGCGTCGACGGGCTGCTGACCAGCTCCAGAATGCGCACCGGATCCAGCGGCTCGGCCCGCCAGCGCAGCACCTGGCCGGCGCGAATGACGGCGTGCTCGGCGATGGCGCGGTACACCGCGCCGCGATCACCGTACTCCTCACCCTCGAGCATCTGCTGGGCGAGAATGGCCGGCTCCGGGTCGAGCAGATCCAGGCGCAGCGGGCCGCCAATCTCCCACACCAGCCCCGGCACGCTCCACATCGTCTCGACCAACTGCTGGTCGCCCTTGCAGTCCAGGACGATGACCGGCCCCGGATAACCCTGGACCAGTCCGCGTAGCATCGTCGTCTTGCCCGAGCCGCTGGCGCCGCCGCTGTAGCCGTGGTGGTTCAGCTCCTCCAGGGTGAGCTCGATGGTGCCGAACAGGCCCCGCTCATAGCCGACGCCGATGCGGTCCGGTCCGTGACGAATGCCCCCCGCCGCGCGTCGCCTGGCCAGCCAGCCCGGCTGAGGCACTGCAAGCACGTGCGTCGCGCGCGCCAGTCGCGCATGTGGCGTGCTCTTGCGCTTCATGACCAGCAGCAGCAGGCCCATCATGCCCATCTCGACCAGGACGGCGACCGGCATACCGTTCCACGTGGGCAGCATGAGCCTGTTCAAATCAGCCCAGAGTGCCTGCGGGACATCCGACGACATGGCAGTACTCAGCCTCAGGCGGGTGCGGGCTGCCCGACCGCCGGATTGTCGCCCGCGAACGGCCTCAACGTCGAACATTTGTTCATGCGCCGGCGCGTCTATCTTGCCCGATCAGGTATGCGACCGATCCGGTAAGCCCCGCCTGACCTAGGCGCGCCGGCACCACGATCGGCGCCACTCACGCCGGACGCTGTCCACGCACTCATCAATTTGCTCAGGCGCCCGCGAAGTCGATCACGCCGGTTCGGACCGCTACCCGCGTAGGTCCCCTTTGTCAGATCGGAGCCCAGACCTGGTTGCCAACCCAGCCGAATTACCAGGACGCTGGCAACGCGATCGCGCAGTGCGCCCGCCAGCGCCTGCTCACGTGGGCAATCAGCGCACCGCGGTTTCAGAACCAGAAAAAGAAGGGACCGACGGCGACACCCCAGTGCGACCGTGCTTTCCTCTTCATGCTCCTGGGGATGGGCGGCTTCCTGGCCGCGCGCAGCATGCGGCTGAATACCCAGAGCATGAAGAGGATCAGCAGGCCCAGCACAATCCACTGATCTATCGCGAGTGACGGCATCCCGCTTTCCCCTTCCTTCAGCAGTAATAGTCCGCCAAGCTGACGCCGATGGCCAGTCCTGAGCCGTCATGCGGCCACTTCCTCCCGTGCCACCTGACCATTGGTCGACATCGCCGCCTCCAGATAGCGCACCCGACGGCGACGCGTCTGGGCCGTTCGGGGCGTCGTGTGTGCCATCGCGTGCTCGTCAGGCGAGATCTTCTCGAACAGGTCCAGCCACACCCGTCGCGTGCCGTTGAACGTCGCGAGCAACCCTGTGCCGGATGTCGCCGCCTCGATCTTCGCCTTCTCTTCGGTTGTCAGTCGCAGGACAGCCGCTACGGCGTCAACTTCGGCCGGGTTTTGCTGCCCGCACCACCAGCTGTCGACCAGGCCGTGTACCCGGCGACCCAGTTGCGAGCCGAACCAGTCGGACACGAGCTGGGTGACGATGTTGACGCCGATGCCCCAGTGACGGCCGCGCTGGATGAGGTCATTCAACCGCGCTGACGCCTCGCCGCTGCGCAGCACGTTGACCGCCTCATCCACAAGAAAGTCCGTCGGCGCCTGGTGGGTCGAGACGTACTCGATCAGCCGATCGCAAATCCTGACGAACGCGGGACCGTACTCATCGTCTGGGCACTCGGACAGGTCCCAGACGACCACGCGCGAATGACGCGTGATCGCGACTGTGTCGACATCGGCGGCGCGCAGGATCCGTGGCGCCTGGCCGTGGAGGTACTCGCAGAAACGACCGCTGTACTCATGCTGCTCGTCGCTGTCGATCGCCCACAACGACACGTCGTGCTGAAAGAGCTTTCGGCTGTGCAGGATGCGCTCGAGGAAGCCCTTGCCGGCGCCTGAGCCACCGTAGGCGGCCATGTGCGCATTCTTCTGGCCAGCGCGCGTCCAGAACAGGCAGGGCGCGTTGCCGGCTTCGCCGAGTACGACGCCACCTTCGAGTTGCAGCGTCGCCGAGCTGAGCGGCGTTGTCCTGGCCAGCGTGCCTGTCTCCACACGCCGACTGCGCTGCGGGAGTGGGTATTTTCCAAGCGGCGCGACCTGCTCGAGGCCTTCCCATTGCTCCCAGTCCAGCCGCTGCAGCTTCGGATTGCCGCGGTCGCGGACCCGCTGACGGAGCCGGCGGTCGAGTTGTTCGAGCTCCGCGCGCGTGCCGGCGCGAATTGCCATGGTGATGCTCGCATCGAAAGGTTTGACCTGCGAGCGTTCCATGGCCATCGCCAGACCGCGGACCTGCTCGAGCGCCAGATCACGCTCGCGGGTCTGCCGACTCGTGGCCAGCGCGATCTCCCGCCGGTCCAGGTGACGCTTGCCCTCGCCGACATCACGTGGACTGATGCGCAGCACGACATCCACCGGCAGGTCACTGTCCGTGAGGTGCGACCACCAGTCGGTCGTGATCGTCGACGGGAAGCTACCCAGCGCGTACGTTCTGACGTACTCACCGTCAACGATCAGATCGCCGGCCTTGCGCTCGACCATCGCCGGGCCAATCCGGTCGATATTCGGCCGCAGCGGCCACGCGGCGTCGACGAGTTGCTCGAGATCGTGATCCGACTCGGGTTCGATGGGTCGCCAGTCGAATTGCTGCATGCTCGATCGGATGTCGGCGCAGCGGTTGCGCAGCGTGTCGACGCCGGGCGCGGGAATGATCAGTAATCGGTCGCGAGCGATCAGTGGTCGGTCGCCGAGATGGTTCTGCAGCCACTTGGCGAGCTCGCGCGCTTCCTGGCTGCCGTGCTCGAAAACTTCGTAGATCGCTTGCAGGCGCCGAAGTCGGCGCGCGCGGATGACGACGGTCACCTCGTGGCCGAGGGCGTCCAGGAATGTGCCCCATTGCGCGCGATGGCGGCGTTTGGCTGCCACACTGGCCACCGACAGGTTGACCGTCGGCAATCGCCAAACGGTCAGACAACGCTCACCACTGCCGGGATAGAACGCGCCGTCCTCGACGCGCATCTGTTGGTACGACTTGAGCCGGTCTGGATCGAGCAGCCTCGGCCGGCTCACATGCCGCAGCATCGTCCCCAGGCCGTGCTCAGGCGGTGGTTGAAGCCACCATGCACCGAACGGCAGCAACAGCAGCGGCGGGCCGAATTGCGCGATCGCTCGGCCCAGATCGTCGGCACCTGCGGCTGTTGCTGCGGCCAACGCCATCGACGACGCCACCCAACCGCCAAGGCCCACGACCCACAGTCGATGTGGGATAGGCCCGATCGATTCGTGGGCTTCCAGATGCGTCGGAACAGGGTATGGCGCCTCGAGGTCCTCGAGGTCGGTGGCCATGAGGAGCTTAGCTCCCGCTGCCGGCCATGGTCGCGACGATCGCCGCGGCGTTGACGACTAGGGCCAAGCCGACGGCGACTCGCAATGCCGCGTTCTTGAGGAAGTGAACTGTGTTGTTTTCCCACGGCATGAGCGTCAAGCCGATGCCAACGCAGATGATGACCAGCGTCGCGATCGCACGCGCGGGCATCGTCGCCTGGGAAGAAAGTTGCGTAAACAGTGTGGTGATGGCTGCGCCCACGCGCGACCTCCCAGAGTGAACGACCGACCTGGCGTGCGGGACCAGGCCGTCAGGCGATCATCGGTAGCCGTACTGATCTGCCAGGAGTTGCGAGCGGATGGCTGGCGCGCTGGCCGCGGTCGCTGCCTGCACTCCGCCGCCCAGACGCATCGCCTGCCATGGCAAGCCTCCCCACGGTGCGCCGCCACCAGCGCTGATCATTCCGAACGGGATCAAGCTGTAGAGATCGGTCGCCAGCTGCAGAAACGCGATCGAAAACACGAACGCCGCCAAGCCACTGCCGCCGACACCGGCGAACAGACCGAGTCCGATGGCAAGTGCAAACACGCTCGGAATCTGAGCGGCCAGCATTCCACCCCACACACGCGCCCACCAGCCGAGTAGCCAGCGCGTCTGTGGAATGGCGTACAAAGCGCACGCTGCCAGTCCGACCGGCAGCAGCACTGCTAGAAAACCGATCCGCCAGGCTGCTTTGATCAGCAACCTGATCGCGAAGAATGCGAGGATCAACAACAGAACGGCGCTCACAAGTGGATCGTTGACCGACCCGGCGCTGGCAACGTATGCCGACAAGCTGGCACCGCTCGCGACTGCGGCGGCGGCTTGATTGACGAGTCCGATCACTGTCGGGATCACGAGTGGAAACGCCGCCACCAGGATGACCGCGCCGATGATGCCGTTGACGAACTCGCCGATCACATCTGAGTGACTGCGCACGATGCCGCCGAGCATCGACTTGATCCCGAGCAACACCACGGCGAACAGCAGCACCGCTCGCGCACCGGTCTGGACGTCGGCAATCTGCCCGGCGACCGGTCCGAACGACCAGGTCATCCCCACTGGCGTCTGGCTCAGGATGTTTGCACCGCTGCCCCAGATGCCATCCAGCGCGGCATGCTCCGTCTTTTGAAGCCACTCGCCGACGGCATCGAAAAACAGCCCGACGAGATTGGGCACGAGCGCGGTCCAGTCCGGCGTGGGCAGCGTGATGTTGATCCCACCACCACCATTCGGTGTCGGCGCGACAGGCGGTGTCTGCGCAAACAGAAAGCCGCTCACTGGTCGATCTCCGCGGCGACATCGCAGTTGCCGTCCGCGTTCTGTGCACACGGCGTCTCATCGACCAGGTCCCCAACCAGCGCCGGGCAGCGCTGGTCAGACTGAATCAGCACCGCGCTTCCGCTGCTGCCAAAAAGCACCTCGACGTTCGCGTCGCCCTCGAGGAACTCGCAGCCAGGTCCCAGCGCGACCTCGTACCGTCCCGTTGGCAGCACCAGCACCGCGTCGGGCGCCTGTGCATCCAGCAGGTAACCGCTGATCCCGAGCGATTGCCCGAGCAACGCCAGCGCAAACAGCCACATTGCCTTCGCTCCTTTCAGTTGCCCGCAGCTCGACCAGCAGCTAACGCTCGCGCGAGCGCTTGCGGCCAGGACGGCGAGCCAGACCCACCCCCACACCCGCCAGGAAATGTGCACCACAGAAACCAACCACCCTGCAGGTACAGCGTCCGCGCGGCGCGTGCGTTCGTCAGGGGATCGAGTAGGGCCTGGATACCGCCGAACGCCGCCGCATGCGACGAATTAATCTGCCAAAGCCCGATATCCACCGAATGGTCGTGATTCGGCGGGCTGATGACCAATGGATCGCCCCGACCGTTCTCTGCGATCGACACCGCGGTGGCGAACACCGCCTCGGCTGGCGAAAAGCCGACCTCGAGCGCTAGTTGGAAGCGGTCGAGATCCGAAAAAAATCCAGCGGGTATAGACGCGGGAACTATCGCGACATTTGGACCGCTCGGCTGCGCGGGTGCCGGCAGTACACCAACGGGCAGCGAGACGTGGACCATAGGTGGTGCACCGTCTGGCACGCCCACGCTGAGCCAGGGCATCGCGGCGATGACGCTGATCACCATCAACACGAGTGCTGCGAACAACGCGGCAAACCCACCGACCAGACCCACGAGCAGCTTCATGCGGAATCAGTCCGACGCCGGAAGTTTCGACAACTGAACGAGCATACAACGTACACTAATCGTACACTCAGAGTGCCGACAGCGACAATGACTGCTCGACCACCGTCCGACGGAAGTACGATGCCGCGCACCGTGCCGGCACCGACGTCTGTGGCTTTGCCATCGCTGGTTCATTGGCGAGTCCAGCGTGGCTTCACTCAGGCCGAGCTGGCTGAGCTGATTGGCGTACGCCGCGCCACGGTCGCACGCATTGAGTCCGGCAAGCCGGCGCTGGTGAAAACCGCCCGCGCGATCGCTGAAGCACTGGGCGTTGAAGTCGCCGATCTCCAACGCCAATCGCCGCCCGCGAGCTGACTGAGTCATCTCATCGAGTCTCTGATCGCAGGCGTCACGCGAAGCGGCACCGCCGTCATCGGTCAGCGTCACAAACTCACAATCCTCGACCAGGTCGCGGATCGGAACCAGCCACCGGCCAGCCGCTAGCCGTCCGCTGCTTGCCGTCATGCCCGCCAGTTTCCAGACGCGGCGTTCCGAAGGCGTTCCCATGCCGTGTCCAAACCGCGTCGAAGCCGTGTCGAGGCGTTCCAAAGGCGTTCCGTCCACCATCGACATCGAGCATGTCGCTGACGCGTTGGCGGAGCGTTTGTCCTGGTCGCACACGCCGCCAGTAACGCACAGCCTGGGTGCCGCGACTGTGCCCCGGACCGTGCCAGTAGCGTGCCGAGCACGGCTCATCCGATTGCGCCCCCACCTGACCAGCTTCGGCTAGGGGCCACGGACGCTTCAACCGCATCCCTGGACGCCTCTCAGACGTCCGAGTTAGCGTGTAAACGTCCCCAAACGTCCTACCCAACCATGGCCAACGAACGGCTCCGCGGCGCCCTCGCAGCTCATGCTCTGACCGTCGACGCCGTCGCTGCTCGAACCGGCGTGGACCCAAAGACGGTTCAGCGCTGGCTCGCCGGCCGCACTCCCCATGCCCGCCATCGGTGGGCCGTCGCTTCCCTGGTGCGCGAGGACGAGGCCTACCTCTGGCCAGCGATCGCTAGCAATCGCCAGGTGCCTAATACGGTCGCGCACGAGTTCCTGACGCTGTATTCCCACCGTGCCGATGTCCCGCCTGCGCTGTGGCGCACGCTGTTCAACCAGGTCCGCCAGGATCTCAACATCCTCGTCTACGCCGCGGTGTTCTTACCTGAACAGCAACTCGACCTCCTGGATCTGCTGAGCGAGCGAGCGGCCACCGGCTGTACGGTGCGAATCGCCCTCGGCGATCCGTCCAGCCCCAAATTGCTAGAACGCGGCGCCGAAGAGAAGTTCGGCGCAGGCATCGTTTCGCGCGCCGAGAACGCCTTGAGGCATTACGCGCCCTTGCACAACTGCCCTGGTATCGAGATCCGCGTACACGCCACCACCCTGTACAACTCGATTTATCGTTTCGACGACGTCATGCTGGTCAATACCCACGTCTGGGGCCTGAGCGCCTTCGCCGCGCCCGTCTTGCACCTGCGCAGGCTCGTTACCGGCGGACTGTTTGACACGTTTGCCCAGAGCTTCGAGGCGGTCTGGACAACCGCCACGCCCGCCTATCCACGCTGATGCCCGGCCGAGTCGAGTACTTCGACGATCCCAGCGCCCCCATCGCGAACTCGCTCGTTGTCGCCGTCACCGCGATCGTCACCAACGACGACGGGGACCTGCTCATGCAGAAGCGCACCGACAACGACCTGTGGGGCCTGCCTGGTGGCGCCATGAATATCGGCGAGAGCATCGGCCAGGCGGTCACCCGTGAGGTGCTCGAAGAAACCGCACTCCAGATCCAACCAACCGGAATCGTCGGGATCTATTCGGACCCCGGCCACATCATTGCCTACGCGGATGGCGAAGTGCGGCAGGAGTTTTCCATTTGCTTCACCGCCCGAATCGTGGGAGGCCAGCTGACTGTCGGCGACACAGAGTCAACCGAAGTCCGGTTCGTCAAGCGGAGTGAGATCGAGCAATTGTCGATGGGAAGATCCACGCGTATTCGGATCCAGCACTTCCTCGAGCGAAGGACTTTGCCTTACTTCGCCTGACAGTGATTCCTATGGCAGGGCCGTCATCGGACGTCCGCCCCGTGTCCTCGACCGACCCTGAACGATGTCGACACCGACTCATCCTTCGCCATTCGGCATAACCCCACGCCGGCAGCGCCGCCAACCCGCGACGTGCGGGAGGCATGCACGTCGCGGGTATCAAGTCAGGCCAGCCAGCTGTGACTTCGCGACCATTACGCCAACGTGCCCGTGCTCCAGCGCCTGGCCGGCTCCGCACCGTCTCCCCCGCGGCGTTCGAGCAGTGCGTCGGCGAGCTCTCCAAAACTCTGGTCGCTACGCGGTACTCGCTACGCCATTCCGGGGCGATCATGGCACCGACCTGAACGTCGACCGGACAAGGCGAGCGCGCAATCGTGCAGTGCAAGCATTGGCCCAGCAGGTGCCGTCGGCGAGCCCGTTCTCCGTGAACTCTACGGCACGCTCCATCACGTCAGCGCTCAGACTGCGTACGTGGTGACGTCAGGCAACGTGACCCCAGCCGGTCGCGTATGAGTGAAGGACAAGCCCATCGTGATCTGGGACTGGCAGCACCTGGTCGAGCATTGCCCGCCAACTCGACGAACCGGTTACCAGCAGCGCTGGCGCTGAAACTTCTCTGTCTGTCCGACCTGGGTGGTACGTGTACGGCGACGATCTCAATTCGCCCTGGGCGATCAAGCTGCCGAAGTCTATCGGCGAGCATCCACTGCTCGGGTTCCAACCGCTGACTGACCCAAACATCGAATCGTGCCGAAGCTCGTCCAGAGCAGCCGCGGGCGTGCCCGCCACGGTGCCCTTGAGCGTGCTGCGGATCGTGCCTCGGCGACCTTGAATTCGTGAACGACGTGCGGCGGCGTGGCCATCAGTCGCTCGCGGCCAGAGGCTGATAGGTAGGTCGCCTCACTAATAGGTCCACGCTCGGGTGGAACCTGCTCGCCCGTCTCCTTTAGCTTCGTGCGAGATACATGGAATACATGCGATACTCAACACCTATGATCACGACCATCCGACGCAGCGGGAACAGCTTCGTCATCCGTGTGCCTCGCGAAGAAATGGAGCGTATTGGCGTCCAGGAAGGCGAGCACGTGTCGGTTGAGATTCGGGCTCTCGACGTGCGGCCGCGCCTGTCAGCCGATCTGCGCGCCAGCGTTGACGCCGAGATCGCTCGCAGCGCGCGCGCCTTCGAACGCCTGGCGAATGCCTGAGACCCGCTACATCACCATCGACGACGTGCTGGCGATCGCCGACGCGTTCTTCGCCGCCCTCGACTACGCGCCACCAGTCTTGCGCGGCGGCGGCCGCGAGCTGCTCGATTCGGCGCTCGCCCGCCCGCAGATGCACGCGTTCTATGCTGAAGCCGACCTGACCCTACAGGCAGCTAAGCTGTGCGCGGGCATTGCCCAGAATCAGCCGTTCGTCGATGGCAACAAACGGGCAGCCTTCGCCGCGTGTATCGTCTTCTTGCGCGTCAACGGCCACCCGCTGCATGTGGGTGCTCATGACGAGTTGGCCGAGCAGATCATCGCGCTGGGCACCGTCTCCGATCGAACCACTGCTGAGCGGGAACTGGCGCGTTGGCTGGGTGATCATACCGACTGAATTCGCCAAGGGGCGGCGCGTGCACATGAACGTCTGTGTTGAAGCCCTGGTCAAGCTTCACGACTTTGTCTGCCTCACCCGTCATTTAGCAGAAACTCCAGCGGCCAACTTAAGGCCACGCCATGTCGGAATCAGCGCCCGGTCACGACGCGTGGGCCGACGAGCCTGAAACGACAAGCCTCAGCGCTTTTTGCGGTTGACGCGTCGGCTGCGTTGTGCCAGTTTGCGGCGTGCCGCCGCGACGGTCCTGGTCGCTCGGCTTGTCGAGTTGCTGCTGGCACGCAACGGCAACTCCTCTACGTGCTGTGGTGCGTTGATCCGCGGGCCTGCGTTGTACGTCTCCGCCCAGGCTTGCAGGCCCTCCGGCGTGCTCATGTCGAAGCCAGAGGCCCAGCCTTGCGCGAGCAGTGACTTGGCCAGACCAAAATTGGCCGGATCCTGCATTTCCCGCTCGAACCGACGGCCCGTCGCGGTCGTCAGCATCCGCAGGCAAGACGCTGCGTTGGGCAGACCATACGCGCGCTGCAGAAACTTCCAGAAGGCCCGCAGTTCGCTGACGATCTCCTGTCCGCACCCTGGCTCCGCCGACACTTTGCGGGGAAACAGCTCGAACAGGACCTCTTGCATGTCCTCAGCCGTCATCACTGCCGGCGTCACCCCCAGGTAGCCCATCCCCAGCTCCATCAAGGTGTCCGCCCAGCCCAGCGTGCCGCCCTGACCCACCAAGTCCTCCCCCTCCGCGGATTCCGCAAAACCTTCCATCAACGCCTCGCGGTAACGGATGGCGGCATCCTCCAGGTACTCACCGTCGGGACTGAATACAGGCTGCTGGATGTCGAAGACACTCATCCCAGTTCCTCTCTTTCGATACCGGGTCTGGCACCGGCGATGATCTCGCTCATGCCGCCCTCGCCAGCCACCGTCGTGGTCGCCACGTCCGCCGACGTTGTCGTCACTCGTCGTCGACCTGATCAGCCTCATTCGCATCATCGTCATCGTCGTCGTCACCGTGCTCGTCGGCCTGGTGCGCCGACCAGCAGGCCAATCCCAGCCCGGACAGCGCCGGCAGGATGCCCTCCCCCGGCAGGCCACAGGTCGAGCTGAGTGCGTCCACTACCGCTTCGGGCGCGATGGCGCTGAAGCTGACCGACAGGTCAGACTCGGGCTCGGCGTCGGCGTCGGCGACCGCGAGCTCGGGCACGATCCTCACGCGCGCCGGCCTCAACGGCGCGGGCCACACAAACAACCAGACATGGATTGCCAGGGGTGCGTCATCTGCGGCTTCACCCGCCTCGTCCCCAGCGTCCACGCCACTGTCGTCGCTGGTGTCGACCTCGTCCTCCTCGAGCTGCTCCTCCCTGAGCAACACCTCGTCATCGACGCTAAACCCGAGTAGGACGTCCGGCGCCGCCAACCGACGCACATCCTCGTCCAACGTCGCCAGCACCCTCTCAAGCGTCTCGCGGTGCTCGTCCAGGTGCCCCGCCGCGATGCCTGCCTCAAGCACGGCATCCGGGTCAACATCCAGGGCGCGCGCACGGCGATACAGGCTGTCCACGTGCTCATCCGACTCCCGCTCGAGCCGTTCAGCGGCCGTCGCCAGCTCGCGGCTTAAGGCGCACCACATCCCCGAGGTCAGCGTGCCCAGCCGCTGCATGGACATAGCCGCGGTGATCAGGTCATCGCGCGCATGCAGCGACGCGGCGGTCACAATCCCGTCCTGGATCAGCGAACGAAGCGCCGCAGCGGGATCAACGCGGGCCGCTGCTTGTGGTGTGCGTCCGCCTGACGACGGCCTACGCTGGTTGCGCTGCCTGGGGTGTCGCGACATGCGGCCTCCTTCTTCTTACGTGCATGCTGCCAGCGGTCGATCTTCTGCAGTGTGCGGACCTCACACGGCGGAATAGATAGATAGCGCGCCAGACCGTCATCAACGTCGTCCGCTCCGTTGCCGGCGCGCCGACGGTAACGCCAGTCGGTTGCTCAGACTGACTTCTTCCGCTCGACGCCAGCCCGACTCAAAGGCCGCGCGGTCTACGCTCTGTTCACGCTCAGGTCCATAGCGGATAAATGCGAACCGACGCGCGATGTAATTGTCGTTTTCCACCTCCGTGGCCAGCATCAGGCTTCGACCTCCAACTATCTGCGTCATTTCGGCGTAGCGCTGCATCCGCAGCCGGTGCTCGATGCGCTCGACCGCTCCAGCCATGAACGCGACTTTGAAGGTTCGCAAGGTGATGGCCGGCCGGCGCCGCAGTCGCCGGTCCCACTCCGCCCAACGCCGGCCACAGTCTGGGCACCACCACGACACCCAGCTCCACTCCAGGCCAACGCCTTTGCAGAGTTTGCGGCGCGGGCAGAGCGGCGGACGCGACTGGCCGCGCATCGGCTCGAACTCCTCCAGGCACAGCCGCTCCAGTTGCGGGACCAGCCACATGTACAACGCCCGCGCCGCGGCGATGTTCGTCGGCCGCCCGACCAGGACCACCTGATCGCGTGTGCGCAGCGGTTGGCAGAAGCAGTGGCCGGCCAGCATCCCGAGCAGCCTCGAGCGCCAGCGGTAACCACCGAAGCCCGGTAGCCAAACCTCAGTCACCTCGTTGGCGCCAGCGTTTGCTCCGCTGTTCACCGCTTCGGCGCGCAGGTTGTAGCGCAGCAGTAGCGCGTGGGCCTTTTCCAGTGCCAGCGCGGCCTCGTGCTCGTTCGGGCTGCCAGCCAGCGCGAACAGCTTGCGGATGCGCTCGATCACCTCACCCGGAGCACTCGATTCGGCTACCACCGGTCCGTTCACGGAGGATGGTCCCAGAGTTCGCGTTGGTGGGTTTCTTTGGTCGCCACCGGCCGCCAGGCCGGTGGGCAACTCGAGACCTCGATCTCGAACCATTCGCCAGTGACCGGATCGCGGATTGCAATCACCGACGGGTCAGCCGCCTGACGCACAGCCAGGCCCTGGTCGCCTTCGTCGTCTTGGTCATCATCTGTCGACGGCGCGGTACCACCTGACGCTTCGGCCACATTTGCTGGTGGGACCAGCTGCTCGACCACGTCATCGACCTGGTCGTCAGCCAGATCGCGGCCCAGGACATCAGCGCCATGCAGCAGGAGCAGGTCGTTCCAATCCTTTACGCCCGTTGGTCGCCAGCGCTCGACGTGGGCTCCAAACGCACGCAACTCGCCGATCATCCGCGGCGCCGCGGCATCGCCTGCCGCATCGGCGTCGAAGGCCACTGCCACTCGGCGGAACGCCAGCTTCTTGATCAGCCACGCCGGCGCGCTGGTGCCGCACAAGGCGATCGCTGACCTACCCGCCGCGGCCAGCGACAGCGCGCAGATCGGCCCCTCGACGATGATCACCGTTGAGGCCTCGAACGCGCCCGGTGTGGCGAACACGCCGGCGCCTTTCGGGCCGAGGTCGTGAGCCTTGGGGTCCGTTCGCCCGTCCACGTGGCGGCCCTGCATGGCCACCAGCTGTCCCAGGTTGTCGCGGAGCGGGAAGACGACCGCTGGCCGGCCATACCACGTTGGGGCCCAACGCACACCCGCACTGCCGGCAAGATCTACAGCAAGGCCACGCTTTTTCAGATAGGCGGCGCCCGGAGAACCAGCCAACGTGGCAAGCCGCTGACTAGTGAGCTTCGAGGACGGCGGCGCCGGCTTTGGCGCTACCACGGGCGCTGGTGCTATCGCCGAGCGTGGCTTCAGCGCGAACGCGCGCCGTGCGGCCGCGGCACTGCGCTGTCGTGCCTGCACCGGGCGGAGCGGAGCCACCACCCAACGCTCCTGCACTTTGCCAGCACCGCCGCAACGCCAGCAGTGCCAGGCGCCACTTTCAACGTTCAGCGTGAGGGAGCGGTGTGCAGCATCGATGCGCTTGTCCGCGCAAGCCGGCAGCGGACAGCAAAATCGTCGCTCCTTGCCACCGCGGAAGGGTGCTCGCGGATCATAGGCCTCGAGCTCGGCGAGGCTGAGGACCGGCCGGTCGCCAATCACCGGTCGGCCTCCCGAAACCGCTGCAGCGCGCCGTTGAACAGCAGCTTGATCTTCTTACCGGGCGCGCCGTTGCGATTCTTTTCGATCATCAGCGTCACCGGGGCGTCGCCCGCGGCATCGCCAGCGGCATCCTTGTCGCGGCTGAGGCTCAGCACAGACTCGCCGCCGTACTCAAACTTGCGCGAGCCCGCCGCGGCAGAGATGCCGCCGTCTTTCATGCTCGGCCTGTTGCGCTCGGCGATGGCTACGATCGGGCACACGATTGTCCGGGCGATGCGTCGCAATGCGGCTAGGCCCGCATTCAGCGCGTCGTACTCAGCGATACCTTCGGGCTCGAACTCGGCCCACGAATGGATCGAGTCGACGACCAGGAGCAGGTGTGACGCATCGCCTTGCAGCAGCTGCGCCGTGGCCATGATCCACTCCGGTGGCGCCCATGACTGGGTTGCATCGGCAATCGTCAACTGCGGCGCCGCGGCCGCGGCCTTGCGTGCCAGTGCCAGCGAGGCCGTGGGCTCGAGCTCGCCTGAGCGCAGGCGGCCCAGGAACGTGGACGTCACCCGTGCGGTCACGCGACGGAACAGCTCGAGCGCGCTCATCTCTGCACTCAGGTACAGCGCTGGAAATGGCGATAGAGCTGCGACCTGGAGAGCAAAGGCCGTCTTGCCCACACCCGGGCCGGCATGCAGGACGTGCACGCCAGGCGCGAGCGCACCGCCTAACTCGCGGTCGAGCGATGGCAGGCTCGTGATCGGGCCACGCGGCGTACCCGTGGTGAAGGCCAGATGCGCGGCTTCAGCGTCGAACTGCCACTCTTCGAGCAGGCTCGCCAGGCGTAGGAGACTGGGACGTTCGTCGGCTTGGCTGGCTGTCCCGTTCGTCGCCTCGCGCGAGTGCGTGCTCGGCACGTCCCGACCCTACTGTGCAGCGCACCAGGCCTGTAAGGGCCTGAGTGCGCCGGCTCTTCACTATTCAGTGTTAAGGGCTCGGCCGAACTCAAACTCCCACAGTTGTGAGTCGAACTCCCACAGTTGTGAGCCGGACTCCCACAGTTGTGAGTTGATCGGCATGCCGGCGAAAGATAGTTGCCGTTCGCGTGCTCTCGGGCTCCTGTGCGAAAAGGCGGCAAACAGAATGGTTTCCGCGATACGCGGGAGTTCAAACTCCCACAGTTCTGAGTCGACGCTATCCGACTGAGCTGCTGGCGGCTCGCGGCCGGCGGGCCCGTCGCGCACGTTGTGCGATCTGAGCAATCGCCTGGCGGCCTTCCTCGGCCGGGCGTATGTCCAACGGCTGCGTCAGCCATGCGTCGGCCCAGCCTTGGCGTTTGTCGGGCAGTTCCTCGACCTCTTTGTAGAAACCCACTACCCGAGCCCGCTTCAACTGCGTGATCGCTTCGCGCCAGTACTCCTGAGCCCGTTTCGGATTCCCGCTCTGCAGGACGTCGCCGACAGTGGGACTCGGTGGGAACATGTCGAGCAGTTCGCGGCGTGTGAAGGGCTTGAATCGGACCGTGAGTATGTTGTGGTCACCCACGCGTGCGACGTCGGCGTCAGCCGACCGCTCGCGCCAACATTGCTGGAGAGCCAGGCCAATGGCCTGCGCCCATGCTCCTGATGGCCGCCGCGCCGGAATGTCTCCCAACTTACGCACGTCCCCGAAGTACGTCAGCACCTGGTGGTTGCCTCTCCACTGCTCGATCCAGGGCCCAGCGACATAGGTGACTTCGAGTGGCGGCACGCTGTCGTCGAGCGCCAATTGAGCGGGCACGCGCCGGCCAGTGATGCGAATGAGCGCATCGTCACTGGTCAGATCGATGACCTCGCGAGTATCAGGGTCCCGATACTTACCTGGTCGGCGCCCGATCACTTTCATCGCATCAAACAGCGAGATCCAGCGCCAGACGGTCCTTCGTTGGCTCTCACGCTCGCTCCGTGAACGTGGATCCCATCCGATCGCTTCGATCAGGTCGTCAATGGACACGTCCACGTACAGCCGTCGCGCAACGAGTTTGTCCAGGGCGGTGCCAATGACGACGTGAAGCAAGAGCACCGCTGGCAACCCCGCCCGCCTGAGCTCTGCGCGGAGGTTGTCAATAGTGTTCGGCAGTCCAAGCCAGTCGAGCAGCGGGTGACTGACCAATTTGGTTTCCAGTGCTGATCCGCGCACAGCATGCCGCAACGCGATCTCACCTTCGATGGGCTCCCAGCGACGCAGCTTGGGCCCATCAGCCAGACCCATCGCCGCGGCCTTTACCTCAGGCGCAGTTTGCTGCGGAAGAATGGGCGGCGGTTTCACAGGTTCAGGCTGGTCCGGTGTCAGGATGCCGAGATCCCGCAAGAAGCTGGTGGCGGACTGCAGTCTGGCGTGCGCCTCGGCGGTCGCCGGGTCTGTCGCAGGTCCCAGACCATGAGCGGTTTGCTCAAGAACGGCAGCTGCTTTTGCCACGCTACCGCTGATCGAGCTCAGCGCCTGGCTGATGCGATCCGCTGCCTCAGCGGGCATGCTGGCATGGCCAAGTGGCACCGGCTTGCCAGCTTCGTCCTTCGGCCAGAACTCAGTCAGGCCATCGATGCTTGCGAGCAGCGAGGACACTTCGAGTGTCAGTTCGGTGTTCGTCGGCGAGCGTTCGGACCCAGAATCCTGCTCTGCCCGCAGCTTGCGCCTCGCCATTGGCACCCATCGTAACCGGCGCTAGTCGCCGATCAAGCACTCGTCTTCACCTCCTATTAAGGCCCCAACCTAGTTCAAACTGCCACAGTTTTGAGTCGCGAAGTCGCGATCGCTCATGTGTCAAACTCGATGCTCCCACAGTTCTGCGTGCGGACTGGCGGAACTGATGTCCCGCCGCCGCCGGTGTCGGTGCACCGCGCGCCGACTACGGCCTCCTCCGATGCTGGCGGCGAACAGGGAATACCCGGTCGCCGCCATGGCATTGCTGTCGGACGATCAGGCCGTCGCCGGGCACCCCGCGAAGTTGAGGAGGGACCAACCAGTGCTTCGTGGTGCGCCGAATGATTGGGCCTGCGAATGGGCTGATGGCCGATCTGCACGTACCGAACGTGCTTGCGTATGTGCTGGGCTGACCAGCGTGGACGGCTTCCTCATCCTGCCTGGTGTTGGGCTCCTGGGGCTGTTCGCGTTGATCGTGCTGGCGTGTCAACACGGCGCTCAGGGAGCGCTGGGACGCTTCGGCCTGACCGCCGGAGCGTTACTCCTGAGCGTGTACAGCCCCTATTTTTATCAGTCGCTCAGGTTCGTGCTGCCGATCGTCCCATTCCTGGCGATCGGTGCGAGCTGGAGCCTGATGCACAGTGGCATAGGTGTGGCGCGGCGCGCTGGCCAGCTGCCGTTGCGCACGCAGCTTTGTACGAGGCCCGACAAGCACTACTTGACGCCTTATTGCGGCCCCCTTCGCAAGTTCAGGAACCTGGCAAGTCGTAGGTCATCGTCACGGCGACATGCCCATTGGTATCGGTGATGCTCACTACGTGCCACCTCAGCGCTGCGGAGAAACCGGTGCCGCACAGCGTGCCAGGAGTGCCGCATCGTCGCGCTGGTCGGCTCGTGTACGTCGGCGCAGGCCTGGAAGAGCGGTCGATTTCACCGGCGCGCACCGGCGTGCAGCGCGACCGCGCGGCAACCGGCTGCCGCGGATCGGTTTCAAGTCGACGGCGCGCTGGTAGTCCTCGACATCCGCGTCGCCGAGCCCGCCAGTACGCCGCGCACCTCAGGCGGCGGTCCGGATTGAGGCCCGTCTGCGACGTCGACAAAGATACCGTTCGTATTCGTCGGCGGCGAAAGCAGGTCCTTCTTACCTGCCGAGTGAGTGCTGGCCGAATACTCCGACACTCAGAAATGCAATCATCCTCGCTCTGAAAGTGGCGAACGCTCTACCAGTTCCAGCAAGTCAACGCCGCCTGCACGTCCGGAATTCGCCTCCTCAATCGTTCCAGCAGTTACACGCAGAATTGCGATCAGTGATTGGACGCGCCTGGGGTCCGGTGCCTGGCAATCGAGAATTGCGGCGGTCTCGTGGTCATGGCGCTATTGGCCCAGAGCGATGGTAGCGAAGGTGATCGAACTGGCGTGTCGTTGAAGTGAACGGAGACGGAAAATGCAAGACGATGTCACTGCGCGCCTGAACGAGCTCCAGCAGAGGTATGAAGCGGCTCAGAGCCGACTGGAGGATGAGGTCTCGCAACTGCGTGCGGCGGTGGTGCAGATGAATCGTGCGATGCAAGATGTGCAGCACGCACTCGGCACTTGGAACGCTGCTCAGTCCGGGACCGGAAGCAGTGTCGCCGCGCGTTCCGCGGCGCCGACCGACACCTTTGGCGACGTATATGTCGAGGGCAGCCTGGGTGTGGGCACGCCTGCCCCGGTTGGCCGCGCCGACATCGTGGCGGCCGGTAGCGGTGTCCAGGAGGTACTCAACCTGATCTCAGGCGGCGACGGCGCGGGCGACCTGCCGACGCTGCGCTGGAAGGCGAATGATGGGAGACTCGAACTGGAGATGTGGACGGATAGCTACAACGGCTATTCGCGGGTGAAGTCGGCGGGAGTGCTGGCGCTGCATGCTGGTGATGTGGGCTGGGGTGGCGCCAACGAGTTCGTCACCATCCAGACCAGCGGGGCAGTAGGGATTGGGACCACCGCGCCTATGGCCAGGCTGGATGTCGGGGGTGGTGGCATCCTGGTGGAGACCCCGGACAACAACATCACGGTCTACTCCAATTCAGATGGCGCCGATGCGTTTGTGATCATGCGTTCTGACCGGTCGCATACGGTCTCCATCGCCACCAGCACGTATGGCAAGGACCTGATCATCAAGGCAGGCCTGTGGCCGAACCCGGTGGAGAGGTTCCGGTTTACAAGCACGGGCGAGATCCAGGTGAATGGCGTCACAGCCATCGGCTCCGATGGCGTCGCCAGGCAGAGCTACTACGCGCCGTAGCCAGTCGCGTCATACTGGCGGGACGGATCCGTCCGCCGATTCGTGTCGGACGGTGTAGCTAGGGAAGGAACGCTAGGAGGCGCGTTGTCCAGCGACGCGCTCCCAAATTGTTGTCCGAAACGTGCTCTGAACGCACGCTGCTCGCGTGTTGAGCTGAGCTGAGCTGAGCGTGTAGGGGATGGTCGTGCATGTCGAACGAAGCTGCTGACAACGTGTCGTCGCAAACTCCGCCACCGGGTGGGCAAGCCGCGCAACCGGCACCGCCGCCAGTCGAGGTCGTGTGGGAGCCGGGGCAAGTCACCTGGATCGAGCTCGATCGTGTGCACCTGGACCTGGGTGCCGATACGTTCAAGGAAGCGGTGACGCTGCACCTGGAGGTCCTCCAGCCAGTCAGTGCAGCCGTGACGGCTGGCACACCTGGCCCGAGTGCGCTGGCGGACTCGCCGCCCATCCCATCCAATTTCACGAGTGCGTGTGCCTTCCGCGTCCAGGCGTGGAGCCAGGCCACACGCCAGCGAGTTCGGCAGCTCAACCAGCCGCTGCAGCTGACGTTCGACTATAGCGGCCTGTCACCCGCGGACTGGGGGTTCACGTATCCGTCGCTGTTCACCTTTGACGAGACGGCCCAGGCGTGGACGTGCATGGCGTCCCGGCTGGACTTTGCCCGTGGGCAGCTGGTGGCCAGCGTGCCGCAGCTGGCCGACTTCAGCTTTGGTGGCGATGTCAATGCGAATCCCTCGGCGCCGCCCAACATCGAGGGTGTGGCGGTCGATCTGTGCACCGGCTACGCGAGCATCGACATTCCACTCAAGGTGCCACCCGGTATAAACGGGATGGAGCCGAAGCTGAGCCTGCACTACACCTCGGCAACCACCGAGATCGTCAACAC
>Ga0213882_10000158_pt1 | contig 28629 bp, 28 predicted proteins | sample BarmaccoBMER_R09_FD_160106 | JGI IMG/M metagenome (GOLD analysis project Ga0213882, IMG submission 160106) | Barbacenia macrantha exposed rock microbial communities from rupestrian grasslands, the National Park of Serra do Cipo, Brazil - ER_R09 ...
TGGGGGCGAGCCGGTATGCGGCCAAACTGAGTTGAGCGGCCAGGGCGGGGTTGGTGTCACGGAGTTCCAGGGCCTGTCCGACGACCTGCCGGGACACCGCGACATCCCGTTGGTGCTCCGCGGCCCGCTGCTGGATCACGGCGTAGCCAGCCAGGAGCAGAGTAACGACAAGCAGCACCGACAACACGCTGACGGCCCGCCCCCGCCGGATACGGTCCCGGCGGATACCGGCCCGCAGGAAAGCCCGCGCCACCGGGCTGAGCTCCACACGATCGGTGACCAGATCACCGCCCTGAATGCGGGCGCCGGTGTCGGCCACCGCGGCGGCCAGTTGTCCACGTTCCCACAACCGGGCCGGTGGCCGACTCCCGGTGCCCCAGTCGGTGGCGGCCTGCTCGACCGCCCGGCGGGCCCGCAACGCCGAGGCGTTCGCCTCAATCGCCTGGGCTAACGGGGGCCAGGCGGACAAAAACGCCTCGTGAGCCACCCCCACCACCACGATGCCCTGGTCAGTGTCCGTGATGAGCAGCCGCCGCCGGACAAAAGCACCCAGCTCTCGGATCACCCGCTCCGGCACGTCATCGCGAGGAACCCGCCACCGGGTCGGACGACCCTGCTCATCTACGGTGACCAACCGCAACAACCCCGCAACAACCTCCGCGCGACCCCGACCGCCAGCCGCACTCGCTTCAGCCAGCGCCGCATCGGCCTGAGAAGCCAGGGCACCTCGCACTCCGCCGAGCTCGTCATAGCGTGCACCAGACAGCTGACCACCACGGCCGATTCCCTCAGCTAACTGAGCCAAGGTGAACGCCAGCAGCGGCAGCGCCTCCCCGCTATCGGTGTCGCCCACCAAACGCGCCACCAGATCCTCGTCGACGGTGATCCCGGCCCGCCGGGCCGGGCCCTCGATCACGGCCCGCAGCGCGTCCCGGCGCAACGGCCGCAACGGGTGAATGTGAGTCGGTAACCCCGCCAGGTCAGCATCGACCAGCAACTGGTCGAAAAACTCCGGCCGCAGCGTGGCCACCACCTGCACCGAACCACCCAACGCCGGTCGCAGCAGCTGCGCGAACCGGGCCCGCACAGCCGGGGTGGCCTGAGTCAGCAGCTCCTCGAACTGATCCACCACCACCAGCAACCGCCGCGCCCGGGCTACCAGCAGCAGCTCATCGGCCAGCCCTGTCAGGCCACCGTCATCGAGCCGGTGTCTTACGTCTGCCACTGTCCAGTCCAGCCCTAGCTGCTGTGCCGCGAAGGCCAGCTCCCGAACCAACCCCGCCACCGGGTCAGCCCCGGGCAGCATCGGGGCCAGCGTCCACCAGTCCGGCTCCCCGGCCATCACATGCAGCAGCCCGGCCCGCACCAGCGAGGACTTGCCACACCCCGAGGGACCCACCACCACCAGCACCGCACCCTCGACCCGCTCGACCGAAGACCGCAACAGCCCGGTCAGCTGCTCCACCTCACCACTGCGGCCGAAGAACACCTGATGGTCCTTGACGTCCAACGGGCGCAGCCCCGGAAACGGCGACCGGCCATCGAGCCACCCCCAGCCCCCGACGGCATCCGTCCGACGCAATGCCTCCACCAGCGCCGCACGCACTACGGTGGGATCGACGGTCAGGTCGGCATGCTGGATTGACGTCAACAGCGGGTGTACGACCTCCGGCTCGGCCCGCATCGGCAACACTCTGCTGCCCCACGACAGCGCAATGCCGACCTCGGCTGTACACCACGTCGATGCCAGGTAGGCGGAGGTGACCACGCAGACCACCGCGTCGGCCCAGCGCAGCCCCTCATGCAGCCGCCGCTCCCACTGCTCACCCACCGAGATCCCATCACGCAGATCCCGATCCAAGAACATTTCGTGGCCCTCGTCCACCAGCCACTGGTGCAGGTGACCGACACATTCACGGTCCTCGCTGGCATAGCTGATGAATACCCTGGCCACCGCGCCCCTCCCCGCGCCAGTGTAAAACAGCACCCCGTCTGAGCCGCTGTTTTTCTGACCAACAGACATGCCGGCCGCGAGAGCACCCAGGACACGGCGTGGCCTCCACTCAGTTGAGTGGAGGCCACTGACCGCACGCTCGTAGGCTACCTGGACGTCCTAGTAGCGGTCGCGGCGCCCCCTGTCGTAGTCGCGGTGGTGACGCCAGTCGTCACGGTCGTGGTCGCGGTGGTGGCGGTGCCGGTCGTCGTGGTCGTGGTCGTGGTCATGGCCATAGAAGCCACTTCCGAAGATGTCCGCGATCCTCATTTGTGTATCCCCTTTTCCGCTAGATGCTTCCCTTCCTACTTATCCAGGATTCAGTAACCCCGGTCACCAGTCATCATCTCTACGAGTTATCTTCCATGTACCACCAGTCATGGAGCCCCGCTAAGTCAAGCTGCACCAGATGATGTAGCCCGAGAAGTTTCTACATCTGTGGATGACTGTGGCCGGTCGGTGGCGTACGAAGCGCTCAGCTCGTCGTCACCGCGTTGAACGGCAGCCGTGGCTCCACCCAGGGGAACACCACCAGCATCAGCAATGTCACCACCGCCGCCACGAGCAGCAGCGCCTGCAGCAGCTTCATCGCGCGCGAGCCAGGCAGGTGTCGCCAGATCCAGCTGTACATCGAACCTCCTCAGGCGCCGGCGGCCAGCTCGACGGGACGTTCACCCGCGACCTTCCGGGACGAAGCGACCAGTACACCGTGCACGACCAGCCGTTGCCGGGCGGAGAACTGGGGGTGACAGGTGGTCAGCGTGATCAGCCGGTTGCCGGGGGCCAGACCCGGATGACCCGGCACCGGAGCGATCACCTCGACCTGTGAGGGAGACACGATCGTCTTGCCCACCACGTTCGCGTAGCGACCGGACAGCGGCTCGACGCCTCGGCACCCCGGCTGCGTACCCTTTCCCTCGGCCCAGCCGGCGGACTCGGCCTGGAGTGGCAGAACCCGGTAGACGTACCAGTGGTCGACCGTCTCCACCACGATGGCGTCGCAGGACGACAGCAGGTCCAGGGAGTTGAAGGGCGAGCCCTTGCCGACCCGGTGCCCGGCGACCGCGAAGTTGCCCACCTGGCCGGGTAACGCGGTGCCCTGGTAATGGCCCGGCCCGATCGCCAGGGTGTCCTGGTCGGTGCCCTGCAGCACGGTGAACACGAAATCGGGTCCGAACGCCGGGACGTACATCTTGGCGATACCCGCGCCCGTGATCGGCCGGTCCACCAGACCCCGCCCGTTGCGCCAGGTGTCATCCAGCTTCGCGGTGGCCTCGCGCTGCTTGTGCGCTGAGAACAAGTCGGTGACGTAGGTTTCGTAGCAGACGAACAGCATGACCACCAGTCCTGCCGTCATGAGCAGCTCACCCAGCCCGCGGACCGCGCCGCGCAGGGGGCCCACCCGCCGGCGTGGTGGCGGCCAGCCTGGTGGTGGCCAGCCCCGCGCCGGGGACCGCACATGGCTCAACGTGACCTCCTACAGGACAGCGGCATCGTCAGGACAGTGACATCGTCACTGGGGCGACATCGCCACTGGGGCATCGTCATTGGGGCATCGTCATTGGCTCGCCTGGCGAGGCTCGCGCTGACGCCGGCATCGAGACGGTAGTGGGTGCCGTAACGTGTCCGAGGGGCGCCCTTCCGGTGCTCGGCCAGCCCGCACGTCACACGAGGAATGACCATGCCGAAGTCGAAGGTCCGAAGGAAGTCGGCCTACACCCCGCCGGCCGATCAGCCCGGCGCGGTGAGGGTCCGCGTCGCGGGCCCCTCCCACCCGTTCTACGTCGCCGTCATGCTGGGGTCGATGCTGCTGGGCCTGCTGTGGCTGGTGGTCAACTACCTGGCCATCGACAAGATCCCCGTGCTGAGCGGACTCGGCAACTGGAACTTCCTGATCGGATTCGCCTTGATGGTCATCGGGCTGCTGATGACGATGGGCTGGCGCTGACCCGCCGGCAGCGGTCTCAGGGCCGGCCCCGTGGGTTCCCGGGCGCCGGCCACCCACGGGGCCGGCGCCCGGGCTCACACCCCAGCCGGCTCGACCGTCACCCGCTCGATCACGATGTTCTTCTCCGGACGGTCCCCCCGGGTCGGGGTGGCTGCGATCGCGTCCACCACGATGCGAGACTCCTGGTCGGCCACCTCGCCGAAGATGGTGTGCTTGCGGTTCAGGTGCGTCGCGGCACCCACCGTGATGAAGAACTGTGAGCCGTTGGTGTTCGGGCCCGCGTTGGCCATCGCCAGCAGGTAGGGCCGGTTGAACTGAAGCTCAGGATGCGTCTCGTCGCCGAAGCGGTAGCCGGGCCCACCTCGTCCGGTGCCGGTCGGGTCACCACCCTGGATCATGAAGCCCTTGATCACGCGATGGAACAGGGAGCCGTCATAGAACGGCCCGGACAACGTCCCCTTGGCGTTACGCTGGGAATAGTCCTTGCTGCCCTCGGCGAGGCCGACGAAGTTCGCCACAGTCTTCGGGGCGTGGGTCGGGAAGAGGGTGACGCGGATGTCACCCTCACTGGTGTGCAGGATGACCTGCGTCTCGCTCCTCATGCGCTCAGTCACCGGGCCCATCTTGCCATCACCGGGGTCCGGTGGGGCTTACAGACCCAGTGCGACGATCACCTGCCCGGCGACCTGGCGGGCACTGATCGTCTGCCGCTGGTTGGTCGTGATCACGACCGCGGTTCCCTGCCGGGAGACCGCGAACACCGCTCCGTCGGCGGTCGGCTGCGAGCCGCCCGACCACCCGCCGGGAAGCTCGGCCAGGTCGGAGGTAGCCACCGGGGCGGCAGCGTCAACGGTTGCGCGCGCGACCTCCGGCGTGGCCACCACGATCCAGGTCCGCAGCTGCACGGCGCCGTTGGCGGTGAGGAAGAAGCAGGCCGGGTGCGGCCGGTCCGGGCCTGTCTCGGAGACCCGCACCGCACTCACCCGCTCCCCGTTGGCGTCCTGGACCGCCGCCGCCGACAGGTAGCGGCACGGCCCGTCGGCGACCGGCTGCGGCGCCGGGAGCGCCACGGCGGCCGATCGGGCAGGCGGAGACCCGACCGGGGCCGGGGGGGCGGGCGGATCGCCGCACGCGACGGACAGCAGGGCGAGTAGCCCGCCTGCGACGGCGGCGATGGCCGGCCCGCGGCCGACGGCGACGATGGTCGGCCTGCGGCGGCGCGCTGGTGACATGTGGCCGCCTAGTCAACCACGAGGGCGGTGGTGCGCTCGCCTCGGGTCGAGGCACTCCTTCTGGACCCCCCACGACGTACGGGAGTTATACTCAGAGTGACATCCGTCACGCTACGTTTTACTCATTCGTGGAATACTAGTCGCCTATTGGGGTGTGTATTCCACGTTCGGTATGGCACGAGACAGCGCTCGTCGGGGGGTGAGCCACCGTTCGGGGAATAGTCGGGGCAGCGGTCGTATCTGCGTTGACTCCCACGTCGTTGAGCCGGTACCTGGATGCCCGGAGATCGGCCACCGCCGGTGGAGTCGGAGCGTCTATTACCAGGTACGAGGGATCCACGGCCACCAAGAGGGGTAAGGCCGTACCGCCCTCTCGCGGAGAGATCTCGAACGAGGAGGAACACCGGAACATGACGTCACGCACACCCAGGAGGCACCGCCGCCTGGCTCTTATGGCCGCCGGGACGGCAGCCGCGATGGTTTTGCTGCCGGGTGCCGCCTCGGCGCAGGCGGCCCACTCCGTGCAGCAGATCACGGGCGTCCCCGGTGGTCCGGCGGTGCCCCCCGGTAACCCGGTGGCACCCCCCCGCGGCCCGGTGGCACCAGCTGGGCCGGTCATCACCGAGCCCGGTAACGGGACCAACCCCGGCGATCTCGGCAACCACGGCGGCGACAACCCCGGCGGCCTCGGCGGTCTCCTGGGTCCGATCCTGGGCCCGCACGGCGCTCACGAGGGTGAGGAGCACCACGACGGCGATGCGCACCACGACGGCGATGCGCACCACGACGGTGACGAACACCACGACGACTCACCGGACAGCAGCCAGATCAGGGACCCCAGGCCTCCTGACCACGCCTCCGGTGCCGTCGCGGACATCGACCTGCTCCGGTCGCACCTGCTGGAGATCACCAAGTACGACGCCACCATCGAGGACAACGGGAGCGCGCACTCCGACTCGACGGTGCTCGGCCTGGGTGGCAGCCGGATCATCGGCTCCAGCGCGTCGTCGGACGACAAGGACCGCAGGGACGGCGAGCGGCGCCACGAGCGCGAGGGCGGCCTGTGCCCCCTCGGTAGCCTGCTCTGCCTGAGCCTGCTCTACCACGACACAGTGGCCACCGAGGACCACGACTCCTCGCTTGCCGCTGCCCGCGGTGGCCTCGCGGCACTGTGTCTGGGTGGTCGCGACCGGGACAGGGACCGCGACAAGGACCGTGACCGGGACCGCGACAGGGACATCACCGCGTCGTATGAGTGCAACGGCATTCTCTCCTTGGGCGTCGCCGAAGGCCTGGGTTATGCCGAGCGGGACAAGGAACACGGCCACACCAAGGCGGACTCCGCCAACGAGCTGCTGAACCTCTGCCTCGGCAAGAGGGACAAGCTGACCACGCCCTGTGAGGGTCTCGGTCTTGAGGCGGTGCACTCCGACAGCAAGTCCAAGTCGGACAAGCCGGAGACCGAGCGTCATTCCTTCCTGCTCGGCATCGACAGCAATGGCAAGTCCTCCTACCTGCTCGATGACCCCTTCGCATTGGCGATCCCGAGGGACTGCGGCGACTCGGCTCTGCTCTGCCTGTTCCTCAACCAGGGCAAGTCGGTCATCTTCCACAACCCGAAGGGCGCTGGCAGCGCGCAGGAGGCACTGCGTCTCGATGTTCTCAACCGCACCCTGCTGGTGGTGCTGGGCCAGGCCGAGACCCTCGCGCACGAGACCGAGGGACACGACCACGGCAAGGAAGAGCACGGCAACGGGGAGAACAACGGCAGCAAAGGCGAAGAGCACGGCAACGGGGAGAACAACGGCAACGGCCCTCAACTGGCCCAGACCGGTGCCGACGTCACCCCACTGCTCGCCGGTGGGTTCCTGCTCACCGGGTTGGGTGCGCTGACCGTCGCGGCTACCCGCCGCCGGGTCGGCAAGCACAGCGTCTGAGTTCACGCAGCCTGACGAGGTACACGTCCAGCGGGGGCCGGCGATCCATTCGCCGGCCCCCGCTTCCATGTCCGCCCGCTACCCCCCTACGATCGGCGCCCTCATGAATACCTTGATCTCTCGGCTGCGCAGCCGACCGGTCCTCTCTCTCATCGGTGCCGTGGCGTTGCTGCTGGCCGGCGTGTTCGGAGTGATCACCTGGGTGAGTAGCGGCAGCGTCAGCGGCGCGGTCGACACCCACCAGACGGTCAACACCGTCGGCCGGTACCGCTTCGAGGCCCCCACCGGGTGGTCGACCACCCAGGAGGGGCGCACCACCACAGTGGTCAGTCCGGACCAGAAGACTGTGATCACCCTCGGCGTCGGACGTACCGGATCGCTGCCGGTAGCCGGTGCGCTGTTCTTCCAGCAGGTCGCCGGCAACTACCACGATGTCCAGGTGATCCCGCCGGAGGCGAAGCAGGTGGGGTCACGACCGGCCCTGGTCTACGGCGGGGTCGGGAACAACGCCCAGAACACTCGGATCCGTTTTCTGGCGATCACTGTCCAGAACAGTCCCTCCAACTATGCCATCGCGGTGTTCACCGAAGCCGGCTCAGACCCGAAAGTCGTGCTTCCCCCGGTGGACCGGGTAGTGGAGAGCTTCCAGGTCATCTGACGTCGACCGGGGTCGACACGGTGGTCTCGTCGATGTCGGAGGTACGCACTGTCACGCTCAGCCGCCAGGTTCCGCTATACGGGAGCTGGACTCCGCCGGCGATATACGCTCCCACTCCGGTGTGCCGGAGCCCGAGCGTGAATGGGCCGAGCTGACGTGTCGCGAGCGTCAGGGTGGTGCGCAACTCGGGAACGTCATGCGGGGCCCCTCGGGAGTCATCGACGGTGACGTGGATCGTGTTCGGCCCGGTGGCGGCCGGGTTGACGTCCACGACGAGCTGCCCCCGCCCGCCTGGCCCACCGGTGTCGTAGCTGACGACGTGGTGGACCGGCCTTGGTGGGGGCACGGTCGCGGTTCTCCCCGGCTCGGCGTTGACCAGCAGCGCGGTGACGCCGAGCACGAGTGCGCCGAGCGCGGCTTCCCCCCACACGCTTGCGCGCAGCGCTGTTGTGTCCAGCGCGGGTCGGCCCCCTACCGTTCGGCCCACTACGGCTCGACCCAGCGTGGACCCCCCGGTGAGCGGTCTCGTGGCGGTGCCCACGCCGACAAGTGCTCGCCGATGCTGGACGACCCAGCGGTGGGATAACCGCGCGACGCCGAGCATGACCGCGAAAACCCCCAGCTTGACCAGCAGCAGCCGGCCGTAGTCGGTAGACCCGAACGCGCCCCAGCTGCCGAGCTGGCGCCATGACTGGTAGCTGCCCGTGCCGATGAGGGTCACGACCGAGCCGGTCGCCAGGGAGGAGAACCGGTACACGGCGCTCTGGAGAGCGGCTGGCGCCTCGGCACTGGAGGTACCCGCCGCTGGCAGCACGACCACGAGCGTGACCAGGCCACCGAGCCACAGCCCATCGCCAGCAGATGCATGACGTCGACCGGTAGCGCCAGTGCCGGCTGGAGTCCCACCGCGGCGTGGTCCGCCGCAGCCCAGGTCGAGGCCAGGCCGAGGGCCGACACCGCACCCAGGGCACCGAACCACACCCGGCCCCGCCGCTGGAGGTGCCCCAGCCACGCGCACAACAGCACGAGGTAGCCGCCCGCCAGGGCCAGCAGCGCCAGGCGGGCGGTCAACGCCGCGCCCACGGGGCTGCTCAGGGTCTCGGAGACCAGCACGGAGTCGAGAAGTCGATCGAGACCCAGCCCGTTGCCGTAGGGTCCCTGCAGGAGCAGAGTCGCCATGCTCGTCGCCAGCAGGCCGGCCCAGCCGGCCAGCATGACGCGGCGCACGTCGCGCCGCGCGATCGCGCCGGGCCAGCACAGCAGGACGAACGCGATCGATCCCACCAGCAACGAGTAGGACGCGAACGCCGCAGCCCGGACGATGGCGTAGATCACGCCGACGCTGGTGCTGCCGCGGGGCTGTGCGCTCGCCGGTGCCCGGCCGGCCGAGGGGTGGCCCACCGAGAAGGTGAACGCCCCCGCCACCGGGTGCGAGTCGGCCGAGATCACCCGCCAGGAGACGGTGTAGGTGCCCTGCCGGGCCGGACCTGGTCGGCTGGTGCCGGGTTGAGTGGTGCCGGGCAGGCCGACCCCGACGGTGGAGGAACGGCCGAGGTGCCCGGCGTGGCCGTCGTCCACCTCGGCGCCATCCGGGCTGAAGACCCGGACACCATCGGCCGCCACCAGCACCGGTTCGCCGAAGGTCAGCGACACCGTGGCGGGCATGGTGGCGACCACCGCACCCTGCCCAGGGTCGGTGGAGATCAGCGCCGCATGCGCGGAGGCCGAACCGGTGCCGGCGAGCAGCCCGGTCACCACGCAGGTCACGGTCACCGCGCAGGCCCACAGCGCTGCCCGCCAAGACGCCGCCGCCCGCCAAGACAGCGTCACCCGACAGGACACCGCCATCCTCAGCCGGCAGTGGCGCTACGCCGGTTCAGCAGCCCGAGGACGACCCCGACAGCCCCCAGCACGATCCCCACGATACCGAGCGCCACGCCCCAGGTGCCCGTCGAGGAGGTGCCGGTCGGGGACCCCGCGCCACCGGTCGTGGTCACCGCCGCCGCGGCCGCCGGGGTGGTGCCGGCCGGCGTCAGCTCGAGCACGGGCGCGGGATGTAGCGGCTCGGGGGCACCCGGGGGGGCCGTGTCGATCCAGCGCACCACCTCGCCACTGTCGTAGGTCTGCAGTGCCTTGAACACCAGCTCACTGGTGTCGGTCGGCAACGGACCCATCGACACGTCGAAGTCCTCGAACATTCCCGGGGCGATCCTGCCGCCGGTCCAGGTGATCTTCGAAACGGCCTCGGTGACCTGCCCGTCATCGGTGGTGATCGGTTTCGCCAGCGTGGTCTTCTGCACGGTCGACGTCCAGCCGGGGACCGCGCGGGTCTCCACCGACGCGATCGGGTGGTCGATCGGGAGATCTACCTCCAGCTGGGTGGTGGACGCGTTGTCCCGCTCATTGGGAACCCGGAAGGACACCTTGGTGTAGCTGCCTTGCTGCGCGGTACCGGGATTCGCGGTGACATGCGCCGAGGCGACGCCGCCCAGCGTGAGCAGCGCTAATGTACAGACGGCGCTGACAGCGCCGACTCGATGCCCCCATCGCCAACAGATCTTCAACAAGAGTCACGCTCCAGGTGATAAGCGCGGCATCCCCGCGTGGCGCGCACTCGACAGCTTTCACAGCATCGTCATGAGCACGTAGCTCATCCCGATACCCATGACGATCTCCGCGGAACCGAGCAGATGGGGGGAGACGACCACGCCGCGCGGTCCACCAGCGCCGGCGGGCGCTGTCACGATGGTGTTCACGGGCACGGTCAACCGCGCACTCAACCGCACCGCGAACACGAGGAAATACGCGATGAACGCCCAGGTCAGCGGGGGCAGCGCAAGGCCGGCGGAACTCATCGGGGCCATCTCCATGCTGCCGGTCATGGCCTGCCCCGCCGGCATCGCCGTCAGCATGTACACCATCGCCAGGCTCCCGATCACGAGGTGCAGCTCCTGTCCGAACCGGTCAGACCCCGGTACCGGGACCGGTCGCGTACTCCGTCGGATCAGCCGGACGGCGATGTGCCCGGCGACCACGCCGAAGAGCACCTGCCAGCACAGCCGGGGCAGTGGATCAGCCCAGGGCACCGTCATGGCGACCATGCCCACACTCATCACACCGCGCGAGACGTCCATGCTCCGGCCCGTGGCCCGACATGGAGACTTATCGGGGCCATCGGGCGTCGTTGGCCCCGATAAGTCTCCATGTCGGGCGGCGATGAGCCGAGCCACGGAGAGGACGGCCAGCGCGGCGAACATCGCCGCGAACACCCACCGCACCCACACCGCACTCACACCCCGGAGCCGTGGTCGCCTGGCCGCACCGCACGCATGACCCTGACCTCATTCCTGTAGCCGGGCCAGCCCCCCGGCGGTGAACTCTCCAGGAGATAGTCGTCTCACACCCACGGTCAGTTCCCGAGCCTCAGTAGCCGGCGGACGGGTCGTCCTCATCGATGCTGGGGACACCGCGGTGCTGGTCGGCGAAATCGGCGGGGTCGACGTCGAGGGGCGGCTGCGCGCGCTCCGGCAACCCCTCGTCGTCCTCGTCCTCCTCGAGATCGGCCAGCGGGAGCCGCTGCTCGGCCACGTCCAGCTCGGGGTCCTCGATGCCCATCTGATGCTCCCTGTCGATAGGGGTAGGGGGGCCGATCGTAGTTTGGGTGCCTTCGTCGACATATCCTGTCACCCCACGCACCCCGACAATGATCTCAGCCCGCCACGATCCCGGCGGCCCGACCGCCGTCCCCTTCGGGTAGGTCCAGCTGGGCGCTGGAGGGCCCCGCGACATAACCGGTCACGTCGGTGAAGGTCACGTCGGGAAGCATCGCTGGTGGCCGGACCTCGTACCCGGCCGTATGCCCGTGAGCGGTCTCGGGGTTCACCGCCAGGGGGGTCATCGCCACCGGCAGGGCGCAGATGGCGTCCTCGGCGCTGATCGGCCATCGACGTCCCAGGGTGTGGGCGATGTCGTAGCCGTGGACGATCTGCTCGCCGGCCAGCAGGCAGGTAGCCGCCGCCAGGCTCAGTGAGGCCTGCGAGCCGTACCAGGGGGTGCGGACGTCTCGTCGGGTGACCGCCCGGCGGTGGCCGCTGCGGGAATGCCTGCTCGAGCACTCCGGAGACGCCGGGGCCGGGTTCGAGCGGGCGTTCCAACGCCGGGTCGCCCGCAACGTCGCCACCCCCTGGCTCGTGGCCAGCACCGAAGACCTGCGCCGGCCCGGCGTCGAGCTGCGCGGGGCCTCAGCCCGGCGTGGGACGAACCTGGCCCGTCGCTGGGTCGACCTCGTACTGCGGGCGGCCGTGCGCGACCGCTACCTCACCGAGAGATACCTCAGCGTGACCGGGATGACCGCGCATCCCCGAGTCCTGTTCACCCCCACCGTCCTGGCCCACGTGGCCAGGGTCGCGATCTCGGGCAGGACCGGGATGCCCACCCGACAGTTCACGCTGTCCTCCCCTGCGCTGGCGACGCTGCGCCGGCTACCCAGTGCCGACATCGGCCACCAGCTGCCGGCGAACTGATCTCGGGCAGCACGACAGCCGGCCAAGCCCTCACCACCACCATGGTTACATGGCTTCATGCCACCCCATGCCGGCCGGCTCAGTCCCGACCGCCCGCCCCGGGTCACCGCATCACACGCACCGGTGACGCGACGCGAGCCGAGAGACGACCGGTGACCCGGCAACGCACCCCCACCTTGGAGGTCCGCGAAGCACTGCTGCGGGCCGCCCGCCGGCTCCTCGACGAGCGCGGGCCGGACGCGCTGGCCATCCGGGACATCGCGGCCCGCGCCGGAGTCGCGCCCATGGGCGTGTACAACCGCTTCGGATCCAAGGACGGCATCCTCAACGCGCTGCTCCAGCAGGGATTCGACGAGCTCGCCGCAGCGGTCACCGTCACACCGGACAGCGATCATCCGCTGCGCTCCCTCGCCACCGGCTGCGCCAACTACCGAGCCTTCGCGTTGGCCAACCCCGCGATGTACCGGCTGATGTTCGACTTCCCGGTGCCGGGCCTGTACTCCTCCGACGCCGCGCGCACCGCCGCGCGCACCGCGTTCGAGCGACTCGTCGACGCGGTCCGACTCGGCATCGCCACCGCACACATCCAGCCCGGAGAACCCTACGAGATCGCCCAACGGATCTGGGCGGCCTGCCATGGAGCCATCAGCCTCGAACTTCGCAACATCGGCTTCGTCTCCAACCACAGCACCCACTACACCGCGCTCATCCACACCGTCCTCCGAGGAATCGTCGCCCCCAGCACCACGGTGCTCTGATCATCGGGACGGTGACCTCAACGGCAGGCCGTACGGGTGCGGTGGGCTGGTGTCCTCCTGGACGGCGCCTTTTCACCTCGGCGGCTCGGGAAGCGGGAGGGTAGGCGGTGGCGCCGCCGATGCCCCCCACCCAAGGGCGGCGCCACCGCCGGGACCGGCCGCTGTCCTCATCACCCGAGCCCCCGCTCCGGGTTGCGGCTGCCGGTCGCTGGATCCGGTCGGGCCGTGGCCCACCGACGTTCGTACGGACCGACCCACGAGTGCCCGCCACGCCGGGTGGAACGCTCGGCGCCGGCTGGGTGACGTCGGGCGGGGACACCCACGCGACGCGCAACCTCAGACGTCGCGCCGGTCCTGGGCATGCGCATGAATCCCTCCGGACGGCAGGTGCTCGGCGCGAGGCGCCGAACTCCAGCGACGCCGGGTTCGGGGGTGCGCAACGAAGAGCGCTGGTGCCCCTGCACTTGCATAACAGAAGGTATCGCGTGCTTTACACCGTGTCAATGCACGTGCATCCGCTTACGGCCTAGGCCCGACGAACTCGGCGTGATCAAGCTCCTATCCGCGCCACAAGGGTCGAGGTTCGGTGCGCTCTTCCTGTCGGGGTCCAGCTCCCCTGCCCCGATGAACACCGCGACCACCCGCCGCCGCGCCGGGGCTGTAGCCGGTTCCGGCCGCCGAGGGACCGCTGACGCTGGGTCCTGGCGCTTGTCGTGCGTGGGCTTCCGGGGGGAGGCCCGCTCGCGGTCCCCACACCGCGACCGCCCATTGCCCGTCGTCCGCCGGCTGGCTCGTCGGGTATGTCCCCACGGAGTGGTGCTGGTCCGTGTCGAGACCAGCTCCTGGACCTTGCGGCCCGAACGCAGCCGCCGCACTCAGCCCCCCGGCGGGCAGACGGTGTTTCCCATGGTGATCGACCCGTTGCGGGTCAGCCCCGGCGGCCGGGACATCGGCGTTGATTCGCTCGCCACGTAGCTGGTCATAAATCGGCGTCTGACCCACGGGTGACACCGTAGGGGCCGGCCAACGCGGCTAGCATCAACATGCTGTGTACATGTTGTGGATGGTGCGAGCGACAGGAACTACCGACGGACCCACCCGGTCACGATCAGTGGTAGCCCGCCCCACGTGGGGGTCTAACAAGCAGTTTTGTGACTTGTTGTAGTCATGCGGACCGGTGGTTTACTCGTTCGACGTAACATCTCATGCAGCTGGTGGCGACGGCAGCTTGGCTCGATGCCGCAGTGGCTCGCGCAGCCCTCGGATAGCCGGCGGAGCGATCCACGCTCCGGACAAGCCGGCCCCTCTGCAACAGATCAGCAGATCCGCAGCCAGCGTGTCCGCCGCCCGCTACCACCCGCAACGGGAACCGGGTCGTTTCGGGAGGCGCCCGGCCGAGCCCGCGGTGGCATGGTCCGCTGCCGGATCGGACCGCGCAGCGTCGAGGGCGCTGAGCGGCAGAAGAGGCAGGCGACCCCGCTCATCGCCGAGAGCAGCGGCGCGCAGCGCGAGGTAAGCGGGGTCTGTACGCACGACCTCCTCCCCCTCGCACGAGCCGTAGTACTCGTCGAGAAAGGCCGCGACAAGTGCCCCGTCGACGTCCGGTCCGGGTGCACTGATCGCGATGAGCAGCAGCCCATCGACGCGGGAGCAACCCGGTCTCAGTGACGGCTGGGCATACGGCAGGGGTAACAGGCGGCTCCCCACCCGGTCGTAGAAGCGGAGCCGGGCGACGGGGTCGCCGGCGTCGCTCACCGCGAACCACCGGGGGTCCTCGATCTCGGCAAGTACCAGAGAAGTCGGCGCTCGGCGCGCCACAGTCCCGCTGAGCAGCCACGCGCCGATGCCGCCGTTGCGGGCCGTTGCCGCCACGACGAGGTAGGCCACGAGGACCACGCGCCCCCCGAGGTAATCCTCGGTGATAATGCCGGCGACGGGGTCATCGGCGTCGAACAGGATGGTGCCCCCTCTCGTCGCCTCCAGCCGAGCCTCGCGCAGTCCTTCGTACGTCATCAGCTCAGCGGGCGGGAAGGCCGGCTCCAGCAGAGTCGTGTAGAAGCGCCGGAGCGTCTCGTCATCGACCGCAACGAGCGGCGCGGCCACCAGCCCACCCCAGGCGTGAGCGTCTTGGCGCTCGCCGAAGCTCGCGGGAGGTGTGCCCACGGCCTTATTGTCCGTCGGGAGGTTGTAGACACGCCAGACGCAGCCAGGCTGCTGGTGTGGTCGCGTGGCGGTGACCCGGGAGAGCCCGACACACCTCACCCATGCAGCGACGAGGCCACCGACAGGCTCATCGGTGGCTCCACGGTGTGACAGCTCACCTGGAGCGGTCCTGAGCAACCGCCCTCCTGCCCCATCACCCCCGACATCATCAGATGACTCTATCGTGTAATATCACTGCCCAGAAGAGTGGCTTCCGACGCTCATCGGTACTCTCTGTAGACATTTACCACTTCGGGAGCCGTCTGGCTCCGTGGATGTTGACGAGGAGGCGTGATGTTCGTTGGCCGGGAGGATCTGCTCGGCGCGATCATGCGAGGCGGCGCCGACGGCAAGTTTCGTGCCGACGACATCACCGGGGGAGTAGGAGCCGGTAAGACCTCGATCCTTAAGCACCTTGAAGATCACAGACAGACCCAGGTCTGTATTCGCCTCAACCTTGAGGACTTCAACCCCGGGCATCACGGTGACCACGGAAGCGATGTATCCCTTGGGGCTGTACAGGCTAGCTTTCAGCAGTTCTCCGCTCTGCTTGAGATCCTGGTCCGGCGGACGTGCTCAGCGGAAGCTCTCACCCGCTTCCAGGGTGACGTCGTCGACGCACGGAACGCGGAGGTACGGGGGGTCAGAGTGTCCAGCCTCGCGGAGAGCATCGATGAGATCGAGGGTGCACTCGATCCCCAGGAGCTCGTCAATGCCTGGCGTTCGGCCAAGGCCGTCGTCGCCGACAGTTTCGTCTGGCGCTGGAATGCGACGACAACCTGGCGCATGCTGCTCATCGACAACGTCAACGAGGTTGCCGACCAGGAGATCGGCATATGGGTGGCCGAGCTGCTGCCACGTCTGGAAAAGACGAGCGTGGTTCTCACCCGAACTCCCGAGGGACCCTCCTTCTCCCTGTCCGCGGATGCTGTCCACCGTTTCGACATCGTCAATTTCGACGAGGACGAAGTGCGCGCGTATCTCGACGCCGCAGCCCGGCTGGCCGGTCACAAGCCCGTGTCGGATTTCCTTGTCAAGAAGGTCCACGAGACCAGCCAGGGTCATCCGGCGACGCTCGCCGCCGTCTACGAGCTGCTGTGGGGTTCCGACGCTCCCTCCGATGCAGACCCGGGCGAGTTCCTTCGTGAACTTCCCGATCGGCCGGAGGAGAGGGCGGCTGCGCTCGTGGAGCGATTGGTGTGGCGTCCAGACGACGACGCCCTGGAAAGGGCCTTGTGGGCAGCAGCGGTGCCACGGAGGTTTAATGCGCGTCTGCTGAAGCACCTGATCGGCGACCCGCCGCTGTCCCGCGCCGACCAGAAGCGTGTGTTCGACGCCCTGGGGCGTTTCACGTTCACCGAGCAGCTCAAGTCGGATGGCTCGCTCCTTCGGCTGCACTCGTATGTGCGGACCGGGCTGCTCCAGCGCATGTCGCGGACTGAGCCTGAGCGCTTCGACGGACTCCACGCAAGTGCGGCTGAATACTATGGACGTGAGCTGGCGCGCGCTGACGGCACTTACGGAGCCGCGTTCGTTTACGAGCACGCGAACTGGCAGCGCAACAAGCGTGAGTGGCTCTACCACCTGGGGTACGCCACCAGAGAGGAGGATCGGAGCAAGGCGCTGCTCGAGTTCACTCGCGTGTTCCTCGACGCGTTCTGGTGGTGGGGGCACTACATTCAATTTGATTTCTGCGACCAGCTCGTCACCGACCTGGCGCACCTTGCGGCGCGCCAGGTGGCTCACGTCGATGAGCCAGATCAGGATGCGTGGCCGGAATTGATAGAATTACATAATGCTCTGCGACGCGTCATCCGTGGGTATCCATTACGGTCAGTGAAGTCCAAAAACGCCGACTGGGGCGACGTGCGCGATGCCCTGCTGACGGTGCAGCAGCTGTGCGGCCTCCAGGCCCGCGATGCTCGCCGACTGAACAAGGACAAGCGTCATGTCGCGGCCCTGCTCTGCGCATTCCTGGCGCGCACTTGGCGTCATCAGGCATGTGAGCGACCGGAGGCGGACCAGTACTACAGCCGAGCGGAAGCCCTGTTCGCCCAGGACAAAGACTGGAGTGAGTCGTGGGTCGCCTTCGAGCGAGCCGAATTACGTTGTGAGCGCGGCGAGATGAGTGCCGTCCCCGATCTCTGGCACCATGCCGCCGACCTGCTCAAGCCGTATGAGGGTGAAGCGGAAAGTATCGGGGTTGCCCGCGAGGAACGGGCGGCGGCTGAGGAACAGGGCGGGGAAGAGCCTCACGACGAACTCGACGAAGAAATGATGAGCAACCTCCACCGGTTGCGAGCGGACTGTTGCTGGGCGAGCGGTGAGCCGATGCGCTCAGCGATGTGGTACGGGCGCGCTGTGTTACACGCGTATCTCTTCCATCTCGTCGGCGGCCCACCCGACGACTACACGCTACAGTTCTACGTCGACATCCGCGCACGAGCATTGAGCCGCCTCTTCTATGTCTGGCGGCAGGGAGACCAGGACGCTGCGGTCGCTCTGGCGAGCGAGATGTCCCGGGCCTTTCCCGCGACGTATGGCCGGGAGTCGGGTCCCACGCCGGCGCAGCTGCGACAGCTGCTGGCGGACGAGAAACCCGTGCCGCTGGCGCAGGCGCTCTTTCCCCGGGGCCCGGAGGTGTCCGAGATCGGAAGCATCGGGTCGCCCTTCACTCAGGAGTTCAACGCGCTCGTCGAGGCACTGGACCTGCAACAGACATCCAGCGACCTGCACGACCCGGCATGGCCGTGACACGACACGGGAACCCACATCCACCCTTCTGGACACTCAGACGCTTAGGCCTGCTTCTGATGTGCCTCCTGGTCATGGCGAGCGTCCTCGTGCTGGTCTTCTGGGCGTTACCCGCGTGGGTGACGCGGCAGCCCACCCTGGTCGCGGCGGATCGTTACAAGGCGATGGCGGATGTGCGTACCGGGCTCGCCGCGATCCTTGCGGCGCTCGGCGCGGCCGGTGGTCTGGCCTATACCGCGCGCACCTTCCGGCTCAGCCAGGTCGGGCAGCTCACCGGCCGGTTCGACAGTGCCGCGAAACAGATGGGTCAAGACGACCAGACCGTTCGGCTCGCCGGTATCCATGCAATGGCGCAGCTGGCGGACGAGTGGGTCTCGCAGCGTCAGACCTGTATCGACGTCCTGTGCGCCTTCGTGCGCGTGACGAGCCACCCGACGCACCCTCAACCGGACGATGTTCGGGAGGCGCGGCGCACCACATTCCGCATCATCAAGGAGCACCTGAGCCAGAGGCGTGGTCAGAACAGCTGGGGGCGGTATGAGTTTGACTTCACCGGGGCCGCCCTGAAAGAAGCGGACTTCACCGGAACCACCTTCGCCGACGGGCGCTTCCTCTTCGAGAAGGTGCAGTTCGAGGAAGGCGTACGTTTCGACGGAGCCGTCTTCACGGGCGGCCATGTCAGCTTCCGCGGTGCGAGTTTGTCGAACGCAGACAGCTACATATCATTCATCAATGCGTCGTTTCGCGGCGGCGAGGTGGTGTTCGACGACGTGACGTTCGGTGGAGGAGAAGCTCGCTTCGACGACGCTGTCTTCACGTCTCGTTGCCTGGTCACGTTCAAGGGAGCCCAGCTCGGCGCCGGGGGGAGCGTCTACTTCAAGGACACGAGAATACAAGGACCCGGGATATCCTTCGCGGGTTCCCGCTTCTCCTCCGGGAAGGGCGAGGTCAGGTTCGACGGCGCGACGTTCAGCGGAACCGTGCATTTCGACGGAGCGGAGTTCCGCCGTGACGTCCACTTCGATGGTGCCGACCTGGCCGGAGCCAACCTGGTCTTCACCGGCGCCGAGTGGCACACCGGCCGGATCTCCTTCGATGGGTCCGACTGCACAGATATGATCATGAACCTCGAGAGCCCTGTCAAGGGGATGAGCTATATCGACCTGCGCGGTACGGCCAATGGCGGTACTCCTAGGATCACCGGCGTCGACCCCGTTCCGCCCTTGGTGCTGCTGAAACCATGACCGCAGCCACTCACGATGGGCGCAGGCATCATCACGCAGCCACCCCTGAGCCACAGCTCCGGGGAGATAGCGATATGAGGAGAACCAGATGGAGATCGTCTTGTTCCACATCCGCACACGACCCGACATCAACGAGCAGGAGTACCAACGCACCTTCGAGGACATGATGACACTGGTCTCGAAGATCCCTGGTTTCGTCGGGATCGAGGGTTTCTCGGGAGAAGACGGCAGCGAGCTGGCGATCGCGCGGTTCGACTCACCTGAAGCTATCGCAGCCTGGCGCGACCAGCCTGAGCACATTCGCACCCGGCAGCGAGGGCGAGAAGAGTTCTTCGCCGCGTACGACATCACGATCGCGACGGTTTCGCGCCACTACGACTGGCGCCTGTCCCAGGGCGGCGGCAGAGTCGGGGAGCAGTGGTGAGCAGGCCGGTCGGTGGTCCTGAGGCCCTCATCATCGATGAGGACGACCAGGAGCGGCACGAAGCGGCGGAGTCAGGGAACTGCCAGCGAGGTATGACCGGCTGCTCGACGTGGTAGCGAGCCGACCGGGCACCCTCACCGTGACGACGGTGACGGGGGATGTGGACCAGGCTTACCGCGGCCACTGCACCGACAACATCCCTTCAACCGGGTGCCGGGACCGTTTCGGCTGGTCGTTGCTGTGCGGCCAGTATGCGGGCAAGCCGACTCATCCGGGCCAGAGTGCCCGGGCAGCGCCGGGAAGCTCGTCAACTGCCTGGGGGCCGAGAATCGCTAGGCTGAGGATGCACCCTGGCGCGATCGACAAGAGTAGTGCGGCAAGCGCGTCCGCTGAGGCGTCCCGGGGAAGGTCGCCGCAGTCCTGTCGTTTTCGGCCGTTCGCCCACCCGCGCCAGCGGCACCTCGCCGATGAGGACGTCCGAACCACGGACTCCGATCCCGGCCGGCCCGCCGCTGACGACACACGACCTCCGGGAGCGTTACATGACCGAGAACTCGGATTTCGGGACGTTCGGCCGGTTTCAGGAGACCCCCGGTCGGCTGGCTGCCGGCCGATATGACCCGTCGGGCTGCACCAGCGCGCGAAACAGCCCGATGCGCTCAGCGCCCAGGAGCAGCTCGCCCGGCGCCTCACCCGCCGGCTCTCAGCCGCACACCGTGTCGACGAGGCCCTCTACCGGGATACCGAGCAGGCACTCGGAACTCAGGTCGTGGCCGACATCGTCTTTCTCGCCGGTATCCATCACACCGTGTGCGCGCTGCTCAGCGTCTTTGCCGTACCTGCGCCCGAATAACGCGGCCGGTCTCCCGACACGATCCTGCCGAGGTTTGTCAGCCGACACGCGTCGCCCGCGCAGCCACCGGGGTCCGCAGGAAGTCATCCGAAACCCTGAAGGGATGTCACCATGCCGTCTGCCGCCACGCCACCGGCCCGGCTCACCACTATCGCCTCCTTCCCGAGGCATTACTTCCTGGAGAACCTCGCGGTGCGCGCTGATAACTCGATCCTCGTCACGGCGCTCAATCAGAAGGAGCTCTGGCCTGAAGTTCGGCGATCCGGTGAGAGCGCTCGACGGCAGCTGCCTGATCGCCCCCACGGTCATCCTGCTCGCCGACGCGCTGGCCGACCTCATCTGGCGAGTCGATCTGTCCGACGACGGCCACCGGGCCACCGCCGGCATCTGGCTTGCGCACCACAGCATGGCCTTCAACCCCGACAGCCCGCTGAAGCCCACGGTGCCGGGGATCAACGGCGTCCGGTACGCAGCACAGACACACTTTCTCTACTACACGTCCACAGCCCAGAAGCTCTTCATGCGGGTGCGCGTCGACCCGGCCACCCACCAGCCCGCCGGTGAACCCGAACTCGTCGCCGGCGGCACGATGAGCGATGACTTCTGCCTCGACGAGGACGCCAGCGTCGCCTACCTCACCACCCACCGGCAGAACACCATCGACCGGGTCTCGCTAACGCCGGCCAGGCAGCCCCAACCGCGCGATATCGTGGCCGGCGACCCCTTCACCGACGAGCTGATCGGGCCGACAAGCGCCGCCTGGGGACGAACCCCCGATGACTACGGCCGGGTGGCCTACGTCACCACCGACGGAGGCACCGCCGCGCCACCGCCCGACGGAACCGTCCGACCCGCGAAGATCCTCAGCGTCGAGCTCGAACCAGCCGCATGCTGACCTTGCCCAAGGTTGAGTGCGCTCCGCTGGCAGGAGGGGAAGCGACGCAGCTCGTCCTTGTGCTGCAGGCCATCTTGGTGATAGCGACGCACCCAGGCCTGCGCCGTCTTGCGCGACACCCCGTAACGTCCCGCGACCTCGACAACGGGAACACCACCGGCGCGGACCTCCATGACGGCGTGATAATGCTCTGGTGGGCACCGTAGGGACACCCAGCACGTTGCCGGGGCCACCGCCCGAGACGGACGGCCATGGTGAGCGCTCGTGTCCATCACACGCCGGTTCGTGACGCAGCATCACAGGGCTGGGGTGAGGCGGGCCGAGGCGTCGGATCGTCCGCCGGCGCTGGCGATGGCGTGGTAGAGCAGCACCATTCCGGCGATTTGGCCCAGGTGGTAGGCGGAGTCGGGGTCCAGTCGCGCCAGCGCAGCAGCGCCGGGTACCAGGCGGAGCATGGCGGCGGCGATGCTCGCGCCGATGGCAACCAGCATCGGGCGACCCATCGGGTGATGGCGCAGCCACGCCCAGATCCACAGCCCCAGAATGCCGGCCATCGTCAGACTCTCGCACCCCATGATCGCCGCGATGCCGGCATGACCGGCTGCGGCGATCACCACATACGCAACCAGCCCCACCGAGCGCAGCAGCCAGAAGACGAGGACTCGACTCCGCCCCAGAACCTGCACCACCGACGCCGCCAGCAAGAACGACACCACGACGACGACCATGATGCTCACGACCGCCCAGCTCAGCGTGTTCACCCTGGGAATCCCGACGAACACACCGTGGTATATCGCTCCGGCAAGCGCGGTCCCCGCTGCCCACGCAAACGCCGCACGCCAGTGTCTTGACACCTCACCGCCGCGCGGCAGCCGCCGGACCAGGTGAACAGTCACCAGCCCCAACACAAGGTCGGTCAGCGACGGCATCGGCTGGACGAGCACGAGCGCACGGTACCCGGATGCAGCGGTCCGTGTGGCCCTCATTCAGGGAACACTGCGGAAGGCACGTCCTGGCGGGCGGTTCCGTACCGCTGCGCAGCGACGATCCATCGGCCGCACCAGCCAGATCCGCCCCGCACCCGCGCCGACCTACCGGGCGGAGTGGCGGGCGCACCCGAATGAGGCGCCTAGCGGCGTGAATGCCACCGGAAAGGCAACCGCTAGTACGGACGCCGGGGTGACCGCGCACTGTCCGTCGTCTGTGCTGGTCAGAGGTGGCGGAAGCGGAGGGATTCGAACCCCCGGTGCCTCTCGACACGCTCGCTTTGGATGTCTGTGTGTCCCTCCGGAAGCGGCGTTGGCTGCTGGTGCGGGGCCTGATAAGCCGGATTGGTACACAGAACCAGATCGGTGATGGTGCCGCTGGCCCGCTGTTGGGGTAGCGGGAAGTTCCGCGCCAGCGCCGCCCGCTCCAGAGCGTCAAACACGTGCCGCAGAGTGATCAGCAACGGGGCCTGGGGGTCACCGTCGGTGAGCAGCCGGATTAACTCGCCGGTGAACGCGGTATGCGGCTGCCCCACCGGGGCCAGCGCCATCTCCTCCTGGGACGCCGCGGCCAGCACATACCCGCCATGGACCGCAGCAAGGTCAGCGATCTTCCCCGTGCTCAGCGTCTCCACCGCCCGCCCGGAAAAGCAACAGTCCAACACCACGATGATCGATCGGGCCTTGCTTGCCAGCGCCGCCTCTCTCACCGCCGAGTACGCCAATGCGGTGTGCGCAAGCCGGGTCGGACGCCGATCGGTCGCAGCTGACGACAGATACAGCCGGCCTCCGGAGCTGATCACACCGTGGCTCACGTAGTAGAACAGCAGCACCTCGCTGGGCTGCTCCGCTTCCTCCGCAAGCGCCAGACCCATCTGGGTGGGGCTTTCGGGATCCCGCAGCACCCGCAGCCGCTCCGCAACCACCCCACACCGCTCCATGAGCACCTGCCCCAGATCAGCCAGCGTGCTCGGCACCGCGGGAACCGACACCAAGCCCGAACCAGGCGCATAGCTTCCGGTCCCCACCAGCAGCACCCGGGTTCCCGCGCCGTTGAGCATCAGCACGGCCCACGAGAAGACGCCCCATCGGGCCCGCCCGCGGCATCCTCCCGAAGCGAGTCCGACAGCTCGGCGACCCACGCCTGCACCGATGCCGGATCACGGACCCGCTTGGCTGAGACCTCCACCGCGCCACCATCAGGACGTGTCACCCGACAGGTGAGATCACTGGTGCGATAGCGCAACCAGGCCAACACCGCCCCGCCACCCGGCGCCAACGCGATCTCCAACCCCAGCGGCAGCGTCCCCAACCTGCCCGACTCCGGGGCGGGCTCCCTCAGATGCACCCGCCCGCGCAGCTCATCCTCCCCCACCAACCACCCGTACAGGGAACGCACCTCATCGCCAGCCCCCGACCCCTCAACCACCACCACAACACCCACAATGCCCCACCCACACGGCCCGAGACCCAACGAACATGTCCTGAATTCCGCAGAACGTCCTTGGCGGCCCGATCTGATGGGCCGCCCCTACTACCTGCCACCTTGCTTCCGCGAGCGTCCACGATCATGAGCGACGGAGACCCCGAATGAGACCTTAGCGCACGACCTGAACCCTAACCCTCTATGCCGTCAGGGGCCGATCTTCGTTGTGGCGCGAAAGCCTCGGATTCGGGTCGTGGCGATCCGCCGGGCCGTTCGAGCTGGTTCCTGGGTGTCGGTGCCGGGTCGGGCTTCCAGCGCGATGGCCAGTGGTACGAGCCATTCCCGTCGGACGACGATGGAGTGCAGGGTGCTCAGGCCCGCGCCCGCCGCGGCACGGGTTTCTCGCGGCGGCTCGGCACCAGATGCAGGGCGCACTGTGACAGCTGGGGCCGAAGTGGCGGTAGAGGGCGGCCCGCATCGGGCTGCCACCCCCGGCTGCCACCCTTACGGTTGACGGCCATGACGGTCGATACGGGGGAGCCGGCGGCTGAGCGGGTGCGGCTGAGGACCTTGCGGCGCAGCCTCGGTCTGCACCTGGCCATCTACCGCACCGCGGCCGGGGTCTCCCAACCCGAGCTGGCCCAGGCCCTCAGCCGGACCCGGAGCACGATCTCGAAGGTCGAGCACGGCACCCGCGGGATGCCCCAGAAGCAGTGGAGGATCACCGACGAGGTGTGCCGCGCTGAGGGCGCCCTGGTGAGCGAGCACAGCGTGCTGGCACAGGCCGAGCAGGACTACCGTGGTCGTTGGCGTGCCCAGCAGCGCCAGGCGCGGCAAGCGGCGGCGCAGGCCGGCGCGGACGCCCTCAGGGCCGCACCCGCACCCGCACCCGTGCGGGAGCGCGAGCAGGGCAGCGGGCGCGACGCGTGGCCGGAGACGACGGGTGCGGGCCGTGAGCTGGCCGAGGAGCTGATGCGGGAGGTGGTCACGACATTGGCGCGGTCTCTGGGTCGTCGCGAGGCGCTGCGGGTCGCCAGGTGGGCGTTGGCGGCCGTGGGTCTGTCTGGCCTGGACGCTGACGAGTGCGCCCGGGTGGCACAGGCTCTGGAGGCTCCGCGCCGGGTCGATGCCCATGTGGTGAACAACCTGGCGACCACGCTGGCCCACTGCAAGCGCCAGGAAGACACGCTCGGACCGTGCGAGGTGCTGGATACGGTCGTTGCGCAGCATGGAATCGTGCGCCATCTGCTGAAGGGTGACTGCCCGGAGGGATTACGCAGATCTCTTAACACGGTGGACAGCAACATGGCGACCACGATCGGTGGCTACCTCATCAGCATGGGCCAGCCTGACGGGGCCAGGCGGTACTTCGAGCGTGCCCGCCGAGCCGGTCACGACGCCCGCAACCCGGCGTGCGCCGCCTACGCGGCAGCCTGGACAACCTATGCGGCATTCCTGCGGGGCGATACATGCGCCGCTCTGGACACCGCCGCCGCTGCGAGGAGCCTGGCGGCGCGCACCGATGACGCTCAACTCAAAGCCTTCGTCGAGCTGATGGCAGCCGGCGCGTACGCGCTAGACGGCCGGCACGGGCCGTATATGGCCGCGTGTGATCGAGCCAGCGGATTCCTAGCCGGCGGGAACAAGTGTGCCGCTGGTTCGCCGGCGTACTGGATACACGAGGGCACGCTAGACAGTCACCGCAGCAAGTTCCTCTCACTGCTGGGCAAGCCAAGGCAAGCCGTCGAAGCCGCCACCAACGCCCTAGCACGGTTGGATCACACCCCCTATGTGCACGACTACGCACACTGTGAGGTGAAACTGGGCAACGGGCTCGTGCTTTCCGAGGAGATCCCCGAGGCCGCGCGGGTGCTCGGTGACGCGGCCAGACTCGCGAGCCTCTCGCCACGGCTCACAGCGGAACTCCACGCCACTCGAGCCCTGATGCGACCTTGGGACGGAACCCAGGCTGTCACAACACTCGACGCCCAGCTGGAAGCATGTGGACTCATACCAACCACTGCGCCGTACCGGCGGCCCGGCAGTTCCGGTCCGAGCAGCTGAACGGCCGCAACTCCTGATATCGGTGATCGCCGCATCCGGGCGTCTGCTGAATATTTTTCAGTTCCGGAGGCACCTGCGCGTGGTATCGAGGTTGGGAACCTGGCTGACGAGCCAGTCGATGCCGGCCACCTGTGCGGATAGCCCAAAGCGGTCCATCGGCAAAACTACATACAGTTCTTGGTTCAATACCGAGTGTTATCGGGGACAGGGTTGGTGTGTGGGGTGTCGGTGAGTGTGGTGATTGATGCTCCTCTACAGTGGCGGGAGGAAGATACCCGCAGGTGAAGGCGGGAAGCGTTGTGGATGCGGAATTGTCGGCGTCGACGTCAACGGCGGCGACCACGGTGGTGCAGTTGCCGGCGACGGTGGGGGAGCAGGCCAGGAGCGCGGTGGGCAGTTTATGGCGGCGGGTGCATCCAGAGCGGGCTGAGACGGCGCAAGCCGAGCTGGAGGACGGCCGCGTTGAGGTACTGGTTGCTCGGCGGGTTGGGGATGAGCAGGTCGAGCAGGCTTTGGTCGGGGAGTGGCAGGGTCGGCTGCGCCGTTTGGTAGTCGCCGATCCCGAGCTGGTCGATGAGCTGCGGCGGGTGGTGGTCCGGTTGCGTTCGGCGCCGGCTGACGTCGAACCATCGAGGGGCGCCACGATCACCATGCAGGCCACGGCGTTCGGCACCAGCCGGGTGAACCAGGCTGGCCGTGACCTGCACCTCAGGACCGAGGAGTGATCGGTGGGATCCTCCGAGGAGCAGTCCCCGGAGCTGCCGCCGCAGCTTGCGGGGGAATCTGTGCACTTGGAAGCGCACGCTTCCGACGACGCGCGCATCAACCAGGCCGCCCGGGACCTGCACTTGCACTATCAGGACGGTGCCCGTGGTGCACGGCGCGTCGAGGCGGGCAAGGGAACGCAGGAGTGTCCGTACCCGGGGTTGGCTGCCTTCGGACGGGAGCAGGCTCGATGGTTTTTCGGCCGGGATACGCTGACGGCGGAGTTGATCACGCGCCTTGATGCCCGACTGCGGGTGGGCGGTGTGCAGGTGGTGGTGGCCCCCTCGGGGGCGGGGAAGTCCTCTCTGCTGCATGCTGGCTTACTCGCCCAGCTGGGCAACGGGGCGCTGCCGGGGTCGAGCCGATGGCTGATGCTGGTGTTCACTCCCACCGCTCACCCGCTGGCCGCTCTGGCCACCCAGATCGCCGCCCTCACAGGCGCTGACCCGGCCACCTTGACCACGAAGCTTGCGGCCGGCTCGCAGCCGGGGCGGTCAGTATTGCGTCAGGCGCTGCACGGTCGCATGGGTGGGGCGGGTTCTGCGGCTCGGGTCGTGGTGGTTGTGGATCAGTTCGAGGAATTGTTCACCCTGTGCACCGACGAGCAGCAGCGGCGCTGGTTCCTCGAGCTACTGTCGCAGCTGGCCGGCCCCCGATCAGACGGTGACGCTGAGGTGCCACCTATGGGGTTGGTTGTGGTAGGGCTCCGGGCCGACTTCTATGCCGCCTACGCCGATCACCCCCGCCTGCGCACCGCGTTACAGGACAATCCACTGGTAGTCGGGCCGATGTCGGACACCGAATTACGTAAGGTGATCCTCTATCCAGCACAGGACGTGGGCCTCGACGTCGAAGCGGGTCTGGTCGAGCTGTTGTTGCGCGACCTCAGTGACACCGCGTCCCCCGCAGGTGAGGGCGGGGTGGCTAGCTATGAGGCCGGGCGGCTTCCGCTGCTGGCGCATGCGCTGCGGGTCACCTGGCAGCAGCGGCACGGCCATACCCTGACGGTGGAGGGCTACCGGAGCACCGGTGGTATCCATCGTGCCGTGGCGACCACAGCCGAGGGCGTCTTCACCGGCTTGGACCCCGCCGCTCAGCACGCGGCCCGGACCCTGTTCCTGCGACTGATCAGAATCGGGGACAGCAGCGAGCACATCCGACGCCGGGTAGCCCGCACGGATCTGCTGCGGGGTCTAGATCCCGCCCGTATCGGGTCGGTGGTGGACGCGTTCACCCGAGCCCGATTGCTCACCCAGGAGCAGGATACCATTGAGATCACTCACGAGGCCCTGGCGCGGGCCTGGCCTCGGCTGCGGCAGTGGATCGACACCGACCGAGCCGGCAATCTGATCCGTCAGGAGCTGGAAGACGCCGCCGCAGTCTGGGACCGAGAGGGCCGCGATACCGCTGGGCTGTACCGGGGAAGCCGCCTGGGAGCAGCCCGCACCTGGGTCACCTCGACCGCGCATGAGCGTGACCTGAGCCCCACCGGGTCGGAGTTTCTCGCCGCGTCCACAGCACAGGAACGCCGCACCGCGAGACTGCGCCGCGGTGTGCTCGTCGTGCTGGCCGTCTTAGCACTCCTCGTCTCGGGGGCCGCAGTCGTCGCACTACGACAAACCAGGACCGCGCACAGCGAACGCGACACCGCCATCTTCAACCAGGTCACCGCCCGAGCTGACCAGCTGCGCAGCACGAATGTGTCCCTCGCGGCGCAACTCGACCTCACCGCCTATCGGATGCGACCGACTCCGAATCTCTACACGATCCTGGTCACCGCGGGGAACACCACTTTGTCTACCACACTGACCGGCCATACCAACATGGTCCAAACGGTAGCGTTCAGCCCCGACGGGCACACCCTGGTCAGCGGCAGCCTCGATCACACGGTGCGGTTGTGGAACGTGACCGACCCGGCCCATTCCACCCCCCTGGGCCCACCCCTGACCGGCCACACCAAGGCCGTC
>Ga0213882_10000159_pt1 | contig 28552 bp, 21 predicted proteins | sample BarmaccoBMER_R09_FD_160106 | JGI IMG/M metagenome (GOLD analysis project Ga0213882, IMG submission 160106) | Barbacenia macrantha exposed rock microbial communities from rupestrian grasslands, the National Park of Serra do Cipo, Brazil - ER_R09 ...
TGATCGCGAAACCGGTAGATCAGCTTGTCGACCAGCACCCGATCGTTGGTGCAGCCGGTGCAGCCATGCAGGGTCGGTTCCATGGACGCCGAGGGGATCACGTACACCCGGGCCACGAACGTCTGGATCAGGAACGTGAGCACCAGCGCGGTGAGCACCAGGATCGGCAGCTCGCGCCAGAACGAGCCCTTCTTACGCTTGGACAGGCGATGCCGCTTCACGCGGGGTCCGGGAGAGTCACCGGGACCCACGCCACGAGCGGGTTCGATCGAGCGAGCCAGGTGGGCCACGTCCTCAGGCTATCGACAGGCGGCCGGCGCCGGGGGGATCAGGACGCGGGCGGCGTCTCACGCTTCTCCTTGATCTTGGCAGCCTTACCCCGGAGGTGGCGAAGATAGTACAGCTTGGCACGGCGCACATCACCGCGGGTGACAACCTCGATCTTGGCGATGGTGGGGGTGTGCACCGGAAAGGTGCGCTCCACACCCACGCCGAAGGATACCTTGCGCACCGTGAAGGTCTCCCGCACTCCGCCACCCTGACGGCGGATGACCGCGCCTTGGAATATCTGTAACCGCTGGCGCGAGCCCTCGATGACGCGGACGTGCACCTTGAGGGTGTCACCAGGCCGGAAGTCGGGGACATCGGACCGCAATGACGTCGCGTCCAGGGCGTCCAGGGTGTTCATCGGAAGTCCATCCTTGTCATCGTGTGCTGTGCACGGGCGGAGCGCCCGCCGTGAGCGCGAACAGCGGCACCGGTGACGACAAGGACCTCCACCCTGGGGCAGCCCTACCTTGTTCCGCTGTGACCCGGTAAGTGAATCAGACGCCGCCGCCTGCGACGAAACCGGGCAGTGGTCAGCCGGGCAGTATCAGCCGGGCCGACGTTCGTCGAGTGCAGTGGCGAGGCCCTCGAGCAGGGCGCGGTCCTCGGCATCCAGCGCGCCGGGCGGCAGCGCCGTCAGCAGGTCCGGACGTCGCGCCGCGGTGCGCTCCACGGCGCGGTCCCGGCGCCAGCGAGCGATCGCGGCGTGGTTGCCCGAGCGGAGCACGGCGGGCACCTCCCGGCCCCGCCACACCTCGGGACGGGTATAGCAGGGCCCCTCCAGAAGGCCGTCAGAGAACGAGTCCTGCATCGCCGAGGCGGGGTTGCCCAGCACCCCGGGCAGCAGCCGGGCAATCGCCTCGACCATCACCAGCACGGCGACCTCACCCCCAACGAGCACGTAGTCGCCGATCGAGATCTCATCGACGATAACCCGGTCGGCCGCGTCGTCGATCACCCGCTGGTCGATGCCCTCGTAGCGGCCGCAGGCGAAAACGAGCCGGGGTTGCCCGGCCAGCTCGGCGGCCAGCTGTTGGGTGAACGGCGCTCCCGCGGGGCTGGGCACCACCAACCGCGGCGGTGGCTCACCGGCGAGTACCTCGTCCAGCGCCGCACCCCAGACATCGGGCCGCATCACCATGCCGGGTCCACCGCCGTAGGGCGCGTCATCCACCGACCGGTGCCCATCGTGGGCCCAGTCCCTCAGGTCGTACACCGTGAAGGCGATCAGGTTCCGCTCGATGGCTCGACCGAGCAGCGCCTCCCGAGCCGGAGCCAGGTACTCGGGAAAGATCGTCACCACCTGGATCAGCACAGCGCGACGCCCTCAGTCGAGCAGCCCGGCAGGCGGGTCGAGCACCACCGCGCCACCAGCCAGGTCCACCTCGAGCACGATCGCCCGCACGAAGGGCACCAGCGCCTCGCCGTGGTCTGTCTCCAGCACCAGCAGGTCGCTGGCCGGGGCGTGCACGACCTCGCGCACCGTGCCCAGCGCCGCGCCGTCGGGCCCCACGGCGGCCAGGCCCTCAAGCTGGTGATCGTAGAACTCGTCGGGGTCGTCCAGCTCGGGCAGCTCGGTGGCCTCGACGGTCAGCAGGAGGCCGCGTAGTTCCGCTGCCGCGTCTCGGTCGACCACCCCGGCGAACCGCACGAGCAAGGCTGCCCCGTGCGGACGGACGGTCTGCACCGTGAGGGTGCGGCCGGTGTCGGTGCGAAGCTGCGCACCGGCGGTGAACCGCTGCTCGGGGAAGTCGGTGCGCACCTGCACGGCCACCTCCCCACGGAGGCCATGTGGCCTGCCGATCCGGCCGACCACCCGACGAGTGTCCCTGCCCGGCCGCATGATAGACACCTCAGCCGCCTCCGTCAGCCACCGAAAGTCAGCGATCGGTGTCGACGACGTCGACGCGAACCCCGCGCCCGCCGATACCGCTCATCACCGTGCGCAGCGCGGTGGCGGTGCGTCCACCCCGGCCGATCACCTTACCGAGATCATCGGGATGGACGTGCACCTCGAGAGTACGGCCCCGACGCGTGGTCACCAGCTGGACGCGCACATCGTCCGGATTGTCGACGATTCCCCGCACGAGATGCTCGAGCGCGTCGGCCAGCATGCTCACACCTGGCCGTCCGCGACCGTCGCGGTGTCCTCCCGGTCCTCACCTCCGGCTCGAGCCGTTTCTGGAGCCGTCCTCGGGGCATCCGCGACCGTACCGGTGTCGGTCTGGCGGGCGGCCTTCTTCCGCGGCGTGGTGGCCTCGGTGGTCGGCACCTCGCCGGCCTGCGCCAGCGCACGGTTGAACAGCTCGGCCTTGTCGGGCCTGGGCTCAGCACGCCGCAGCGTGCCCTCACCACCCGGGAGACCTTTGAACCGCTGCCAGTCCCCCGTGATCTGGAAGATGTGTTGAACCGGCTCGGTGGGTTGAGCCCCGACACCGAGCCAGTACTGCACCCGCTCAGAGTCGACCTCGATGACGCTGGGTTGCTCCTTGGGGTGGTACTTGCCGATCGTCTCGATCGCCTTGCCGTTGCGGCGGGTGCGGGCGTCGGCGACGACGATCCGGTAGTACGGCCGGCGAATCCTGCCGAGCCGCATGAGCTTGATCTTGACAGCCACGGGGCGAGCTACTCCTGTCAACGCGCGAGTGTTCACGGTGAGCGCGCGGCCCATGGTTGGGGGCCCGGACCGGCGGCGCTCGCGAGGTCAGTGGTCGCGGCGCGATGACGAGGACTCGCCGCGACAACAGCGACCCATTGTGCCAGAGGCGTCCGGCGCCCTGTATCACCCATCCACAACCGGTGGTCGCTGCGCGCCGGTGTCGGACGCACCGGTCAGGCCTTATCCGGACACAACACCCTGGGTGATCAGCAGGAGCCCGAGCGCCGGCAGGAAGTTGTTCGCCTGGTGGGCGACGATGCTGGCCAGCAGGTTGCCGGTGAGCAACCGCGCCAGCCCGATCGGCAGCGCAACCACCACCAGCAGCGGGGTGCGCAGCAGCTCCAGGTGAGCGCAGGAGAACAGCACCGTGGTCAGCCCGAGGATCACCCAGCGGTTCCACCGCCAGTACTCCATCGCCCGCCACAGCACGCCGCGGTAGATCACCTCCTCGCACACCGGCGCGACCAGCCACACCGCGAAGAACAGGGTGAGCCCCAACCCGAGTGGCAGCCGCAGACCGTCGAACACCTCCCCCACCGCCGAGTTCGCCCGGCTGCCACCGACCCAGCGCGCCCAGAGCGCGGCGGCCGGCAGGGTAACGAGCAGACCGACGACGCCCAGCGCCAGCCCGAGGCCGACGTCGCGCGGTCGCCACCGCACCGAGAGCTGGCTGCGCAAACGTTCCGCCAGGTTCCCCCCGCCGAGGAGCCCGGCGCCGGTTACCGCGACCACAGCGGCCGCCACGGTCGGCACCACGAGTGCGGTGACCAGTGCGCTACCTGGCAGCCGCGGACCCGCACCCCCGTGCCGGGAGGCCGGCACGAAGGGCACCAGGACCAGCACCGACGCCACCAGGAAGGTCATCTCCGCGACCACGAAACAGGCGAGCATGAGCCAGCCGCAGCGGACATCCCGCACGAGCGTGCTCATAGCGCCCGACCGCGCAGCAGCAGCAACACCGGGTCCCGCAGGGTATCCGGGTCCAGCCGCGGGTCGGTGCGCGTGACCAGCAGGTCCGCCGGCGCGCCGGGCACCAGGCCGGGAACGCCCAGCCAGTCGCGGGCCGCCCAGCTCGCCGCCGCCAGCGCCTGCGCACCGGACAGCCCGACGGTGCGCAACGCGGCGATCTCATCGACCAGACGGCCGTGCTGGATACCACCACCGGCATCGCTGCCAGCATAGACCGGGATCCCCGCCTCGACGGCGGCACCGACGGTGTCCCGGACCCGGGCGTGCAGCGCGCGCATGTGCGCGGCGTAGCGCGGGTACTTGCCGGCGCGGTCGGCGATCGTGGGGAACATCTCGATGTTGATCAGCGTGGGCACCAGGGCGGTCCCGCGAGCGGCCATCTCGGCGATGGTGTCGGCGGACAGGCCGGTGCCGTGCTCGATGCAGTCGATGCCGGCAGTGATCAGACCTGGCAGCGCCTCAGCGCCGAAGACGTGCGCGGTGACCCTGGCCCCAGCGGCGTGCGCGGCGGCGACCGCCTCGACCAGCACGTGATCGGGCCACAGCGGCGCGAGATCGCCCGTCGAGCGATCAATCCAGTCGCCGACCAGCTTGACCCAGCCGTCCCCGGCCGCCGCCTGCTCCCGCACGGCCTGCGGGAGCAGCTCGGGTTCGTCCAGCTCCACGCCGATGGTCGGGATGTAACGCTTGGGACGCGCCAGGTGGCGGCCGGCCCGGATGATCCGCGGCAGGTCGACACGGGCCCGCAGCGGACGGGTGTCGATCGGGGCTCCGCAGTCCCGGATGAGCAGGGTGCCGGCGTCCCGGTCAGCGGCGGCCTGCTCGGCGGCCTCGGCCAGGCTCGCCGGCCCCCGCGCGCCGATACCGACATGGCAGTGCGCGTCGACCAAGCCCGGGAGCAGATAGCCGCCATCACAGACGGTGACCGCACCGGGCACCGGCTCGGCGCGGACCACCCCGTCGGCCACCCACACCTCGCCAGGCCGCCCCGCGGGCAGCGACACCCCACGCAGGTGCATGACCGGGGTCCCAGAGGAGGACCCAGGACGGGACACCGTCATTTCTTGGGGAACTTCAGCTTCGACGGGTCGAAGCCGGGAGGCAGCTGATCCAGACCGGACAGAGCGGATAGGTCGGGCAGCTCAGGCATGCCGCCCGGCAGCCCCGCAGGCAGCCCCCCCGACAACCCACCGCGTGTCCTCGGCGGCGTCGGGCCCCGCCCCTTGCCCTTCTTGCCCTTGCGGCCCTTGTGGCCGCGGCGTCCGGGACCGGCCCCGGGGAAACCGAACCGGCCGGCCATCTGTTGCATCATCTTGCGAGCCTCGAAGAACCGCTCGACCAGCTGGTTGACCTCGCTGACCGCCACTCCGGAGCCCCGGGCGATACGCTGGCGCCGGGAGGCATTGATGATCTTCGGATCGGCCCGCTCGGCGGGGGTCATGCCGCAGATGATGGCCTGCAGCCGATCCAGCTGCTTGTCATCGACCTGGGCAAGCTGCTCCTTCATTCCGGCCGCGCCGGGCAGCATCCCGAGCAGGTTGGCGATCGGCCCCATCCGGCGGATGGCCTGCATCTGCTCCAGGAAGTCCTCCAGGGTCAGCTCACCACTGCCGATCTTGGCGGCGGCCTGCTCGGCCTGCTCGGCGTCGAAGGCCTGCTCGGCCTGCTCGATCAGAGTGAGCAGATCTCCCATGCCCAGGATCCGGCTGGCCATCCGGTCCGGGTGGAAGACATCGAAATCCTCCAGCTTCTCCCCGTTGGACGCGAACAGGATCGGCGCACCGGTGACCTGCCGCACCGACAGCGCCGCGCCACCGCGGGCGTCACCGTCCAGCTTGGTCAGCACCACGCCGGTGAAGCCGACGCCGTCGCGGAAAGCCTCGGCGGTGGTCACCGCGTCCTGGCCGATCATGGCGTCGACGACGAACAGTATCTCGGTGGGCGTCACCGCGTCGCGGATGTCGGCGGCCTGACGCATCATCTCGGCGTCGATGCCCAGCCGGCCGGCGGTGTCCACGATGACGATGTCGTGCTGGCGGGCCCGGGCCTCGGCCACTCCGAGGCGGGAGACCTCGACCGGGTCGCCGAGTGCGCTGCCCAGCTCCGCGGTCTGACCGGTCGCCTGCGCGCCCCGATGGGGCGCGAACACCCGCACCCCGGCCTGCTCGCCCACTATCTGAAGCTGGGTGACCGCGTTGGGGCGCTGGAGGTCCGCGGCGACAAGCAGGGGGGTGTGGCCCTGGGTGCGCAGCCAGCGGGCGAGCTTGCCGGCCAGTGTCGTCTTCCCGGAACCCTGCAGGCCGGCCAGCATGATCACAGTCGGGGGCGCCTTGGCCAGCTCAAGACGCCGGGTCTGCCCGCCCAGGATGCCGACGAGCTCCTCATTGACGATCTTGATGACCTGCTGGGCGGGATTCAGCGCGCCGGAGACCTCGGCGCCCTTGGCGCGCTCCTTGACCTGCCCGACGAACTGGCGGACCACCGGCAGCGCGACGTCGGCCTCGAGCAGTGCGATGCGGATCTCACGGGCGGTGGCGTCGACGTCGGCCTCGGAGAGCCTGCCCTTGCCGCGCAGGCTGGACAACGCTGACGTGAGCCGGTCGGAGAGGGTGTCGAACACGCCGGTCGTACTCCCTTGGGGTCCGGCGGGGTGATGGCCCCGGAGTCTGACTGCTTCTCCGGCCAGCCTAACCGCGCCGCTGTGGACGCGAGAGCCTGGATCGCCGGCATCCCAGGCCCCACCCCGGGCTGCCGGCGATCCGGCAAGGGCTCGGTGGTCGAGGCGCCACATCCGCGGCCCGACTCTTCGGCCCGGGTCGCGGCCCGTGTCGGCTCGACCACCTCCGAGCCACCCAACCAGCGTGCCGCCGGCAGGCACCGCCGGGGAGCGTGAATATCCGCAACTGTGACTGGGTAGGACTACTCGACCTCGACCTCGACCTCGACCTCGCGGCTGCGGCGTCCGCCATCCGCTATGGACGTAGCCCGAACCTGGCTGTGGGTTGGTCCGCCGGCAGGGATGAGCCGTCCCCCGGCTCGACGTGCTCGGCCGGCTCGACGTGCTCGGCCGGCTCGACGTGCTCGGCCTGCTCGGCGGGGGTGGGCTGGTCGACCACACCGAGCGCCTCCATCAGCATGCGGTGCACCTCGGACAGCTGACTGATGACCTCGGAGCGCAGCGCTCGGGCCGCCGTGACCTGCCGCGTGACCTTGACCACCCGGCTGCTCAGCCGCTCGCCCGCCATTTGCATGATCAGATGCAGCGCGGCGACGCTACGGGTCTGGTAGTCGCGGATCCAGGCGTCCGTCTCGGCCTCGCGGCGAGCGATGTCCCGCTCGGACTGCTGCTCCGCCCGCTGACGTCGGGCCGCGGACTCAGCCTCCACGGCCTGGCGCCGGCTCGTGGACTCCATCTCCAGGCGCTTGCACTGCTGACTGGTCTCGGCCAGCAGCCGATCGGCCTCGGCGCGGGCGCTCTCGCGCAGCGAGGTGGTCTCCCGCTCGGCGGTGGCCCGCAGCTCGGCGGCCTCATCCTCGGCCATCTGCAGCATGCGCTGGATCCGCGCGGTCGCCGCGGTCAGCGGGGACCGCTGCAGGCGGTCGACCTGCCTGCTCGCCTCGGCGGCTTCGCGGCGCAGCTGTTCGAGCTTCTCGTCGACGTCGGCGGCCCGCCGCAGCGCGGCGTCGCGTTCAGCGCCGATACTCGCGATATGAGCTTTCAGAGCGTTGACATGGTCGATGACCTGCTGGCGGTCGAACCCACGCAACACGATCTCGAACGGCGGAGGTAGGGGAACGACCTCGTCCCGGGTTCCGTGCATGCGGCCGGATGGTAGCCCCGGCGCTCACCGGGCCGCGCTGAGCACCGCGAGCTCGACCTGCTCTCGTACCTCGACAGGCAGCGCGCTGGAACCACCGGGGCTGGTCAGGCCGAACGAGTCCACCACCGAGCTGCCCAACGTGACGACCCGCGCCCAGCGGACAGCGACTGCGGTGCTCCCCAACGCCGCCGCGACCCGGTGTAGCAACCCGATCCGGTCAGCGGTACGCAGCTCGAGGACCACCGCTCCGGTCGCTTCGTCGTCGAACCACAGCACCTTGGTCTCGACGTCTCCGGACCCCGGGTCGGATGCTGGGGTCTCGCCGTAGTCACGCTCCTTGGCCGCCAGCGCGTCCGCCAGTCGCAATGAGCCGTCCAGCGCCCGCACCACATCCTGACGCAGCAGCGCGGCGTCCGGCGGGCGGCCGAAGCGCGGTGAGACGGTGAAGCTGTTCACCGCCGCAGATCCTCCGGGGAGCTCGACGACCCGGATGTCCGCCGCGTGGACCTGCAGCGAATGCAGCGCGAGCACTCCGGCGGCCAGGGCGAGCGCACCGGGCCGGCCAGGGGCCACGACGATGATGACGGTGGTGGTCACTCCCCGCCCCGCCGGGGAGGTAGCCGCCACGTGCGGCGAGCCGGTCGTGATGACCCGTTCCGCCAGCGCACGCTGCTCGTCGGTGAGCGGCTCCGGTGCCGGCACGGGCCGGCCGGCCAGCACCGCTCGGCAACGCTCGGCGAGGTCGCGGATCAGGCCGGCGCGCCACTCGGTCCAGACCCCCGGGCCGGTGGCCAGACTGTCGGCCTCGGCCAGCGCGACCAGCAGCTCCAGCAGGGTCGGATCCCCGCCGAGGGTGTCGACCACCCGCTGCGCGGTCGCGGGGTCGTCGAGGTCTCGACGGGTCGCGGTGTGGGGTAACAGCAGGTGGTGGCGCACCATCGCGCGGAGTGTCCCGACATCCGAGGTCGGCAGCCCGAGCCGGTGCCCGATCTGCTCGGCGAGCGCCGCGCCGACGATGCTGTGGTCACCGCCGCGGCCCTTGCCCAGGTCGTGCAGCAGCGCGCCGAGCAGCAGCAGGTCCGGACGAGCGACCGTGGTGGTCAACCGAGCCGCCTGCGCCGCGGCCTCCACCAGATGCCGGTCCACGGTCCACACGTGTACCCGGTCCCGCGGCGGCAGGTCACGCACCATGCCCCATTCCGGGAACAACCTGCCCCACAGCCCGGTGCGGTCCATGGCCTCGATCACATCCACCGTCGGCGGCCCGGCACCCAGCAGCGACAGCAGCTCCTCCAGCGCTGCTCGGGGCCACGGCCGGCGCAGCTCCGGGGCGGTGTCGGCGAGGGTACTGAGGGTGCCGGTAGCGACCGGCATACCGGTTCGCGCCGCCGCGGCCGCGACCCGCAGGGCCAGCGCCGGGTCCCGCGCCGGGTTGGCGCCGCGGGCCAGCGCCACCTGGCCGGCGTGCTCGACCACCCCGTCGTCCAGCGGGCGGCGCTGCGGCCCCCACTCCAGGTTGCGCAGCCCGGTCAGCCGGGCGCGCCCGCGAGGAGGCAGTGCACCCCGGGCGGTGCGCAACCCGACATCCACCGCGTAGACGACGGTCCGCGCCGCTCCGGACAGGCGTCTGGCCAGGTCGAACCGATCACCGAGCGCCAGCACTGCAGCCACCTCGTCGGCCTCCTGCGCGTGGAGCACGTCGCGGCCTCTGCCGGCGAGCAGGTGCAGCTCGGTGCGCACGTCCAGCAACAGGTCACGTGCCGCGCGCACGTCCGGCCCGGCGCTGTCCGCGAGCTGGCCCGCGGACAGCGCGTCCAGCAGCTGCACGTCCCGCAACCCGCCGTGGCCGTTCTTGAGGTCCGGTTCCACCCGGTGCGCGATGTCACCGCTGCGTAGCCAGCGCTGCCGCGTCGACTCGACGAGCTCCTCCAACCGGCCGCGGATCCCCGTGCGCCAGGCTCGCCGCACGGCGGTGTCCATCGCGGTGAACAGCGCACCGTCTCCGGCGATCAGACGGGCGTTCAGCAACCCCAGCGCGGCGCGCAGGTCGGTGACCGCCACCTGTACGACCTGCCCCGCGGTGCGCACGCTGTGGTCCAGGTCGATGCGGGCGTCCCACAGCGGGTACCACAGCGAGTTCGCGAGCTCGGTCACGTCGCGCCTACCGTCGTGCAGCAACAGCAGGTCCAGGTCGGAGTACGGCACGACCTCGCGGCGGCCCAGAGCACCGACCGCGACCAACGCGCTGCCGCGACCCACGCCCACCGCCGCGCATCGGGAGGTGAGCCACAGATCGTAGAGGTCCGCCAGCGCTGCCCGCAGCGCCTCGGCGCTCAGCCGGCGCTGCCGGGGACCCGCGCCGAGCAGAGCGGCTCGGGCTCTGCCCAGGTCGGCGGCGGAGGTGTCCGGACCGTCGCCGTGAGGCAGGGCACCAGAGCCCGCCATCGCCGTCCCTTCCGTCTCGCCGTCCCTTCCGTCTCGCCGTCAGAGCGCGTCCACGCCGCGCTCCCCGGTTCGCACCCGGACCACGGTCTCCACCGAGGTGACCCAGACCTTCCCGTCCCCGATCTTTCCGGTCCGGGCCGCCTCGACCAGCGCATCGATGGTCTTGTCCACCTGAGCGTCGTCCACCACGACCTCGACCCGGATCTTGGGCACGAAGTCCACCGCGTACTCCGCGCCTCGGTAGACCTCGGTATGCCCTTTCTGCCGACCGTGGCCCTGCACCTCACTGACCGTCATCCCGAGCACCCCGACCTGCTCCAGGGCCGCCTTGACGTCCTCCAACGTGAACGGCTTGACGATCGCGGTCACCAGCTTCATCGCCAATCACCCTTCCTGGCCGGCCGACGCCGGCACCTTGCTCGTGGGGAGCGCAGCGACCCGACTGTTGGACGGCCCGCTCCCGGTGAAGATCGCGCTGAGCTCGTAACCGGCCTCGGCGTGCTCCGTCTCGTCGATACCGGTCCGCTCGGCCTCGCCGTCCACCCGCAGACCGATGGTGTGCTTCAGCACCAGAGCGATGATCAACGCTCCGACGAACGAGAAGATCATCACTGTGAATGCGGCCACCGCCTGGCGCCACAACTGATCGGTGCCTCCGCCGTAGAACAGGCCGTTGACCCCAGCGGGCGCCGCAGCGGTGGCGAGGAAGCCGACCGACAGCGTGCCCGCAAGGCCGCCGATGAGGTGCACGCCGACCACGTCGAGCGAGTCGTCGAAGCCGAACCGGAACTTGATGCTGACCGCGAGCGCGCACACCACACCGGCGATCGCTCCCACCGCGATCGCGCCGAGGGGGGAGACCGAGGAGCAGGACGGTGTGATGGCGACCAGACCCGCCACGACGCCAGAGGCGGCACCGAGGCTGGTGGGCCGGCCGTCCCGGATGCGCTCCACCAGCAGCCAGGCCAGCATCGCCGCGCAGGTGGCCACCGCGGTGTTGATGAAGGTGATGCCGGCGGCGCCGTCCGCGCGCAGGGCCGACCCGGCGTTGAAGCCGAACCACCCGAACCACAGCAGGCCCGCCCCGAGCATCACGAAGGGCAGGTTGTGCGGACGCATCGCCTCCCGAGGCCAGCCACGACGCCTGCCGAGCACCAGGCACAGCGCCAGGCCGGCGGCACCCGCGTTGATGTGCACCGCCGTTCCACCGGCGAAGTCGATCGCTTTGAGCCGGTTGGCGATCCAGCCACCGACCGGAGCGCTGCCCCCGTCAGCGGAGAACACCCAGTGCGCGACCGGGAAGTACACCACCGTCGCCCACAGCGCGGAGAACATCAGCCATGGCCCGAACCGCAGCCGGTCGGCCACAGCACCCGACACCAGGGCGACGGTGATGATCGCGAACATCGCCTGGAACGCGACGAACACCGTCGCCGGGATGGTTCCCACCAGCGCGAGAGGGACGTGCGCTCCATTGGCGGCAAGCTTGGTGCCGTACAGGCCCCGGAGCCCGGCGTGCTCCGCCGGGTTGCCGATCAGGCCGGAGCCGACATCGTTGCCGAACGCCTCCGAGTAGCCGTAGAGCACCCAGAGCACGCCCACGACCCCCATCGCGGACATGCTCATCATCATCATGTTCAGGACGCTCTTCGAGCGGACCATGCCGCCGTAGAAGAACGCCAGGCCCGGAGTCATGAGCAGCACCAGGGCGGAGCTGGCGAGCATCCAGGCGGTGTCACCAGTGTCTGGCACGGGTTCACTCCTCTGTGGCGGCCTCACAACCACGATCGGGTGGCGCGTGTGAAAAGAGTGAGCAGAAAGTGTTTCCGCCAGAGGCACGGTATGTTTCGACCACGTTAACTGTCGAGGTCTTACTATGACATCCGGGTTGCGGACGTGGCGGGGCTCCTCGTACCGCCGCCCGCGCGTCACGAAAGTCAGTCCAACAACGCGTCCACGAAGGCAGCGGGCTCGAACGGCGCAAGATCGTCGACTCCCTCGCCGAGGCCCACCAGCTTGACCGGCACCCCCAGCTCACGCTGCACGTGGAAGACGATGCCGCCCTTGGCGGTCCCGTCCAGCTTGGTCAGCACGATGCCGGTGACATCGATGACCTCGCGGAACACCTTGGCCTGGGTCATCCCGTTCTGACCTGTGGTGGCGTCCAGCACCAGCAGCACCTCATCCACCTCGGTCTGCTTGGAGACCACCCGTTTAACCTTGCCCAGCTCGTCCATCAGGCCGGTCTTGGTGTGCAGCCGGCCGGCGGTGTCGATCAACACCGTGTCCACCCCGTCAGCGCTACCCCGCTTGACCGCGTCGAACGCCACGCTGGCGGGGTCGGCGCCCTCGGCACCTCGCACGACCTCGGCGCCGGCGCGCTCACCCCAGGTGACCAGCTGGTCGACGGCGGCGGCCCGGAAGGTGTCGGCCGCACCGAGCAGTACCCGCCGGCCGTCGGCAACCAGCACCCGGGCTAGCTTGCCGGTGGTGGTCGTCTTACCCGTGCCGTTCACCCCGGCGATCAGCACCACGCCGGGGACGCTCGCGCCGTCGGCGCCATCGTGCGGCAACGCCCGCACGGCACGGTCCAGCTCCGGACGCAGCGCCTCGATCAGCACGTCGCGAAGCGCCGCACGGGCCTGCTCGGCGGTTCGCACGCCGCGCGCAGCGAGCTCGGCGCGCAGCCGCTCCACGATCTCGGCGGTGGTGGCCGCGCCGAGATCGGCGAGCAGGAGGGTGTCCTCCACGTCGGTCCAGGAGTCCTCGTCGAGGTCACCCGCGCCGAGTAGGCCCAGCAGGCTCTGCCCGAACGCCGAACGGGACCGGGACAGCCGGCTGCGCAGCCGCACCAGCCGACCGGCCGGGGCGTCGATCGGTTCCACCAGCGTGGGCGCTGGCTCAGCGAGAATCGGTTGCTCGGCTGCCGGCGTGGGGGGAGCCGGCATGGGCGGAGCCGGTGCAACGGGTCGTGGTGTGGCTGGAGCAGCCGGCGCGACATTCGCCGGCGGGGCCAGATCTGCCGTCGGCGCAGGCTCGGGCGATGTGGGCTTCGGCACGGCCGGCGCAGGCGACGCCGGGGCAGGGGGTTTCGGGGGTGCCTGGGCAGGCGGTTTCGGGGGTGCCTGCGCAGGGGGTTTCGGCGGCGCCGAGGCGGAAGCCCGTGGCGCGGCGGGTGCGGGTGGTGCCTGCGCGGGCGGTTTCGGGGGTGCCTGCGCGGGCGGTTTCGGGGGTGCCTGCGCGGGCGGTTTCGGGGGTGCCTGCGCAGGCGGTTTCGGGGGTGCCTGCGCAGGCGGTTTCGGGGGTGCCTGCGCAGGCGGTTTCGGGGGTGCCTGCGCAGGCGGTTTCGGCGGCGCCGGAGCGGAAGTCTGTGGCGGGGCCGGGGTCTGTGGCGGGGCCGGTGGGCCGCCTCCGCCGGCGGAGAAGCTGATGGAGCCGCCAGCCTGATAACGGCGAGGCGTCGGGGGGGCTTCCACCTGCTGGTCAGGCTTCTCGGCGATGCTGATCCGCCGGCGGCGAGCCAGTAACAGGCCCACCGCCAGCGCGACCAACAGCACCACCGCGATGGCGACAGCGATCCAGATCACGCTCGACACCAGACCATCCTGGCACCCAGTCCTTCAGGTGAGCAGCGCTGGTCAGCGCACGCTAGGCGCAAACCGACCAGCGGGCACTCATGAGGATCTTTCGCCATCCGCGCGGGGTCCGGCATCATCCGCCCGTGAATGAGGTCACGAAGGCAGTGGGCAGCCGCGCCTGGCGCGCCTGGAGGACACAGCGCACGGACTGGTAGTGGGTGCGGGTCCGGCCGGTGGTGAGCACGAACGGGAACCGCTGGTCGGTCAGCTCCTCAGGGCCACCGGAGCGCACCACGTGGAACCGGGCGCGACCATCCGGGGTCGGGAAAGACTCGGTGAACAGCCGCGGGGTGCCGGGGACGGTCCCGGCTCGGGCAGCTCGTCGGGGTCGACGCGCCAGACGGTCGCGACGTGCGCCCGCGCCGCCGGGTCGGTGAGCTTGCGGTAGCCGGGCAGCTGGTCGGCCTTCTGCCCGTGCTCCCTGCCGCCCTGCCCGTTGCCCTGGCCGGACCGTTGGCCAGGGTGAGGTCGGTGCCCGGGGCGGCCTGCAGGTGCAGATGCGCGGTCCGCGCGCAGCCCGCGGTCGATGCCGAAGGCTCGTTGGCAGGCCGTCGCCGCCGAGGACATGCAGAACCGGCCGTTGTAGTCGATGGCCGAGGTGCGCAACGCGACCCGGGCGAACTTGCCCAGCTGGTGGGCCTTCTCGTTGGTCAGACCGCCGCCTCCGAAGCAACCCACGGCCGCGGGCCCGTGCGCCCGCTGGGCGCGCCGGATCGCGGCGGTGACCCGGTCCAGTGCCTCCTCCCAGCTCCCCGACCGCAGCGGCGTGCCGCGACCGTCTCGCATCAGCGGCTGGTGAACCCGCTCGGGATTGGTCCAGCAGCTCGGCGGCTGTCGCGCCCTTGATGCACAGTCCGCCCCGGTTCACCGGGAAGTCCTCGCGAGCTGCCGGCTCGACCATGGCGCCGCGTGGCGTGAGCGTGATGCCGCACTGCAGCGAGCAGTACGGGCAGTGCGTGGCCGTCGCGGCCGAAGCTGCGGTCACCCAGTCAGCATCGGCGACGGCTGTTGCTACCCGGTTGAGGCCCCATTACGTCGCCGGACGGGCACCAGCGGGAACCACTCGACTCGCCCATGACGCAGCACCACCGGCCGCTGCTCGGCAAAGTTGCGGTAACAACAATCGCCTAACGTCACTACCATGGGCGACTTCTTGACCTCACGGATCGGTGTCGAGGAAGAGTTCCATCTCGTCGACCTGCAGACCCGAAGAGCGGTGCCGGCGGTCGAGGCCATGCTCGGCCAGTTGGACAGCGACTCGTTCGCGCCGGAGCTGCAGCGCTCCTTGATCGAGGCCAACACGCTGCCCTGCGAGAGCCTCGACGAGCTGCGCACCGAGCTCTGTCGGCTGCGCCGCCGGTTGAACGAGGTCGCCGACCCACTCGGGCTCGGCGTGGTAGCCGCCGGCACGGTGCCCCTGGTCGACCTGCTCGGCACCGACATCTCGGCCGGTGCTCGCTACGAGCGGATGCAGCACGAGTACCAGCTGCTGGTCCGCGAGCAGCACATCTGCGGGGCCCAGGTGCACGTCGACATGCCCGATCGGGACGTCGCGGTCGCCGTCGTGCAGCACGTGGCGCTGCACCTACCGACCTTCCTCGCGCTGTCGGCCAGCTCGCCGTACTGGCGGGGAGCCGACAGCGGCTACGCCAGCTACCGCTGCATGGTCTGGCAGCGCTGGCCGACCGCCGGCCCGCCGGGGCCGATGCGTAACGCCGCCGACTACGACGCCATGGTGGCCGACCTGGTCGCCTCCGGCACGATCAGCGACCCCGGCATGGTCTATTTCGACATCCGCCCGTCAGCGCACCTGCCCACCGTCGAGCTGCGGATCTGCGATGCCTGCCCCGCGGTGGACGCCGTCGTGCTCATCGCCGGCCTGTTCCGGGCGCTGGTGCAGCGGGCCCGCGGGTGGGTCGCCGACGGCAGGCCGTTCCCCCAGACCCGCCACGAGCTGCTGCGGGCAGCGACCTGGCGGGCGGCCCGGTCCGGACTGGAGGGAGACCTCGTCGAGCTCCTCGACGGGCCGACCCTGGTGCCGCCGTCGCTGCTCGTCGAACAGCTGGTCATCCGGTTGCGGCCGGAGCTGGAGGCATCCGGTGACTGGGAGCAGGTGTGGGAACTGTCCCAGCGGGCACTGGCCGCGGGCAGCTCCGCAGCCGGCCAGCGCCGGATGTTCGGCCGGCGCGGCGAACTCACCGACGTGGTGGACGACCTGCTCGCGCAGACCCGCGGCGAGTCGCTGCACCGCGACCCGCCGACCACGGTGCCGAGGACGTCGGCCCTGATCGATGGCTACCGCCGCGCCGGCTACGACGAGGCGGTGGGGGCCACCGGCCGGGTTCTGCCGCAGTACGGCTGGATGTTCCGGGTGCTCGACCGGCTGGGAGCCCGCGGCATGAGGGCCGCGGTGAACGCGTTGCACACCGAGCAGCGGGCGCGGGGCGTGACGTTCCGGGTGGCTGACGACGAGCCGGACCGGCTGTTCCCGCTGGACCTGGTACCGCGCATCGTCACAGCCCAGGAGTGGGCGACGCTGACGCCGGGGCTGACCCAGCGGGTGCGCGCGCTGGATGCGTTCCTGCACGACGTCTACGGCCGCCAGGAGGTCATCCGGGACGGTGTGCTGCCGGCGTCGGTGGTCACCGGCTCGCCCGGCTGGAGCGGTCTCGGGAGGCTGTCGAGCCGGCGCGCGGCGCGAGCCGCCATCAGCGGGATCGACCTGGTGCGGGACAGCGCCGAGGGCTGGCTCGTGCTCGAGGACAACCTGCGGGTGCCCTCGGGCATCGGGTACGCGATGACCAGCCGGCGGCTGGTGCGCAGCGTGTTGCCCGACCTGGAGCCACCCACCGGCATGGTGCCGCTGGAAGGCGTACCCGAGCTGCTGCGCACGACGCTGCTGGCTTCGGCTCCGGACGGGGCCGGCGGCGACACGATCGCGCTGCTGAGCGCCGGTCCCCTCGACGCCGCGTTCTACGAGCATCGGCTGCTGGCGGAGCAGATGGGTCTGCCACTGGTCACTCCCGCGGAGCTCACGGTCACCGAGCGCGGGGTGTACGCGCACGGTCGGCACCTCCGTGTGCTCTACCGGCGGCTCGACGAGCAGACCCTGCTCGACGCGATCGGGGCTGACGGGCGGCCCGTCGGGCCGGCGATCTGCGCGGCCGTGGCCGAGGGCCGGGTGAGCCTGCTCAACGCGCTGGGCAACGGGGTGGGCGACGACAAGCGGGTGTACGCCTACGTGCCAGACATGATCACCTACTACCTGGGCGAGCAGGTGCGGCTCGCCCAGGTGCCCACCTACCCGTGCGCCGACCCGCACCACCTCGCGGAGGTGCTCGACCGGCTCGACGAGCTGGTGCTCAAGCCGGTGGACGGCTACGGTGGTCACGGCGTCGTGATCGGACCGGACGCCGACTCCGCCGAGCTGGCCGAGCTCGCCGCCACCGTCCAGAAACACCCCGAGGACTGGGTGGCCCAGGACCTGGTGTCGCTGTCCACCCACCCGACCTTCACCGGCACCCGGCTGGAGCCCCGCGCGATCGACCTGCGCGCGTTCGTCCTGCTCGGTGACCGGGTCGAGGTGCCACCAGCCGCCCTGACCCGGGTCGCGGCCACCAGCAGCATGATCGTCAACTCCTCACGCGGCGGTGGCGCGAAGGACACCTGGATCCTGCGTTGAGAGGAGCTTGCCGATGTGCGGCATCGCGGGCGAGATCAGGTTCGACGAGACACCGGCCGGCATCGCGGCGGTCACCACCATGACCGCCGCGATGCACCGTCGCGGCCCCGACGGCTGGGGGGTCCACGCCGGCGGCCGCACCGCACTCGGCCACCGCCGGTTGAAGATCATCGACCTGTCGGACCGGGCCGCGCAACCCATGGTCGACCCCGAGCTGGGGCTCACCGTCGTGTTCAACGGCCTGATCTACAACTACCGCGAGCTGCGTTCGGAGCTGAGCGCCCTCGGCTACCGGTTCTTCTCCGACTCCGACAGCGAGGTGCTGCTCAAGGCCTACCATCGGTGGGGCACCAGCTGCGTGGACCACTTCCTGGGCATGTTCGCCTTCGCGGTGCTCGAGCGCGACAGCGGGCGCCTGGTGCTCGGCCGGGACCGACTCGGGATCAAACCGCTGTACCTCTCACAGACTCCTCGCCGGCTGCGCTTCGCCTCCACGCTGCCGGCGCTGCTCGCCGCGGGTGAGGTGGACACCTCGATCGATCCGGTGGCGCTGCACCACTACCTGAGCTTCCACTCCGTCGTGCCGGCTCCTCGCACGATCCTCATGGGGGTGGAGAAGCTGCCACCGGCCACCGTGCGCACCGTGCATTCGGATGGCCGTCGCGAGGACCGGGAGTACTGGCGGCCGGTGTTCTCGCGACGTGGTCCCGGTCCGGGCCCCGATGCCGGGCACACCGATGCGAGGGACAGCGATGCGAGGGACATCACCGACTGGCCGGGCGCTGTGCTGGACGCGCTGCGGCTCGCTGTCCAGCGGCGCATGGTCGCCGACGTTCCGGTGGGCGTCCTGCTCTCCGGCGGCATCGACTCCAGCCTGGTGGTGGCGCTGCTGGCCGAGGGCGGTCAGCGGAGGCTGCGCACGTTCAGCGTCGGGTTCGAGGCCGCCGGTGGCGAGTCCGGGGACGAGTTCGTCTACTCCGACCAGGTCGCGGCCCATTTCGGCACCGACCACCAGAAGATCATGGTCCAGTCGGAGCGGCTGCTCCCGGCGGTGGACGCGGCCATCGACGCGATGAGCGAGCCGATGGTCAGCCATGACTGTGTCGCGTTCTACCTGCTCTCCGAGGAGGTCTCCCGGTCGGTGACCGTGGTGCAGTCCGGGCAGGGCGCCGATGAGGTGTTCGCCGGTTACGACTGGTATCCTCCGCTTGCCGGCGTGCCGCGGGACCGGGCCGCGGCGGCGTACTCGGAGGTGTTCGTCGACCGCCCGCACGCCGAGCTGGCCGACCTGCTCGAGCCGGAGTGGCTGGTCGCCGGTGACTTCTTCACCAGGGACCACAGCCGGGCGTTCGTCGACGCGCATTTCGGCACTCGCGGCGCCGACACCGCGCTCGATGCGGCGTTGCGCCTGGACACCACCGTCATGCTGGTCGAGGACCCGGTCAAGAGGGTGGACAACATGACGATGGCGTGGGGACTGGAGGCGCGGGTGCCGTTCCTGGACCACGAGCTGGTCGAGCTCGCCGCCGCCTGCCCACCCGAGCTGAAGCTCGCCGGGGGTGGAAAGGGTGTGCTCAAGGCGGCCGGCCGCGGCGTCGTTCCGGACACGATCATCGACCGGCCCAAGGGTTACTTCCCGGTGCCGGCGATCCGGTACCTGTCCGGCTCGTTCCTCGACCGGGTGCGCGACGCGGTGACCGATCCGGTAGCCAAGGACCGCGGTGTCTTCCGCTCCCACTGGTTGGAGCGCATGCTCGCCGACCCCAACGCTGAACGGACCACGCTGGGGTCCAACGCCCTGTGGCAGGTCGCCCTGCTGGAGATGTGGCTGCAGGGCAAGGGGATCTAGGTGAACGCTGCCCGGTTCGGCGCCGAGCTGCCCGGCCTCGACTGGCTCGCCGCCGAGACCTGTACCTCACCGGCGCTGTCCCCGGACGGCAGCACCCTGGCCGTGGTCTCCGACCGCGACGGCACGCCCCGGGTATGGCTGATCCCGCCGGCGCGGGTCGGCCCGCCGGTGCGGCTGGACACCGGCGAGGACTACGTACGGGCGGTCAGCTGGTCGCCCGACGGCGAGTGGCTGTGCCTGGTGACGGCGCCCGGCGGCGGCGAGCGCACCCTGGTCCGCGCGCTGCGCCCGGACGGCTCCGACGCCCACGTCGTCGCCGGAGGTCCCGCCGGGGTGGCGTGGATGGGCCGCTGGCAGCCCGGCGGGCACGTCGTGGGTCTTGCGGAGAGCAGCGCCACGGACCCGGCCATGCTCACCGCGTACGCGATGGACGTGTGCTCCGGCCGTCGCCGTCATCTGGCGAGCGGCGTGGCGGCGACGGTGTGCACCTTCAGCCACGACGGGCGCTACGCCGTGGTGCGCCGCGGCGCCCGCGGTGAGCGCCGCCTGCTGCTGGTCGACACCCGGACGGGCAGCCGCGCCGAGCTGCTCGGCGCCGACGCGACCGTCGCCGACGCCCGCTTCGCCCCCGACAGTCGGATGATCTACCTGCACACCGACGCCCGTCACGGGTTCGCCGCGCTGCTCGCGCTGCCGAGGGTCGCCGCCGGCTACCCGGAGGCCGCCGAGGTCATCGCGGCGCGCGACGGGGCCGAGCTCGAAAGGTTCGCGCTCGAGCCGACCGGCCGCGCGGTCGTCGCGGTGTGGAACGTCGAGGGACACAGCGAGATCGAGCTCGTCGACCTGGTGGGAGGTCGGCGTCGTGCGCTGCCGACGCCGACCGCGGTGGTGGTGACCGGCTGCGCCTTCGCCCAGGACGGGGAGTCGCTGGTGCTCGCCGTGGAGTCCGGCACCGAGCCGCCGCATGTCCTGCACTACCCGGCTGTGACACACCCTCAGCACGGGCCGGCCGAACCGGTGCGACTGGCTCCCCTGCTGCCACCGCCCTGGCCACCTGACGCGCCGGCCCGGCCGGAGCTGCACCGGTGGCGGGCCCGGGACGGCCTGGAGCTGAGCGGCTGGCTCTACCGGCCGGCCGGAGCGCTCGGCGCGGTGCCCACGCTGGTCTGGTTGCACGGCGGCCCAGAGGCACAGGAACGTCCCACGTTCAACCCGCTCTATCAGGCGTTACTGAGCTACGGCGTCGCGGTGTTCGCGCCGAACGTGCGCGGCTCGTCGGGTTTCGGACGCGCCTTCGTGGACGCCGATGTCCGCCACCGGCGGTTCGCCGCCGTCGATGACGTCGCCGACGTGGTCGGGTACCTGGTGGACGCCGGGCTCGCCGACCCCGCCGCACTAGGCTGCGCCGGCCGCTCCTACGGCGGCTACCTGACCGTCGCCGCGATGGTGAGCTATCCCGCGCTGTTCCGGGTGGGCGTCGACGCCAGCGGTATCACCGACTTCGAGACGTTCTTCGCCCACACGGAGCCGTGGATCGCGGCGGCGGCGGTGAGCAGGTACGGCGACCCCCGGCGAGACGCGGGGCTGCTCCGTGAGCTGTCGCCGATCCACCGCATCGCGCGGCTGAGCGCCCCGCTGCTGGTGGTGCACGGCGCCCAGGACACCAACGTGCCGCCTACCCAGGCCGAGCAGCTCCTCACCGCGCTACGGGAGCGCGGCGCCTCCCCCGGCTGTCTGGTGCTGCCCGAGGAGGGGCACGACATCCTGCGTACCACCGGCCTCGCGGTCTTCGTGCGCGAGGTCGTGCACTGGCTGGTCAGGCACCTGCTCGACGTCGGCGAGCGCAGCGCCTGACACCCGGGCTCAGCCCGTGTTGCGCATCCCGGCGGCGATCCCGTTGACGGTCCGCAGCAGAGCGCGACGCAGATCCGGGTCGGGCTCGTCCACCTCGCGGCGCCGGGCCAGCAGCGAGATCTGGAGGTGGTGCAGCGGTTCCAGGTAGGAGGCCCGCACCTGCAGGGTGTGGCGCAGCAGGTGGTGGCGGGCCAGCAGGGTCGAGTCGCCGGTCAGCCGCAGCACCTCGCGCTTGGTCAGGTCGTGCTCGCCGACGATGGTGTCGAACACCGACTGCAGGCTGGGCTCGACGAGGACCGAGACGTAGCACTCCGCGATCCGCAGGTCGGTCTTGGCCAGCGTCATCTCGACGTTTCCAAGCAGGTTGGTGAAGAACGCCCAGTCCCGCATCTCCTCGAGCACCGGACCGAGCCCGACGTCATGAGCGGCCCGCAGGCCGCAGCCGAGGCCGTACCAGCCGGGCACGAGCATCCGGGTCTGGGTCCACCCGAACACCCACGGGATCGCCCGGAGCCCGTCCAGCGTGGCCTTCCCGCCGCCCGGTCGCCGTACCGGTCGGGACCCGACGTTGAGCCAGCTCAGCTCGTCGACCGGGGTGGCCGCGGAGAAGAACTCGCTGAGCCCGGGAAGGCCGATGAAGTCGCGATAGGCCGTGTGGGCGGCCGTGCTGACCACGTCCATCGCCTCGTCCCACCGGGCCAGCACCTCCGTCGGTACCCGCGAGGTCTGGTGCAGCAGGGTCGCCTCCAGCACCGCCGCGAGGAGGATCTCCAGGTGGTCGTGGGCCAGCGCGCTCAACGAGTACCTGTCGGAGATGACCTCGCCCTGTTCGGTCACCTTCATCGTCGCGTCGACCGTGCCGTACGGCGAGGCGGCCACCGCCTCCCCGGCCGGCCCGCCGCCCCGGCCGACCGAGCCGCCGCGGCCGTGGAACAGGCGCAGCCGGACCCGGTGCGCGGCGGCGGTGTCGCGCAGCTGACGCTGCGCCTTCTGGATCTCCCAGCGGGAGGTGGTGATCCCGGCCTCCTTGTTGGAGTCGGAGTACCCGAGCATCACCTCCTGCAGGTCCCCCCGGGCTCGGACCAGCTGCCGGTAGGAGGGATCCCTCAGCATCACGTCGAGCAGCTCTCCGGCGCGGCGCAGCTCGGTGGTCGTCTCGAACAGCGGCACGAGGTCCACCGTGCACGTGCACCCACCGGCCGCAGGGGTCCCCGGTGGCGCCAGCGCGACCAGACCGGCCTCCCGGGCCAGCACCGCAGCGGCCAGCACGTCGTCCACGCCTCGTGCCATCGAGACGATGTATGTGCTGGCAGCCGGCTCACCGAAGGTCTGTTGGGCAGACCGGATCGCGTCGAAGACAGCGAGCACGTCCACCGCCGCCGGCGGCAGCTCAGCCGACCGAGCGGTCAGCGGCCGGCGTCCGGCCAGCTCACAGGACAGCAGCGCCGCCCGCTCCGTACGGTCGAGCTCGACGTAGGGCACCGCGAGCTCACCGAGCGGGTCGTAGAGGGCCGCGAGCGCGGCGTGGTGCGCCTGCGCGTGCTCGCGCACGTCGAGGGCCGCGAGGTGCAGTCCCAGCGCTCGGGCGCTGCGCAGCGTCCTGGCCAGGGTGCCCTCGGCGATGCGGTCCCCGAGGTGCCCGCGCAGCGAGGCGTCCATCACCTCCAGGTCGGCGACGTAGGACTCCGCCCCCAGGTAGTCCCGTCCCTCCTGGTGCGGGGCACCGTCGCGGATCCGCTGCTGGGTCCGGGTCAGTCGGGCGTGGATGAAGGAGCATTTCAGCCGGTAGGGCTCGTCGGCGTTGAGCCGGATGTAACGGTCGTAGACCTCGGGCAGCAGGCGCCGGTCATGGGCGAGGCTGCGCCGCAGTCCCTCGGAGACGCCGACGATGCGGGTGGACACGCTCAGCTCCTGGACGAGCTGGTCGATCAGCGCAAGCTGGATGGTCAGCGCCCGTTCCGCGTAGAGCCGCAGGACATCGAGGGTGACCTGCGGTGAGACGTTGGGGTTGCCGTCGCGGTCCCCCCCGACCCAGCAGCCGAGCATCACCGGACGGGACCGTGGCGGCAGCGCGAACGCGGCGCGGGCGAGCTCGTCCTCGAGGTCCTCCAACAGGTCCGGCACGGCGTGGGTCCCGAGCTGCTCCAGGTAGTAGGCGACCGCGCGGGCCTCGTCGAGAACCGTCGGCTGGCCGGGCCGGATCTCGTCCGTCTGCCACAGCAGGTCGACCAGCCCCGCGAGCCGCCGCCGCGACTGCTCCTCGGGCAGGTCCTGGTCGAGAACGTCGGCCACCCGGCGCAGGATGCCCTGCACCGACGCGCGGGACGCCTCGGTCGGGTGAGCGGTGAACACCGGCCGCAGCTCCATCCGCGCCAGCACCGCCTCCACCTCGGCCCGGTCGACCTCTCGGGCCAGCCGGTCCACCACCGCGCGCAGCGGCCCGTCGCGCCCACCGAGCTGAGCGCGCTGCTCGCGCGAGCGGTGCAGCTGCTCGGCCACGTTGGCGAGCTGGAAGTAGGTCGAGAACGCCCGGGCGAGCTGGACGGCCGTGCCGACATCCAGCGTGGACAGCAGCGACCTGATCTCCACGCTGCCCTCCAGCAGGACCACCCTGGCCAGCCCCCGCACCTGTTCCACCAGCTTGAGCAGTTCCTCACCGCCATGGCGGACCAGGGTCTCACCGAGCAGCGTCGACAGCTGGCGGATGTCGGCTCGCAGCGCGTGGTGCTGCGACTCTGAGACGACTCCGGCCTGGACAGCCATCGAGTCCAGGCGCTTGCCCTGTTCAGCGCTTGAGCCCTGTCGGGCTGACGACGTCATCGGTCAGTGATCCCTACCCGACACCTCACGCCATCGATCGTCACACGCTCGGCCGGTAACCCCAACCACAGCACCACAAGATTTTCGCGCTGTTAACAGCGTCGCCCCGCGGCTCGCCTGGAGGACGGCGGGCGGCGTGCGGCGGCGGGCCGCAGTGGCGGTTCGCTTGAGAAGGGTGTGATGTCGGCGCTGGATTCGGGTGTCGGTGATGGTGGGGTTCCGGTGGTGGTTCTGCCCAGATCTGCGAGTCTTCCCAGTCGGCGTCAGCCGGGATCGGTAGCGGGACCGGTCGGGGGGTGTGGAGGCGAACGGAACTGGTCGCGACCGTCAGATCCAGCGGCCACGGGTGCGCGGCGTAGCCTTGCGTCACCTCTTCGCCGAGGTGTCCGCCCCGGGGTAGCTCCCCGGGGCATCGGCGAGGGGACCCGGCGAAGAGAGACTTCCGTGGACGTTGACGACGACGCTCGTACGATCGGCGCCCGGCTGCGGCAGATCCGCTACGCCCGGGACAAGTCGCTGCGGGTGATCGCCGGGCTGGCCGGGATCAGCAAGGCACACCTGTCTCGGATAGAACGCGGGGAAGTCGCTCTGGACAGCCGCGCACAGACCGTGGCCCTGGCCAACGCGCTCCAGGTAGCCCCCTCTGAGCTGACCAGGTTTTCGGTACCAGCGCCGGGCAACGGGGAAGGCGAGGCGGTGAAGGCGGTCCGGCGCGCGCTGATCGCGGTCAGCCGCGACGACCCAGCCGGGCAGGTAGTGCCGGTGGATGTGCTGCGGAGCCGGGTGGCGGCACTGGTGGCGGCTAAGAAGGAGAGCGACGACGAGCAGGTGGGCCGCGAGCTGCCCGCACTGATCCGGGACCTGCACACCAGCATGATCGCTGGTCGGGACGTCCGCGAGTTGCTTGCAGAGGCGGCACTGCTGCATGTACAGGGCTCCCACAGTTTTCTTGTGGCCATGGGTGCGACCCCCGATCTGTGCTGGCAGGCCGCGTTACTGGCCCGCCGAGCCGCCCGGGAGCACGGTGGCGCCGATGTCGTCGGTCTGGCCGTGTTCGGTGCCGCGAACGGGCTGCTGGCGGCTGGGGAACTCGACGCGGCGCAAGCCGAGCTCGACTCGGTGACCGTACCCACGACCATCCCCGAATCCAGCCAGCTCGACGGCATGTTGGCGCTATCTCGGTCGTTGGTGGCGGTTGCCGACAAGCGACCTGGGGACATGGATGCGCCGCTGGAGTATGCCGCAGAGCTGGCGGTTCGAACCGGAGAGGGAAATGCCTATTGGCTCGGCTTTGGGCCGACCAACGTCGGGGTGTGGCGGATGTCGGTGGCGCTGGAGGCGCGCGATTTTGCCCGGGCCGCCCGCATCGCGGAGGGACTGCACCCCGAGCTACTCCCGTCCGCCGTACGGCGGGCGACCTACTGGGCCAACTACGGCCGTGCGCTGGCCCGGGTGCGGGGGCGCCAGGACGACGCGGTGAAGGCGCTGCGGAAGGCGGAGCTGATCTCACCAGCAAAGGTGCAACGTCAACCGTTCGTCCGGGAGGTGCTCGGTGAGCTGCTGGTGCGCTCACGCCGGGACGCGGTGGGCCGGGAGCTGCGTGGAATGGCCTACCGGGCGGGCCTGCCGGTGTAGCCCATCCGGGTGGCGTTTCTCGCGACGCTTGGTCGCTAGGCGGGGGATGCTCGGTGGCCGCCGCCCCGCGTGGGGTGGCGGCATGGACTGGTACGCCCACGCCGTCGACCACTCCTACGGGGTGTACGTCGCCCGCTGCGGGCCGCCCGGGGCGCTGGGCGCGTTCCCCGGTGGACTACCACGCGCACCTGCTGTTGCCCGAAGTTGACCAGCCTCCCGGCGCGCTCAGGACGCGCTGCGGCGACCTGATGATCACGAACGCCACCCAGTACGACTAGCGGCCACCCGGCCTCCACCATGGCGGCGTCACAAAACGGCTATAGCGCGAAGCTCGACACCCAGACCGTCTCGCAGCCACCCCCGCCGCCCCCCGACTCAGCGTCGACTTTGCACCTGGGCTGTCAGCAGGTCGGTGAACTCTGCCGCGGCGTCGGCGTCGAACTGGTCGTAGCGGTACCGAGCCACCAGGGCGAGTCGCGCTCCGCTGGTGGCGACGCCGAGGCAGACGCTGCAGGCGGGGTCGCACGGCGGGGAGAACCACAGCTCCGAGGGCTCGGAGCCGGGCTTGGCGTTCAGGGTGGGCGGGTCGGGGACCCGGCCCAGGTTCGACAGCATCGCGGTGTCAACGAACCGGTCACCGGTCAGACGTACCAACCTCGGCACCGCGCGCTTGACCGGCGCGGGCGCCTTCCTGATGGCGTCGAGAAGGTCGTACAAGCCATAGGCGCGGATGTTCCGGCGGGTCTGACAGGTCTGTCTCGCCACCGCCGCGGTCGCGGTCGCCAGGTCCACCCGGTCGTCCGGGGCAGTGGAGACGGTGACGTTCGAGGTGAGGTTGCTGACGACATCCCACAAACGGTCAGCGGGACGGACGTTGACCGGCATCATGACCCCGACACGTCGGGTCGGCGCGTCGTGCTGGGAGTTCCAGGCTTGCACGGTGACGTGCAGCGCGGCGAGCAGGACATCGTTGACCGTCGTGCCGGGGGGCCGTCGCGCGAGCTGCGGCGTCGTGGCCTCGCCGAGGTCGAGGGTACGGAAGACGAACCCGAAACCGTCGCGGTCACCGGCGCCGACGGCGGCGATCCGGCTCGGCGGGTCGAGCGCCTCGCGGACTCGCCGAGGTCCTTCCAGCCGCCGGGCCCACCTCTCGCTCCGAGTCCGGGGGGCCAGTGCCGAACCGAGATCGCGGGCCTGGGCGAGCGGCAGGGGATCCGGCGGGTCCGGCTCGCCCCGGTAGGCCCGGACGATCGTCTGCATCAGGCGCACGACACCGACCCCGTCGGCGAGGATGTGACTGGCCGACAGCAGCACGAGGTCCCCGCCGGGCCGCCGGGCCAGGGCGACGCGAAACCCCGGGGTGGTGTCCAGGGCGATGGGCGGGGTGTACAGCTCGGTCCGCAGCCGGTTCAGCGCGGCGCGGTCCGAGCAGTCCACCACCCGGAGCGGGTCGAGATCCACCTCGTCGGCGAGGTCCCACCGGTAGGAGGTCTCGCCCCGCGGTGACGGTGCCAACCGCGCGCGGGCCAGTGGATGACGTCGGCAGCACCTCAGCACCGCCTGCCGGAGCTCGGCCTCGTCGAGGCGATGGTCGGTGCCCAGCTCGAGCTGAACATTCCACGACACGCGCGACTCCTGCAGAAACAGGAGCGACTCATCCAACATGGTCAACGGTAGCGACACGGCGATCCCCTCGTTGGCGTCCTGTGACGCGTCAGGCGGCGCCGGCGGAGTCGGTGGCGCCGCGCAACCGTTGCGAGATCACGGTGGTGATGCCGTCGCCACGCATGCTTACCCCGTACAACGCGTCGGCAACCTCCATCGTCGCCTTCTGGTGTGTGATCACGATCAGCTGCGAGCGATCTCGCAACAGCTCGAACAACGCGATCAGGCGGCTCAGGTTCGTGTCGTCCAGCGCCGCCTCCACCTCGTCGAGCACGTAGAACGGTGACGGCCGAGCCCGGAAGATCGCGACCAGCATGGCCACCGCGGTCAACGACTTCTCCCCGCCGGACAGCAGTGACAGGCGCTTGACTTTCTTCCCGGGCGGGCGGGCCTCGACCTCGATGCCGGTGGTGAGCATGTCGTCGGGCTCGGTGAGCAGCAGCTTCCCCTCCCCGCCGGGGAACAGCGTGGCGAAGACGGTCTCGAACTCGCGCGCCACGTCGTGAAAGGCCTCGGTGAAGACCTCGAGGATCTTCTCGTCGACCTCGGCGATGACGGTCAACAGGTCGCGTCGGGTGGCCTTGAGGTCTTCAAGCTGGGTGGACAGGAACCTGTAACGCTCCTCGAGCGCGGCGAACTCCTCCAATGCCAGCGGGTTGACCCTGCCGAGCAGGGTCAGGTCGCGCTCGGCGCGCTGGGCGCGGCGGGTCTGCGCAGCCCGGTCGTAGGGAGCCGGCCGCAGGACGCCGACCTGCTCGCCACGCTGGGTCGCCGCCTCGTACTCGGCCACCTCGGCCGCCGTCGGTGGCACCGCGACGGTGGGCCCGTACTCCGCGACGAGGTCATCGAGGCCGATGCCGAAGTCGTCGGAGATCTTGGTCTCGAGCTGCTCGATGCGCAGCCGCTGCGCCGCTCGCAGCAGCTCGTCGCGATGCACCGTGTCGGTGAGCTCGTCCAGCTCCCCGGCGAGCTGGTGAGCCCGGGCCCGGACCTGCGCCAGGCCCTGCTCCCGCTGCGCCCGCTGGAGGGCCACCGCGTCCCGCTCCGCCGCGGCCCGCCGCAGCGACACCTCGATGCGGCTGAGCGCGAGCTCCCCGGCCCGCTTCACGTCCGCGGCCACCGCGGCGCCACGCTGCCGGGCTGCCGCCGCGGCGGCGGCCCGCTGCCGGGCCACCCGCTCCGCCTGGG
>Ga0213882_10000160_pt1 | contig 28505 bp, 32 predicted proteins | sample BarmaccoBMER_R09_FD_160106 | JGI IMG/M metagenome (GOLD analysis project Ga0213882, IMG submission 160106) | Barbacenia macrantha exposed rock microbial communities from rupestrian grasslands, the National Park of Serra do Cipo, Brazil - ER_R09 ...
ATCCACCTGATCGGACGACGAGACATCACCGAGACCACCAGATGGGCAACCCGGGTCATGGAACGGTCCTTCAAGATCCTCAATCTCATATGATCTTGGAACGCCCCTGCCCGCTCCCCACCCCCGTTCTGCGGCAGGCCAACACCCCATGTGTGCCATTGGCGTGCCATTAACACCGGTCAACCACGGTCAATAGCGGGGCCTTGTGACCCGGCCTGACCACCGATCGAGACTTCTGAGGGCGCAGTGGGCGCAGCCTTCCAAGCTGGCCATGCGGGTTTGATCCCCGTCGTCAGGCAGCTGGCGGGGGAGGCTGGGCAGATCAAGATCAGGTCGTCTCCAGGCCGTCAGGCGTTGGGCTGGCGTGTGATCCGGCGAGAACCACCGAGATGTATCTCCCCTGTTCATCTTCCGTTTTCTCGATAGATCGGGGACGAAACGTTTCCGGTATCAGGGCGCCTGTGCGCTGGTCACTGCGCCGGCTGGCAGGGTGGCGTGCATGAGCGAGACGTTGTAGCGGTCGTACTGGGTCATCGTGAAGTAGATGTCGGGCCCGTGCGAGTCCGGGTTCAGAAAACCGCCGTAAAGGGTGGGGTACTGGCTGGAGGTGGCGACCGGCATCGCTGCGCCCCACGGTCCGGTGGGCTGCCGGGCTAACCGGACCACGATCGCTTCACGTGGCTCGTCGAGGTACATCATCTCCCAGCTTGTGAGGGTCTGGTCGTAGCGGACCGACAGCTCCCCGACGGGCCCAGCCGCGATCGGGGCCGCGATCGCGCTGGTGCCCCGCTGCCAGGCTGTGCCGGTCCAGTACTCGTAGGCCGACATGTCCAGCAGCCGCTGTTCGGGTACCCGGGCGAGATGCGCGTCACCGAAGCGGCCGTTGGGTGTGCCGAAGGCGTAGACGAAGCCGTTCTGGCGGACATAGGTGATCATCTGGAACTTCTCGTCGAGGCCCGGGGTGTTGGGCCGAGCCGCAGTGGGGACGTCGACCCATGTCTGCCCCCCGTCGTCGGAATAGGCGACGCCACTGTAGTTCGTGATCCACTGCCCGGGTCGGCCGAAGTGGCGTACCGACATGTAGGCCAGGTAGTTACGCCCACCGACGTTGACGCCGCCGGTCGGGATCTTGCTGACCTCGACACCGTCCTGCTTGAGGGAGGGCAGCAGCTCCTTGGCGTGGCCCGCACGGTCGGAGACGAAGTCGGTGAAGGACATGCCCCCGGCCGGGTTGTGGTCGCTGCTGCGCGCCAGTGTGTTCGAGCGCCAGTCGCTCGCGGCCGGGTCCCCGACCTCGCTGCCGTGACCGGCCCACCCGAGTCCGAAGGTATCGCCGAAGGCGGCCAGGATCCGCCCCCGCTCGTCGGTCCACATGATCCCCAGGTCGGTGCCCTTCACCTGGTACCGCGCCTCAGTCGCGTTGATGGACTGCGCGCCGGTGAGCACGGCAACCCGGTTCGCCTGTCTCTGCGGCTCCGTTTCAGCTGTTCCTGGCGGCGCTAGACCTACCGTGACTGCCGCGATGAGGACCGTCAGAATGGTCCCGGCTCGGTCTCGGTGACTGAGCATCGTTCTCCCCCTCCTGCATGGACACGTGCGGCCACGCGGTGCATGGCGTGCGTCAGCGCTCCGTCACAGCGGGAGACATTCCAACACCCGAAAGGGAGGACGGCTGCGTGTTCCGAGGCACCTGAAGCTAACGCGGGCCACAGCGTATGAGTAACGGCGATCAGGCTGGTCCTCTTGAGTGAAATCCGTCTGCTCGACCCCTCAGGAGTGCAGGGCCGACATCGCCAGCCAGGCGTCCCATGGCACGGTCCAGTCATAGATGTCGCCGTCGGCCCCGGTCAGCGGGGTCGGGCTACCGGTGACCTCGACAGGATCTCCGAAGATAGCCGAGCTGTAGTACTCCTGCGCGTTCGCGGTGGAGAGGTTGACGCAGCCGTGGGTGACGTTGGCGGAGCCCTGCACACCGGTGGTCTCCGGGTTGGCGTGGATGAACTCCCCGTTATTGGAGATCCGCACCGCCCAGTGCTCGGGTATGTTGACATATCCATAGGCACGGTTCGACATCAGCACGGTCTGTGCCTTGTTCATCACTACGTGGATGCCGCTGGTGGTGTTGCGGTTCGGGTCGGAGCTCAGCCCGTAGCTGGCCGGGAAGTTCATCACCTCCTGGCCGTCTCGGATGACAATCATGCGGTGGCTGTCGACGTCGGCCCTCACGATCTGGGCGCGACCGATGGTGAACTTCGTACTGATGTCTTCCATACCGTAGGAGCCCCCGCCGAGGGCCACTCCATAGAGTTTCGCGGTGACAGTGACGTGGGTGTCGGGCTGCCAGTAGTCCTTGGGCCGGTAGTGTGCTCGCGAGCCGCCGTTGTCGTCGGGTAGCCAGGCCCACGATCCCACGGTGGGCACGGAAGCCTGCACCTGCAGCGCGCGTTCTACGGCGGCCTTGTCGGACACATGGTCGTCGAACTGCAGGATGATCGGGGCGGCGATGCCGACGGTGTCGCCGTCGCCGATGTTCAGTGTGGCATGGAGCTGCCGCAGGGGACTGACGGTGGTGAACGAGCCGGCGACCGGCACGGACAGGTGGTCAGCACCGGCCGCGCTGCCGCTCCAGGTGTAGGTCTTCCCGTATCCCAGCGGCTCCGCGCTGACCCAGCTGCTCCGGTCCGCGCTCAGGGTGCCGGCCACGGCCCTGCCATCCGGGTTGGTCAGCACCACCTGCTGCAGGACGCCCTTGGTGACCCGCACTGAGACAGGCAGCGTCGGGCTGACGTTCGTGGCCTTGTCGGCTGGCAGGGTGCTGACCTGCGCCTGTGGACGCGGGGGAGCGCTTCCGCCAGACGGTCCGGGAGATCCTCCCGAGCACGCGGCAAGCACCGACGCCACCACGACCAACATCAACACACGCCGCATCGCTCCCACCGAATCTCCCCAACCGCTGCCCCGGCACAGGGTATCGCGGGCATCTGGAGCACCGGTCACAAGCCAGCCGCGGCGGGCTCCGCGTGGTCCGAACGGGCCGAGAAACTGTCGGTACCGCCCGGCACACTGGCCCGAGACGAGGAAGGAGGGGGACCATGACGGCCATGACCGAACCGATCGGACTCGCCGAGGGTCGCCCGTTCACGGTGCACGACCTGGAGGCGATGCCCGATGACGGACGGCGCTACGAGATCATCGACGGAATGCTCCTCGTGACTCCCGCCCCGGGGTGGTCACACCAGGAGATGTCACTGACGCTCTACACAGCGCTGCGACGATCATGCCCATCGGGTTTGCGCGTGTTGGCGGCGCCCTTCGCGGTGCGGACCGCTCCCACCACCGAGGTCCAGCCTGACGTGCTGGTGGCGCGCTACGACGACCTCACTGAGGCTTGCCTGCCGGTGGCACCACTGCTGGTGGTGGAGACGTTGTCACGCAGTACCCAGCTCAACGACCGCAACACCAAGAAGGCGCACTACGAGAGGCTGGGAGTTCCTTCGTACTGGTTGCTCAACCCGGCTCCGCCGGGTGGGCTTGAGGTTCACGAGCGCGATGAGCAAGGCCGCTACCAGCTGATGGCGACGGTGAGCGGCGACGAGGTCTTTGTCGCGCATCAGCCGTTCCCGGTACAGATCTGCCCGGCGCGGCTGCTCGATGGCCTGCGCCCGCCGTGACGAATCCGGCGGCCGGGTTGAGTGGCCCGTGGTGGGGTAGGCGCAGGCCGTGGGCTGGTCAGCCGGCTCGGCGCAGCGGGGGCACCTCCAGGCCGAGGGTCGCGGTCACCCGCTCAGCCGCGCAGCGGCGCGGCAACGCGGCGAGATCGGCGGCTGTGCACTGCACCAGTGACGTGTCTGCGGCGAGCACCGCGAGCAACACCTCGCCCGGCACCGTCGCGTTCCAGCTGGTGGTGCACAGCAGCCGGTCGCCGGCGGTCAGACCCAGTTGCGTGGCCCGGGCCCGAGCCGCCTCGATGATCATCTCGGCGTCCGGTCCCGGCCCGCCGGACAGAAAGGTGTCGCCGTGCGCCCGTACTTCGCCGGCGAAGTCCCGGACTCCTGGCGGCAGTGCCGCGATACCCGCACCCATCGCGTCGAGCCCCACCGCTGCCAGCTCGTCCGCGCCGGTGGCGTCGGCGATGTGGTCGGCCCCGCACAGTGTCACCTTGCAGCGGGCCACCCCGCGTGGGTCGACTGTCGCGCCGCACCACCATGCGCCCAGCAGCGCTCCGGCGGTCTGCCAGTGCGGCGGCAGCAACACCACGACAGTGTCGCCGGGCTGGACGTCCAGCTCGTCCCGCAACCAGTTCGCGGTCTTGGCCGCCCAGTTGGCCAGCGTGGCACCGGACAGCTCGACCCGGCTACCGGTGGCGTCGTCGTAGTGGGTGATTCGCGGTCGGGCCGGGTCGGCGCGCAGCAGCGGCCCGAGCACCTGGTCGGTGATGGTCATCGGCTTCATAGCTTAACGCCGGGGTAGCTTGACGTCGGCCGACGGGAACCACCGGAGTGCCCAGCGGCGGGTCAGGAGACGCACGGCACCTTGCCACCCGTCATCGGCTGTCGTGGCGGTGTTGCGGCCGGGAACGTCGCGGTGGAGGTGCTCCCCACGCGCACGGTGTCCGCGACCGGTCGCGCGACGACCGAGGTGCCCCCCCGCCGCGGCAACGCGCCCGCGACTCGCGGCACGCCCCGCCCGGGGTAGTCCTCGCCGAGGTAGACCCGCACGGCGCCGTCGCTCAGCTGGACGTCCTCCTCGACCGGCAGGCCGCCCAGCACATCGGCCACTATCCGGCCGGCGTCCTCTCCACCGGCCGGATAGCGCACCACACTGGTGGCTCGGACGGGGGCGTTGCCGACAGTGCCCTGGCGGAAACCCTGCCGGGTCAGCTCTTCGGAGACCGACGTGGCGAGCCCGGCCGCGGCCGAGGCGTTGAGCACGTCGACCGTGACCGCCGCCCTGGCTGGGGACTTGTGTTGGGAGTCCGTCGGGGAAGGGGCCTCGATGGCCCGCGCGACGAAGGCCTGCACGGCCTCCGGGTCGACCTCGAGTACCGCGCCGTCGGACTCGCTGTCCCCGTCGCCCAGCACCGGAACGGTCTCGAAGACCATGTTGCCGGCGGCGAGGCCCTGCATCCGAGCGGCGAAGTCGAGCACGTCGAAGCCCTCGTCGAGCACCAGCGACTGCTGGGTCGCATCGATCAGCTGACTTATTCGTCCGGGGTTGGCCAGCGTCCCCGCGGTGAGCACCTTGTCGGCCAGTGAGGCCAGGTACGCCTGCTGGCGCACGATGCGGTCGAGGTCACCGCGGGGCAGCCCGTGCCGCTGCCGGACGAACGCCAACGCCTCTGGCCCCGAGATCAGCTGCGGGCCGGCCGGGAAGTCCGCGCCGGAGAACCTGTCGTGAACCGGCGCCCGCAGGCATACCTCGACTCCCCCGACGGCGTCAGTGAGCAGCGAGAAGCCGAGCAGGTTGATTTCCGCATAGTGGTCGATGCCGACCCCGGTGAGCTTCGTGACGGCGTCCAGCAGCAGTTTTCGGCCGGCGGCGACACCCTCGGCACGCACCGTCGCCGGGTCGACGCCTTGCGCGACGAGCCGCTGCTCGGTGGCGTTCCTCGCGCGGGAGAACGCGGAGTTGAGCTTGTGCCTGCCGTACCCGTCAGGTAGCTCCACGTACAGGTCCCGGGGCAGCGAGATCGCTACCGCGCGCCGGCCGTCGTCCGGGACCCGCACCAGGATCATGGTGTCGGTGAGCTCACCGTCGTTGTCGCCGACGCGAAGCCGGGCCAGCGCGTCGCGGGGTAGCGGTCCCCCCTGTGCGTTGGTGCGGCTGTCCAGGCCCACCAGCAGGATGTCGGTGGCTTTGTCCGGAGTGGTCGACCTGATCACATTCGTGGTGCTCAAGCCGTGGTGGAGGTTCCGGAATGTCGACCACCCGTACCCGGTGAGGCTGAGCACCAGCGCCGAGACCATCGCGAGCGCCAGCTTGGCGAGCCCGCACCCGTAGTCGCGGCCTCGCCTGGGCGACAAGGCGGTGTGACGCCTGCGCGACGATGCGGTCACGGATGCCCCCTGCGTCCGGTGTGGTGGCCTGCGCGTTCACCAGCTGCTCAGGTCCAGACGTGTGAACCTCTGTCAGGTTGTCGTGGCACACTCAACCGCCGTCGGTCACCTCATGCCGGCCAGAGCGAGGAGGATGCGCCGATGCGGCTGCTGGTCACCGGCGGTGCTGGGTTCATCGGGTCGACGTTCGTGCGGCGGGTGCTCCAGGGCGCTGAGCCGACACTGGCCGGCGCCGACGTGGTGGTTCTGGACAAGCTGACCTATGCCGGTAACGAGGCGAACCTGGCGCCGGTCGCGACCCACCCGGCGCTGCACTTCGTCAAGGGCGACATCACCGACGAGTCGCTGGTGGCCGACCTGATGATCGGCGTCGACGCGGTGGTGCACTTCGCCGCGGAGTCGCATGTGGACCGCTCGATCCTGGGTGCCGACCCGTTCGTGGTGACCAACGTGGTGGGCACCCAGATCCTGCTGCGGGCCGCGTTGGACGCCGGTGTGTCGCGCTTCGTGCACATCTCCACCGACGAGGTCTACGGGTCGATCGAGTCGGGTTCGTGGCCCGAGAACCACCGGTTGGAGCCGAGCTCGCCCTACTCGGCGTCCAAGGCGAGTGCCGATCTGCTCGCCCGCGCGTACGCCCGTACCCACGGCATGGACGTGCGCATCACCCGCTGCTCCAACAACTACGGTCCCCATCAGTACCCGGAGAAGGTCATCCCGCTGTTCGTCACCAACCTGCTCGACGGGCTGCCGGTGCCGCTGTACGGCGATGGGCTCCACGTGCGGGACTGGTTGCACGTCGAGGACCATTGCCGCGCTGTCGCGCTGGTGCTCGAGCGCGGTCGGGCTGGTGAGATCTACAACATCGGCGGTGGCACCGAGCTGACCAACACCGAGCTCACCGGCCTGCTGCTGGACGCCCTGGGTGCGGACTGGTCGCGAGTCCAGCCGGTGGTCGACCGCAAAGCCCATGACCGCCGCTACTCGGTGGACTGGACGAAGATCCGCACCCAGCTCGGCTACGCCCCCGAGGTGGACTTCGCCGAGGGGCTGGCTGACACGGTGCGCTGGTATGCCGAGCATCGGGACTGGTGGGAGCCGTTGAAGGTGACATGACTGTGCTGTCGCTGCTGGTCACCGGTGCCCAGGGCCGGCTCGGCCGGGATCTGGTGGCCGCGGCCGCCCGCACCGGGATCACCCGGATCCACGCGCCGGGCTCGGCCGAGCTCGACATCACCGATCCCGTGGCGGTGTTCGGCGCGGTCGCGGCGGCGTCGTGCCCGGTCGGCGCGCGGCTGGTGGTGGTCAACGCGGCGGCCTACACCGCCGTGGACGCCGCCGAGGGTGAGGGTGCCGCGCGGGCCCACGCGGTCAATGCGCAGGGCCCGGCGAACCTGGCCCAGGCCTGCGCCGCCCACCGGGCGCATCTGGTGCAGGTCTCGACCGACTACGTCTTCGCGGGCCGGCGACCGTGTACGGCCGGACCAAGCTGGCGGGGGAGCGGGCGGTGCTGTCCTCGGTGTCGTCCTCGGGGGCCTCGGCGCACGTGGTGCGCACCGCGTGGCTCTATGGCGCCCACGGCGGCAACTTCGTCCGCACCATGGCGGCCTTGGCCCGCGGGCGCGAGACCGTCCGGGTGGTGGACGACCAGCACGGCAACCCGACCTGGACGCACGACCTCGCCGAGGGCCTGGTTGCGCTCGCGCTGGCCGCCGACCGGGTGCCGGTGGGCGTGCTGCACTGCGCCAACGCGGCCGCCACGACGTGGTTCGAGCTGGCCAGGGCGGTGTTCACCGAGGTCGGTGCCGACCCGGACCGGGTGGTGCCCTGCCGCACCGCAGAGTTTCCCCGGCCCGCGCCGCGCCCGGCGAACTCGGTGCTGGACACCACCGGGTGGGCTGGGGCCGGGCTGCCCGAGCTGCGGCACTGGCGCCACGCGCTGCACGCCGCCGCCGCCGCGGGCGTGCTCGTCGGTTGATCGTCAAAGGGCCAGGGTCGAGGTCATCGCCGCGTGGTCGCTGAGACCGGCCTCGCGGATGGCATGCAGGTAACGGCAGTCACGGATGGCTGCGGTGTGCGCGGCGGTGACGAAGGCGTGGGCGAACCGGTAGCCGTTGCGCTGACCATTGCCGGACGGGCGACCGAACCACGAGTAGTCCATGCCGGTGGGGTGGGTGAGGCCGGAAGGCGTCGGTGAACCCAGCGTGGGTGAAGGAGCGGTAGAAGTCGTCCAGGACACCAATACGGCTGGCCGGCAGTACCCGGTACCTTGTCCAGGCCCGCTTCGGTCAGGTGGACGGTGTAGCCGAGCCCGCTCAGCAGCCGGGCCAACAGCTGCCCGGTCTCGCCGGCGGCGACCTCGGTGAGGACTACGACGTCGGGTGGATCGGCGGTCGCCAGCCACCCGGCCTGCTGGTGGGTGCGGGACGCGGCGGCGTGCTGGACGTTCCACGTCAGCACCCGCAACCGGGTCATGGCGCGACCTCCACTGTGCGATCGTCAAGGAACACCTCACCCGATGCGTCGGGTTGGGCCTGCACGGGGGCCATGATCTCGCGGGCCGCCGCGAGCTCCTCGTTCGAGTCCTGCGGGAACCATGTGCCGAGCCTGGATTGGGTTTGGTGTCGTGTGGTGGGCGGGTCGCGCGGTTGGGTGTCGATCCGGGGTGGTGCGCCGGTGGCGCGGGGAGCGGTCCGGGCTGTGACGGTCAGCAGGGATCGGGCGGGCGGACGTCTCGCGCCGGGTGGTGGGGCGGTGCCCAGTCCGAGCTCGCCGGCGAGGTGGGATCGCAGCGTGGCCTCGTCGGGTTGGAGCAGCAGCCAGGAGATCGCGGTGATGTGGATCCGGCAGCGTCGGAACCTGATCACCGCGCCGGACCATCGGCAGGACCGGCAGCGACCCCGCCGGTCGACGGGGTGGTCGATCAGCAGCGTGTACAACACGGCACCGGCCCGGCACCCGATCGAGCCGATCCCTTCGAGAGCGCCAGGTCTTGTTCGCGCGGCCTTGAGCAGGAACCCGCGCAGTGCGTCACACATGAGCCGATGGCTGATCTGATCCACGGTCGGGCCCTTGCTGGTCGCAGGTATCACACCGTCGCCTTCTGTCACGCTGCGGCCAGGACCGGCCGCAGCCGGGTTGGGCTGCCCCACCAGCGTGGTGCCGATCATCTGTGGTGGGGCCGGGTGTGGACGGGAATATCTGCTCGCCTATCGCGATGGAGTTGACCTGGACGAACAAGCGGCTGACGGGGAAGGGTTACCGGTCGTTCAGCCCGCCGGACGCCCGTTGTGTCGGTGGCCGGGGTTACCGTGTGGTCCTGCATGGGGCTGCTGGGGGGTGGGCGATGCCGCGCAGGGCGGGGACCTCGGCGAAAGCCGGGCGTGATCAGCTTCGGGATCGGATGCGGGCGTGGGGGTGCTCGGTCGCTCAGATCGCCGTCGAGCTGGGTCGGCGGTTCAACCTGCGGCCGAGGGTGGCCTGGCGGCATGCGCTGGGGTGGCCGCAGTGGAAGCTGGCGCAGTGGTACAACACCGCGCATCCCGGCGCCAGGCTCTCGGACAACCGGGTCAGCGAGTTCGAGGCCTGGCCGTACGGTGGGTGCCCGCCCAGCCCGCGCTACCTGGTCCAGCTCGCCGCCACCTTCGGGCACGGGTGCACCCCGGCTCAGCTCGTCGACGCCGATGACCTGGAGCACCTCACCCCCGCCGACCGCTGCCTGCTCACCACGGGTCACCTCCCTGCCCCCGCGAGCACGGGGGCGCCGGCTCCCGCCGTCCCTGTCACGGTGCGTGAGCAGGCTGACCCCGGCCGTGCGGTGGCGCGTGGGGGCGGTGACACTGGTGTGAGCTGGGGGAGCCGACGCGTCGTGCGCTGTGACGCGCGGGGCCTGCCGATCCGGGAGGAGGTCGTCGTGGCGGCCGAGGAACCCGCCCAGTTCCGGCGTTGGAGCGCCGCCACCAACGTCGATGACGACGTGCTCGACCTGATGACCGCCGACATCGCCGAACTCGCCCGGCGTGAGCAGGTCGACCCGCCCGCCGTGCTGTTCTCCAGCTTGCTCAGTGCTCGCGATGATGTGTTCACCTTGATCGCCGGACGCCAGCCACCCCGTCATACCGTGAGTCTGTACAAGATCGACGGGCAGCTGTGCGGTCTGCTGCTCGTCGTGCCCTTCGATCTGGGGTACCCGCACGCCGCCGGCACCCACGCCCGGACCGCGCTGCACTGCGCCGAGGTGTCCGGCTACACCCCGGTGCGGGCCTTCGTCCGCTACGTGCAGTCCAATATCGCCTACTGGGACGGGCGCTACGACGAGGCCGCCGCGCTCGTTGAGTCCGCTCTGCCCGATGCCACCAGCGGTACCGCCTTGCTGCGGCTGGCCAGCCAGCAGGCCCGGATCAACGCCGCTCGCCGTCAACCCGGCGAGGTCAGCCGGGCCCTGGCGCTCGCCGCGACCGCTTCTCCTGAGCGCACCCCCGACGAGCCGGGCGTGCTGGGCTTCGACGCCGGGACGGCTGCTCTTCTCGCCAGCGAGGCGCACTACGCACTCGGCGGCACCGACCATCTGGACGCCGCCGTGGACTTGGCGCACACCGCCGTGAACGAGCTCACCGCCGAGGCCCAGCCCAAAGTCAAGTACATCACCGCCGCCCGCTTCGACCTCGCCCTCGCTCACCTGGCCCGGGGCGACCTGGACGCGGTCAGCGAACACCTTGCCCCCGTGCTGCGCTCCACCCGCGCTGAGTACCGCACTGTGCCAGGGATCAGCAGGGCCCGGTCCCTGCACACGCTGCTGACTCAGCGCACCGACCTCGCCTCCGGCACCATGACCGCCCTGCGCGACGACCTCGCCGAGTTCTGCGTCCACCCCGCACCCACCCCACCAGGACTGGAGCCGGACACATGATCATCGAAGCGGGACAGGTCGCGGTCGTGACGGGGGCGGCGCAGGGACTGGGCCGCGCTCTGGCCGCCGGGCTCCTCGACCGTGGCGTGTCGGTCGCGCTGGCGGACACGGCACAGGAACGGCTGCGTGACACGGCCGAGGCGTTCACCGCAGGCGGCGGACAGGTGCTGCCGGTGGTGACCGACGTGGCCGACGCGGCGGCGGTCCGGGCGCTGGCTTCTCGAACGCTCGAGCACTTCGGCCGGGTGGACGTGGTGGTGAACAACGCCGGCATCACAGCCCACCACGTCCGGCCGCTGTGGCAGGCGGACCTGGAGGACTGGCGACGCGTGCTGGCGGTGAACCTACTCGGTGCGGTGCACGGGATCCGGGCGTTCGTGCCGCATCTGGCGGCAGCCGGCGCCGGGCACGTGGTCAACATCGCCTCGTTGGCCGGGCTGATGGCGGTGCCGTTCGGGAGTGCCTACTGCGCCAGCAAGCACGCGGTGGTCGCGATCTCCGAGACGCTGCGCGCCGAACTGGACATGATGAGGCTACCCATCGGGGTGACCGTGGTCTGTCCGGGATACGTGCGCACGCCGATGACCGAGGGCATGGTGACCCTGCTTCAAGCTGGTGATGACACGCAGCTGGCCGAGCGCCTGCCGGCAGGCTTCTCGACGGAACAGGTGGAACAGGTGAGGGCGAGGCTCGAGGGGATGGTCACCATGATGGAGCCGGACGTTGCGGCCGAGCGAATCATCGCCGCGGTCGAAGCCGACCGGCTGTACGCGTTGACGCACGGAGACGTCGAGGACAGCGTCCGCCGCAGGGTCGAGGGCATTCTCGCGGCACTGGGCTGACCACGCCTACCCACTGACACTGCTCCGCCGGCGGACGCTCACCCGCCCGTCAACACGTTCGAGGATCTCAGTGCGGCCGGGTGCTGTTCACCGCGTTGGCCGGCAGCGTGGCGTGCATCATCGAGACGTTGTAGCGGTCGTACTGGGTCATCGTGAAGTAGAGGTCACGTCCCTTCGAGTCCGGGTTCATGAACCCGCCGTAGAGGTTCGGGTACTCCCGTGACGTGGCGACCGGCATCGGCGCGCCCCACGGCCCAGCCGGCTGCGGTGCCAGCCGGACCACGATCGCCTCACGCGACTCGTCGAGGTACATCATCTCCCAGCTCTGGAGGATCTCGTCGTAGCGGACCGATATCTCTCCGACGGGCCCCTTCACGATGGGCGCCGCGAGCTCGCTGTCACCCCGTTGCCAGACCTTCCCGTTCCAGTACTCGTAGGCGGACTCATCGAGCAGCCGCTGTTCGGGCACTCGGGCGAGGTGGGCGTCACCGAAGCGGCCGTTCGGCGTGCCGAAGGCGTAGACGAAGCCGTCTCGCCGGGCATAGGCGATCATCTGGAACTTCTCGTCGAGGGCTGGAGTGTTGGGCCGGCGCGTGCTGGGAGCGTCCCTCCAGGTCTGCCCGCCATCGTCGGAGTACGCGATGCCGCTGTAGTTCGTGATCCAGTGCCCGGGCTTGGTGAAGCTGCGCACCGACATGTAGGCCAGGTAGTCGCGCCCGCCGACGTTGACCCCACCGGTGGGGATCTTGGTCATCTCGACGCCGTCCCGCTTGAGCGAGGGCAGCAGCTCCTTGGCGTGGCCGGGACGGTCGGTGACGAAGGCGAACGACATACCCTGGGCGGGGTTGCGGTCCGTGCTGTGGGCCAGGGTGTTCGAGCGCCAGTCGATCATGGCGGGATTCGCGAACCCGCTGCTGATGCCGGTCCATCCGGGCCCGAAGGTGTCACCGAAGGCGGCCAGGATCTGCCCCCGCTCGTCGGTCCACATGATCCCCAGGTCGGTGCCCTTCACCTGGTACCGCGCCTCGGTCGCGTTGATGGACGCGGCGCCGGTGAGTACGGCTACCGGGTTTGCCACGCCCAGCGGCGTCGTTTGCGCCACCCCGGGCGCCGCCGCGCTGACCGTGCCTGCTACAGTCGCCGCGCTGAGAGCCGCTAGGGCTGCCCCGGCTCGAACTCGGTGAGTGAGCATCATCCTCCCCCTTCTCTGTGAACGCACGCGCTATCGCGCGGGCGCAGTCATGCGCCAGCGCTGGGCGTCGTCGCAAGTGATGTCCCCCCGACACCCGAAGGGGGGGAAGCAGTCCTCTCCAGCGTTTTCTGTAGCTGTGTGCGACCCGGACATAGCATAACGTCCGTCCCGCTACTCCCCGTGGGTGAAACCTATCCTAGTGTATCTATCACAGATACCTAGTGCGTTCGTCACCGTTGTCACGGCTGTCCGCCGGTCGGTCGCGGGCTTTCCGGTACGCGTGGACCGTCGCCTGCGCGCAGGCCTGCCAGGTGTAGCGGGCCGCGTGCGCCTGTCGGGCGGCCGCGCCTACCGGGTCGCGGCCGGCGCCGTCCACGTCGGCCAGCGCGGTGGCCAGGGCAGCGGGGTCCTCAGGGGGAACGAGGGTGGCGAGGCCTCCGGCGACCTCCCGCAGTGCCGGCAGGTCGGAGCACACCACCGGTACGCCGGCCGCCATCGCCTCCAGCACCGGCAAGCCGAAACCCTCCTCGCGCGAGGGCAGCACCAGCACCGCCGCGCCGGCTACCACGCTGCGCAGGTCAGCCTCGTCGAGGTAGCCCACGGGGTGCACCCGGGAGGAGGCCGCCGGTGTCGGACCCCAGCCCGCCGGCCCGGCGAGCACCAGCGGCGCGAGACCAGGGTGTGCGGCGTGTGCGTCGAGCAGCACGTCGAGACCCTTCCGGGGCTGCGCCGCACCGACGAACAGCAGGTAGCGCCGCGGCAGCCCCAGCGTCGCGCGCAGCGCCGGGGACGGCGGCCCGGTACTCGACCAGGCTGGGTCCACGCCCAGCGGGGTGACCACGATCCGCTCCGCCGGGATGTCCAGCCGGCGGGCCACCTGCCGCGCCACCGCGCCACTGGGGGTGCACACCACCGCCGCGCGGGCCACCGAGCGCCGGAGGAGGTCGGGCAGATCACGCTGTCGCGGGTCCAGGAGCTCTGGGCGGTCCAGGAACGCCAGGTCGTGCACCGTGACGACACCGCGGGCGCGCTTGGCGGGCGGCAGCACGAAGTTGGTGGCGTGCAGCACATCAGCCTCGGCGGCGAGCAGCTCGGTCGGGGGCCAGCTCACCCGGCGCCACAACACTCGCAGCGCCCGGGCCGGGACCGGTCCACCGCGTACCGCCACCCCAGGGGGCGCCGCTGCGCGCAGAGCGCGCTGGCCACGTGCGGTGAACGCGGTGACCGTGATGTCCACATCGGCCCGCGTTGCCAGCTCACGCAGCAACGCGGCGGTATAGCGCCCGATCCCACTGCGCTGCCCGAGTACCGGCGTAGCGTCGATGAGTACCCGTGAGTGGCGATGCGAGTTATCGCTCGGATCGCCACTCACGGGTTATCCACAGTCGCTGGAGCCGGCCGGCGGCTCGTCGGGCCACCTCGCCGGGGCCGCCGGCCGTCAGGTAGGAGCGGGCCAGCGCGGCGTCCCGGCGCAGCGCGCCGGTCACCCCGGCCCGGCGACCGGGCGCGGTGAGCGGGGCGCCGCGCGAGCGGTCGGGCGCGAGCCGTGGGTGCCGGCAGAACTCGACCAGCGGCGCCAGCGCCGCGTCCCAGGTGAAGCGCTGGGCCACCGCCGCGACCCGATCCCGGCAACCGGCGGCGAAGGCGTCGTCGTAGAGCACCCGCGCCAGTGCCGCGGCCAGTGCCGCTGGATCTCCCGCCGGCACCACCACGCCGAGCTCCTCGGTACCGACCAGCTCCGCGAAGGCGTCGCCGCTGGTGGTGACGATGGGCAGCCCCGCCCACAGGTAGTCCAGCACCCGGGTCCGGAAGGCGAACGTGGTCTCGACGTGCTCGAAGTGCGTGGTGACGCCGGCGTCGGCGTCGAGCAGCCAGTTCTGCCGGTCGGTGTAGGGCACCCAGGTCTCGTTGAAGAACACCTGCTCACCGGTGAGCCCGAGGGACTCGGCGAGCCGGCGGGCCTGCCCGGCCATGCCCATCTCGGGCACGTCGGGGTTCGGGTGGCGCATCCCGAGGAACACCAGCCGCAGCTCCGGGTGCTCGGCGCGCACCGCGTGCACGGCGTGCAGCAGGGTCAACGGGTCGAACCAGGAGTAGACGCCGCCCGCCCAGAGCACGACCTTGTCCCGCAGCCGCAGCCCCAACGTCTCGCGCAACCCGGGACCGGTGCGCTGCGGCGGCTTGCCGGACAACCCGAAGGGGGCCACCGCGAGCAGCGAGCGGGTCGTCGGGTCAGCGTCGTAGACCGCGGGGGACAGGCGCCCGATCGCGGCGAGATGCCCGAGCCAGAAATGCCGCTGCCGTTCCGAGGCGCACAGGAAGAAGTCACCGCGGCGGAGCTGGGTCGTCAGCACTGCGGTCACCGCCTCGACGACCTCCGCGCGCGCTTCGTCACCCAGATCACGGGCCTGCTCGAGCTGCTCGAGGTGCATCGGGTCGTAGATGTCGACGATGACGATGTGCTGGGACGTCTTCAAGGACGGTATCTGCTCGAGCACGTGGCCCTGAAGCACGACCAACTGCGCCCAGTCCAGCTCGGGGCCGATCGACCTGGATGTGGCGTGCCGCACCTCGAACTCGGCGGGCGTTGGCGAGCAGAGCTGGTTGAGGCTGACCAGGCGCACGTCGTGCTCGCCGGAGAGCACCTCGGCCATGTTCCACGCTCGGATCGCCGGCCCGGCCATCCGCTGCGACACCGCGTCCGCGGTGATGATCAGGACCCGTCTGCGGGCCCCGTACACCCGCGCCACGCCGAGCGCCTCGACGATCGTTTCGTGCGCGAGCAGGTAGGGGATCTCCGGGGAGGTGCGCTCCAGGGCGTTGCGCATCAGGGGGAGCAGGTCGGCGTCGGTGCGGACCCGGGCGGTCTGCTCGGCCCGTCTCGACGCGGTCAGCGTGGGGAGCATCTCGACGAAGCGGTCGATGGCGTAGATCCCGGCCATGGTCACCCGGGGCACGGCCATCGGCCCTGGGGTCTCCGCGTCCGGGCTGCGGCGGGTCATCTCCAGCTCGGTCGGGTCACACTCGCCGCGGGCGGTGGCCCGGCGCACGGCCAGCGCGAGCGCGGCGGGCAGCACGGTGGCCAGGGTCTCCTCGGAGACGTTCTTGTACAGCGTGGCGAGCGCGTTCCGTTCCAGCAGGTAGGTCTCGCGGGCCGGGTCCGCGCCGCGCAGCGAGGCGTGGTGGCGGTGGTAGGCGATCGACCGCGGCTCGTAGCGCACCCGGTACCCGCGCAGGTTGAGCCGCCAGCCGAGGTCGACGTCCTCGCAGAACATGAAGAACCGCTCGTCGAACCCGCCGAGTCGCTCGAAGGCCTCGCGCCGGACCAGCAGCGCGGCGCCGGTGCCGAACAGCACGTCACGGGCGGTGTCGTGGGCACCGTCGTCGGGCTTGCCCACATGCGGCTTGTAGCCCATCCCGTACCAGGTCAGGCCGCCGTCGACGTAGTCGATCCGCTCACCGTCCCAGTCCAGCACCTTGCTGGCCACCGCGGCGACGTCGGGGAGTTCGCCCAGCGTCTCGACCGCGGCGCGTACCCAGTCGCGGTGCGGTCGCGCGTCGCTGTTGAGAAAAGCGACGACCGAGCCGGTGGCTACGCCGGCCCCGAGGTTGCAGCCGCCGGCGAACCCCAGGTTGGTGGCCGAGCGGACCAGCCGGGCCTGCGGTACCGCGGCGGCGATCCGCCGCGCGCCGCCGTCGCCCGAGGCGTTATCCACGCAGATCAGCTCGAGCGCCTCGGTGGGCCAGTCCAGCTCGTCGCGCAGCGCGCGCAGGCAGACCACGGTGTGCTCGGCGCCGCGGTAGTTGACCACGATCACCGACACCTTCGGCAGCGCGCGCTCGCCCACGCTCGGTCCTCCCTCGGTCCGCGGGTAGCCTGCCGCATCGCTCGCGATCCGCCGCGACAGGGGCCCACGGGCGCAACCGTTGACCAGCAGGAGATTATAGGTTGACGCTTGGTTGCGCATTCCTTGACGGCATCTCGCGGAGGATGCCGCACATCGCAGTAAATGACCGTTCGTCGCTACGGGCAGACCAGCCACTTCCGTTTCCGTGCACGTGATGAGGGGATATCCGCGTAACTCTCCCGTCATTCGGCGCCTTTTAGGCGGCCGGGAAACCGAGTTCATGTGTCCCGAGGTAAGCACCGAGCACCTACCCGGCGCCGCCCACCCGGCGTCGTTGTCGCAGCCTGTATCCCGGTGGCCGCGAGTAGCTTTCTCGCGGGTACCGCAGCCGCCGCGTCGGGGGTGAACTGGGATGCGGTCGCACAATGCGAGTCTGGCCGGAACTGGGCCATCAACACCGGCAACGGTTTCTACGGTGGGCTGCAGTTCACGCTGTCGACGTGGCGCGCTAACGGTGGCGTGGGCAACCCCGCCGATGCCACCCGGTCACAGCAGATCGCCGTCGCCGAGCGGGTCCTGACGTCGCAGGGAATCGGTGCATGGCCGGTGTGCGGGAAACACGCCGGGGACGTCACGCCCATCGCCGTGACGAAGCCGGTGAAGCTGCCGACCCCGCTTTCACCCAGTCCACGACCGACCTCGACCGGCTCGACGTCGGTCTACCGGGTGGTGCCGGGGGACACCCTCTGCTCGATCGCCGCCAGCCACGGTGTGTCCGGCGGCTGGGAGCAGGTCTATGCGGCCAACCGGGACGTCATCACCGATCCGGACCTGATCCTGGCGGGGCAGTCGCTGTGGATTCCGTTATAGCACTCCTCAGCCCCATACGGAGAGGATGACCACCCCATGACCATTCAGTCTGTGCCCTCTGAGCCACCCAGGTTCGAGGCGCCGGCGGCGACCGGGTTGGAGGCTCGGTCCATCGCTCAACTGGTCGCCGCAAAGTTGTGCGGCCTGCACAAGGTCAACGACTACTTCATTCGTATGGATGCTACCGTCAGTGACGACGGTTGCATCGATCTGGAGGTCACCCGCGTGTATTTCGGTGGCGAGAACGTCACGGTGCGGATGCTGCTTCAGCCCACCGCACCGGTGCACGTCCCGCCCCACTCCCTCCTCGGACCGAGGAGTTCGGTGTGAGTGTCCCCTGCTCTGGCGACACTCAGCCCGCACCGATCCCGATCAGTGCGCCGACCAGGTAGGCAGCTACCGCGGCGATCATGCCGAATCCCACCTGGCGCAGCCCGCCGCGCCACCACGAGCGGGTGGTGAACCGGGCCGCGAGCCCACCAGCCAGGAACAGCCCACCGGCGCCGGCGAGGAGACCCGCGACCAGCCGGGCGAAGCCGAGCAGGTACGGGATGAGCGGGACCAGCGCGCCGATCGCGAAGCAGAGGAACGACGAGCCGGCGGCCACCCACGGGGAGGGCTGCTCGTCGGGGTTCACGCCGAGCTCCTGGTTGATGTGCACCCGCAGGGCCAGCGACGGGATGGCGTGTACCTCCTCAGCCACTCGCCGCGCGGTCTCGCGGGTCAGGCCCATCCGCACGAAGGAGGCGACCAGCTCGGCCTTCTCCGCACTCGGATCCCGGCTCAGCTCCTCACGTTCGACCTGGACCTCGGCGCGCACCGAGTCGTTCTGCGTCTCCACCGACGCGTACTCCCCCATCGCCATCGAGAACGCGCCCGCCACCAGCCCGGCCATCCCGGTCAGTACGATCACGTGGGCGCGCGCCCCGCTGCCACCCACTCCCGCGATCAGCGCGATGTTGGTCACCAGACCGTCCATCGCGCCGAACACGGCCGGTCGTAGCCACCCTCCGGATACGTCTTGGTGGACGTGCCCGACCTCGTCACCCGGCTCGATATCCATCATCCATCCCCGCACCTCAGCGACGCCCTCGCCACCACGGTACGGACCCCACCGGGTCATGGGCGTGCCGCAGGCTCGCCCTCGCTGCGGGCAGGCCCGTCCGGTCTGGCGAGCGACTGGTCTACGCTGCTCCGGTGCCCCATTTGTCCCGCCCCCTCGCCGATGGGCTGTGCACCGTGGCGCGACTGGGGCTGGCTGCGGTGTTCCTGGTCTCCGGGGCGCTCAAGGCGGTCGACCCGGCGCAGACCAGGATCGCGGTGAGCGCCTACCAGCTGCTGCCATCGGGCCTGGTCGGGCCGGTCGCCACCGGGTTGCCGCTCGTGGAGCTGGCACTGGGAACCCTGCTGTTGGTGGGCGCGTTCACCCGCTGGGTCGCCCTCGCATCGATGCTGCTGCTGCTGTTGCTGATGACTGCGGTGGCGCAGTCGTGGGCGCGCGGACTGTCCATCGACTGCGGCTGCTTCGGCGGTGGCGGGGCGGTGGCTAAGGGCAGCACGCACTATCCACAGGAGCTGGCCCGCGACATCGGCATAATGTTGCCGGCGCTGTGGCTGCTGGTGCGGCCCCGGACGGTGCTGAGCGTCGACGGGTGGTTGCGCGCGGATCCGGGCGCACGGGACTCCGACGAAGTGAACCCAGTCGCCGAACCCGGCCACGTGAACCCAGCCGGTAATCCGGCCGAATGAACAAGGACTAGAGAGGGATGTGTCGTGGGCAGCGCCGAACGGATCAAGGACAAGCGCAAGCGGCAGGCTGCGCAGGCGGTGACGGCAGCCCGCGGCAGCGGTGGAGGCAGCCGAGGGGTGATCGCGGGGGTCGCCGTCGTCGTGGTACTCATCATCGTCGTCGGGATCGGGCTCCTGGTGCAGCGCCACAACAAGCCCGGCCCCCTCGCGGCGGCGATCCCCGTCGCCCCCGCCGGGGTGGAGTACCGGGTGGCCGCGCAGGGCGACACCATCGTGACCGGAAACCCCCAGGCGCCGGTGACCATCAATATCTACGAGGACTTCATGTGCCCGGTCTGCGGGGAGTTCGAAAAGCTCTACCATCCGCGGCTCGCCCAAGCCGCCGCGGACGGCAAAGCCACGGTTGTGTACCACCCGGTCGCCATTCTCGATGATCGCTCGGTCCCGGCGGGGTACTCCACGCTGGCCGCCGGCGCGAGTTTCTGTGCCGCCCAGGCTGGCGTCTTTCCCCGCTTCCACGACAGCCTGTATGCCACCCAGCCGACTGAGGGCGCTCCGGGATGGACCAGCGCTCAGCTCCAGCAGCTCGGCCGCTCCCTGGGCGCCGGCGACAGCTTCGCGCGCTGTGTGCAAGCCGGTGCGCAGCAGCGCGTCACCGCCGCCACCCAGACCGCCAGCGGGTACATCAGCGGGCTGCGATCCGATCACGTGTTCGGCACTCCGAGTGTCGTCGTGAACGGCGCGCTCGTCGACATCAGTAACACGGCCTGGTTGGACCAGGCGCTCAGCGGCACTAAACACTGACCCGGGGGCGGGGCGGTCGGGCCCCGTTCGTGGATCATCGCCGGTCTCGTGTACGGTGGCCCACGCGCCGCGGCTGAACCGTGGTGATCGCTTCGGGGCTGTAGCGCAGCTGGTAGCGCACCGCACTGGCAGTGCGGGGGTCACGGGTTCGAGTCCCGTCAGCTCCACGTTGACCGGCTTACTCCAACCCTGACCCGCAAGGGACAGGGCGAGTGAGTCGATCATGGAAGCCCGGTGCAGAGCGCCGTTCCCTTCAGTGGGGGCGGCGCTCTGGTGCGTCTGGCCCACGCTCGTGCCGCCGCGCTTGACCTGGTAGACGCGATACGCCTCGGTGAGGATGTCGAAAGGCTCTTGCATCTCGTGCTCGATGACGCGGCCACCGTCGACGTAGAGGCGCGTGAAGAACGCCTTGTTCAGGATCGAACGCACGGCCTCGTCCCCGCGCTCGTAGGCCGCTTGCGGCGACTCCAGCAGGGCAAGGGCGCTGGCGAACACCTCTCGGCCTCGGTCGAGGTGGCGCTCGGCTTGGTCGAGTGTGTCTTCGATCTGCTTGCGCTCGTGCCGGATGGCGTCGATCTTGGTCCGTAGCTTGTCCTTGGGCCAGTCCTGCTCGGCCGCCAGGTCGAGGAAGTAGTTCTCCTTGCGGTCGAGCGCGTCAAGGCGCTTGGCGTACTCCTCCCGCAGTGTGGTCACTCAGCTCGTGGTGGCCGTTCACGGCCGCGTCCACGCCTGTCCGTACGTGGTTGAGCCACTCGGACGGCAAGCTCACGGCGTCACCGTAGTACGAGACCACGGCGTCCTCGATGACCTCTACGGGCACGAAGGGCAGATCGCAGACGCCCTGTTGCCGTCCTCGGCAGAAGAAGTAGTAGTACTCCCCGCCACGCTGGCCTACGGCCCTCTGCACGATGAGCCTGTACTTGCACCGCCCGCAGTACAGCAGGCCCTTCAGGTAGTGGTTGTGGCTGCGCTCCCGTGTGCCCGCGCCGGAGTGCGAGTCGAGAATGCGTTGCACGCGGTCGAACAGTTCTTCGGAGACCAACGGTTCGTGCCTGCCCTTGTACTCGATGCCGTCGTAGGTCACCTAGCCGACGTAGTAGCGGTCTCGGAGGAGCTGACGCAGCCGTTCGACCGAGATCGGTCCGCCGTTGCTCTTGCCCGTGACCGGCATTCGGAAGCCCGCCTGCGTCAGCTTGTCGCGCAGGCTTGCCACCGTTTCGTGACCAGTGGCGAATAGCTCGAAGGCCATCGGGATTTATTTGGCCCGCTCAGGGTCGAGTGCGATCGTGTTGACCTTGTGGCCGTCGATGAGCACTTTATCGTTGAGGTAGCCGACTTTGGCGCGGCCGATCGTGCCACCGTTGCGTGCCTTGTTGGCCATCTTGATTTTGATGTCTTCGCCGCTCATGCGGACTTGCAGCCAGTTGAACACGTCGGTGATGGCCTTCATGGCTTGCGCCATGTGCCCTTCGCCGAACTCTTCCTTGGCGGACACGAGCTTGACGTCGAGCTTGCCAAGGGCGACCTCGGTATTGCCCGCGTCGATGTAGTTACGGAAGGCGCGCGAGCGCAGATAGACGAGTACGCAGTCTACGTCACGCCGCTCTTGAATACGCTGCATCATCTCTCGGAACACCGGACGCTTGTCGAGCGTCTGCCCGGACTTGGCTGGTTCCACGTATTCGTCCACGACGATGCCGCCGAGTGCCCGTACTCTTTCGAGACACACCTTGCGTTGCGTGTCGATCGAGTTGCCTTCTGGATCGCGGTCGTAGTCGGAGTCCATCTGACGTTTCGAGGACACTCGCAGATACAGCACGACCCTCAGTACGGGCTTGGCGGCAGCGTCGCGCACTCGCCCGTTCAGCGACGCCTTGCTCACTTCGTTCTCCTTACTTGTGAAGGTGCGGTTATTCGGCCTATCGCTTACGCGGCTACCGCGTCGAGGCCAAGGTCAAAGTCAAAATCGAAGGTGGAGCCTGTCTCAGTCTCCATACGCTTGAAGTAGTCGCCAATCGGTCGCTTCGGTTTGTTGCTGAGACCGAGGTAATCGAGGCGGATACGCATCGCGGTCAACGAGGTGGCGAACAGGCCGGCGAGAGCATCTACGTCCTGAATACCGTTGCCCCAGGCCCGCTTGACGGCCGAACGCGGCATGAGGAAGCTTGCGGCGAAGTGGTCACAAATCCGTTCGATCTGCTTGTGTCGAATATTCTCATTGCCGAAGCCAAGCTGACTGTAGGCGACGCGATAGATCGAGTAGTCGAGCACGTGCTTAAACTCGTGGCCGAGACTGAACCGGCGACGTCCGAGGCTGTCATTCTCGTTAATCGTGATATGCCAGTGGCCGTTTTCCCAGCGGTGCGAGATGCCAGCAACTTCAGAGATTGGCCCTACTTCAGCAAGTGCAGGCATGGCGTGACGCGTGAACCGCCCCGGCTTCGGTGGAGACTCCGACCTTTGAGAGGATGGAGTCGTGCCCGCTCCCAGGAAGTATCCCAACGAGCTTCGTGAACGTTCGGTTCGTCTCGTGTCGCGGATGCGGAAGGAACAACCGCAAGAATCCCATCGTGCGATCTCGACTGTCGCTCAGCGGCTGGATGTGCATCCGGCAACGCCGCGACTGTGGGTGAACCAAGCCGAGGTCGACCAAGGAGCCCGAGCGGGTACGACGACTGTGGAGGCCGCTCGTATCGCCGAGTTGGAACGGGAGAATCGTGAACTGCGGCGGGCGAAGGAGATCCTGAAAGCGGCATCAGCTTTCTTCGCGCGGGAACTCGACCCGCGACCGCCCCGGTAGCCGATCTCATCGACGACCACCGAGAAGAATGGGGCGTGGTCGAGCCGATCCGCGAGGTGCCGCGGTCCGCTCCGTCCCCGTACGATGCGGCGAAGAACCGGCCACCGTCGGCCCGCGCGGTGCGGGATGAGGACCTTCTCGAGACCCGCCGCGTCGGGAAGGAGGATCACGACGTGCAGGGGGCGCGGAAGGTATGGCCTCAGCTTAATCGGGAAGGGGTCACGGTGGCGCGGTGCACGCTCGAGCGGCTCATGCGCGCCGACCGGGCTGGTCGGGCTGGTCGGCGCCCTACGCGGCGGCACACGGCCCCGCACGACCCGGGCGGACCCCACGCCGAGCGGCCCGCGGACCCGGTCGAACGCCGGTTCACCGCGGATCGGCCGATCGCGTGGTGGGTGGCTGACATCACCGATGTCCCGACCTGGTCGGGCATGGTCTCCCTCGCCGTTGTGACCGATGTCTTCTCCCGGGGAGTCGTGGGGTGCGGACTCGACACGTCGATGCGCACCGACCTTCCTCTCGATGCCCTGGACATGGCCATCCGGGGCTGCGGCGGTGGCCCGTGGGAGGGGCTCGTGCACTATTCTGACCGAGGATCACAGGACACGTCTACGCTCCACCGAACGTCTCGTCGAGGCCGGTGCCATGCCGTCGGTCGGCAGCGTCGGTGACTCCTATGATAACGCACTCACGGAACCCGTCAACGGTCTCCACAAGACCGGGCTCATCAACCGTCAAGGGCCGTGGCGTACACGGGACGACGTCGAGCTCGCGACGTTCGAACGGGTGGACCGGTACGACCACCGGCGCATCCACGGCTCCCGCCAGAACATGCCACCGGTCGAGTACGAAGCCGCCTTCCATACGAAGAACGAACCCGCCGACATGGTCGAAGTGTAAACAACCCGGTCTCTATCATAACCGGAACGGTTCAGTACGGCAGGAAAGACAAGCCTGCTGATCTTGCAATCCTTGTACAAGCAGTAGGCGGTTACTGTTCGCCTCTGCTAGTCGTCCTTCAGACCTCGTAGCCATCCTGCAAATACCGCACCTGTCCACCTTTCAGCGTCTCTATCGCTGCGGCCACTCGACGCCACACATACGGCCTGAGCCGTTTCGCGGCCTGGTCCTCGGAGCAGAACTCGAAAGCCTTCAGCTCCTCGTCGTGCAGCTTGAGTCCGGCAATCTGTTCGTCACTCAGCGCACCACCGTCGAAGATGAAGACAAGCAGGTCATCCCACGGTCCATGTGGCGACACCCAATCCACGCACAGCAGTCGGCCGACCTGGATATCGAGGTCAAGTTCTTCCTTCAGCTCGCGCTCGACAGCCCGACGTGGCGGTTCGTTGGCCTCCGCCATGCCGCCCGGAGTGTCCCAATCTGGCTTGTACTCAGGGTCAACGAGCAGGATGCGCCCGAGCGGATCGCGGACGAGCACGTCGGCGCTGACCCGCTTGCGGGGCTGCTTGGCGTTCCCCTCGGCCAAGTACGCCTGCCACGCTGCCGGGTCGCGCTGGTACAGCGGCATCTCAGAGGCCATACGTGTTCTCTCCGTGCCGGTCCTTGGTGAGCCACTGGTAGAGCCAGAGACGTTCTCGTAGCGCCTCCTCAAGGCTCGGCAGGAGAGCCGCCACAGCCTTACTGGAGGCCCGATACGGCTCAAGGAGCTGTTTGAGGTCGAGGAGCTGGCTAATGACGAGGTACGAGCCGAGCTGCTGCGTGGCTTCCAGCACCGCTTGCGCCAGCGCACACGCCTCGTCTGGCTTCCCTTGGGCGACGAGCACGGTCACCAACAAGAGCTGCCCGAACGCGCGGCTTCTGGTCCGGTCGCCAGGGCGCAGGGCGATAATCCGCTCGGCCTGTTCTTGCGCCTGACGCAGGTGACCGAGCTGGCGTAGGCAGCGGGCGGCTTCGCTGGCGAGTGAGCCTTCATCGAAGCGGCTGACCCACGGGGACGGTTCCTCGACCGGGGACAAGGTGAGCGCCTGCTCGGCCTGGATGAGAAGCTGTGCGCTCTCCTTGGGCTGCTGGAGCGCTGCTAGGCCACGGGCCTGCATAGCGAGCAGCCGTGCTTCTAGCTCAGGCAGTCGTGGCCCACCTGCGAGCAGATCACGGCCACGCTGGGCGAACTGGATAGCGTCATCGGTCCTGCCGACGTGATGGGCGAGGTGACTCAGGCTGGCGAGTATGTGCACGTCGAGCTGGAGATCGTTACCAACGCTCGCAAGCTGGTGAGACCGGTGGAAGTGCTGCCAGGCGGCTGCGTCCTGTCCGGCGTCGTGGGCCATCCAGCCAGCCATCTCGGTCAGGGCAGCCGCCGCCGTGAACGTTGCACGGCCGTCCTCATCGCGCGCCATGCCGAAGACATGCGGCGCTACCTCGACGTGCAGGTACTTGACCACCGTGGCGTAGAGGTGACCGCCACCGACGTTCCGGTCAGCAGCGCGGAATGACTGCATCGCGGCTGCATGGCCGCTACCGTCCGCCGGTATCGGGCTCGGCGTCGACGAAATTGGCAACGGGAGCGTACTAATGCGCGGTGGCGGCACCGAAACCAATGGCATCGGCTCGACCACAGTGACCGTTGCCCGGTTCCGTTCGTCAGGCAGTTTGAACCACAACAGGTGCGATGGAATGCCTAGCGTCTGTGCCCACTGAATGAGCCGGTCAAGGTCCTTGATCGGCGGGCCGTTTTCAATGCGACTCAATTGCGTCTGGGTAAGACCGACCCATCCGGCTACCAACTCTTGCGTCAACGGGCGGACGTGGTGCGGGTGATTGCGATACGCGGCAATAACCTGGCCCATGTGCCAATCTGACAGGGTGTTGCGCATCTTGTCGTGCGCCCAAAACGCAGCGTCGAACTCGGGCGGTCCGGCCAGCAGGTCACGCGCTTTGGTCTGGCAGGCGGCACAGAGCAGGCTCCGGTTATCGCGGGCAAGGAGCGTCCCGCAGCGGCAGTAGCGCCATGCGCGGTTCCCATTCATCCCTGACCTGACCTCGACGTGGCTCGCGGTTGTCCTCCGCAGTCTATCGGCGCTGGTCACGCTACGGGACTGGCTCGTATGCGCCTCATACATGGCGCGCATACCTCAACCGTCATGGCTGGTTCGGGCAGTTCGCCGCAAGCTCGGAGGAAGCAGAAACTCGCCTCCGACCAGGGAGAACAACCCGATGGAGCGCCAAGCAGCGGTCACAACCGTACTGGACCACGAGCCATTGTCTCCCGAGCTGGAGCGACTGCACGGCCTGGCGACGGTCGTCCTGAACGAGCACCGCCATGACCACGGCCTGTGCGTCGTCTGCGGCTCGGCGTGGCCGTGCGAGCGCGTGCAGCTCGCCGAGCACAACCTCGCGGTCCTGTGATCACCGTCCCTGAGCTGACCGGACCAGCGATGCCGCTCTCGATGCCGTCGCTGGTCCGGTCTTCCATGTTCAGAGCAGGAAGAGATTTCGCGGTGCAACCAATTGTCTGCGCCTATATACGGGCGTGACTATGTGCGCTTGAGACGGGTGTCAATTCATTGCAACAAGCGCTCGTGGTGTACGCCCGGCGTGAAGGAATGACGTTGGCGGACATTTACGTGGAGCGGAACGAAGATGACAGCAAGCCGTTGGCGCGGGCCGCCTTTCTTGCAATGGTGGACGCTTTGCGCCGACCCGATATGTACGGGGTGTTGCTGCCGTCCTTGTGTCACTTCTCGCGTTTTCCTGGGGTGCAGCAAGCCATGCGAGCAGTCATCGAACACGAAACCGGCGCACGAGTCCTGATAATGAGCAGCGCACGGAAGGACTGTCATGACGCTCCTGGCCGAACATCCGGGACAACAGGCAATGCGTCACCTCCCTCGGCCTGACGGCCTGGAGGATAGGCTCAAGCTCGCGGCGCTCCCGACTGCCGTGGGCTGCTCCAAGTTGTTCATCAAGTACACGTTGGACGCCTGGCAGCTTGGCCACCTCATAGAGGCCGCTGAACTGCTCATCTCCGAGTTGGTGACAAGCGCGGTCAAGGCGACGGGCATTACCGAACCAAACCCGCGATGGACCGAACTGGACGACCTGAAGCTCATCGCCATTCGGCTTCGCCGCACTGAAACGAGCATCTTTATTGAGGTGTGGGATAGCGAGCCCACACCACCGGTTATACCTGCTCGGGTGGGCCACCAGTGGCATTACTACCACCCGCAGCGGGGCGGCAAGGTCGTCTGGTGCGAGCTGCCGATCCTGAGTCCAAGGCTCGAAGACACGCAACAAATGCGTCCGGTCCTGGAACGGCGGGTTCGTCGCCCGGTTCCGCCATCCGTCAAGCCCGTGCACGCAATAGAAGACCCCGACCTCCTCCGCCGCGTCCTGGAGGGCCTAAAGCGGCTCGGCGATAACCCGGACGGCGGTGGCCCCATGAGATAATCCCTGGTCCTCAAGCAACCACCGACGTTCGGAGCCGACACCCTCATGCAGCAGACCTTCGACTTCGTGATGACCGAGCACGCCGCCTGGCTGCCGGGCGAACAGGGCAGCCAGCGCGTCTTCACGTGCGCTGGTGGTGGCCGCTGGCTGGCCGTAGCGCAGGGCACAACGCTGACGCTCGACCGGCTGACGCCTGAACCGGCCGACCAGCCTGCCGTGGATGTCTTCACGTTGCCCAACGGCCTGTTGCCTGCGGTTCCCGAGCTGAGGAACGCACTCAACGGCCTCGGTCTCGTGGTCCGCTTCCGGAACGCTGACCTGTGGGACGCGATTGGCACGGCCATTATCCGGCAGGTCATTCGCGCCGCGCAGTCCAAGAAGCTCTATCGGGCGTTCTGTGCAGCGTACGGTGAACGAGTTGCGCTCCCGAATGGTGGTACCTATGCACTGTTTCCGGCACCGGAGATTGTGCTCGGCTTGAGCGACGACCAGTTTGCTTCTATCGGCATGGCGTTTAAATGCAGCCCACTGCGGAACGCGGCGACGGCCTATCTGGAGCATGGTGAGAAGTGGCGTGAGCTGACGCCGCTTTCGCTCGCTAGTGAGCTTCAGAGTGTGCCGCGTATCGGGCCATGGACCGCGCACGCGGCTGTAGCCGATTGGAGCAACGATTGGTCGCTTTACCCCTATGCCGATCTCGCGGTGCGAACGTGGGCCGAGCGAGCCGCGCCCTCATATGTGTGGCCTGACGACGAACCGTCGTTTGGGTCCACCTGGCAGGCGCTCGCTGGCGAACACCTTTCTTCGCTCACGCTTTTGACGTTTGCTTGGGGCAGTCAACATGGAGATATCGGCTAGCGCGCCGGTTGCTGGCGCTGACCTTTTCCGTCCACTCGATGCACTGAGGATTATGCAAAATCCTCCTTGAAGAAGTATAGGCCGATAGCGGCTCGAAACGAGGACAAGAAGGTCTTCAACGGCCTTCTGTAATCAGTGAAGAGGATCCGCCATGTCTTGAGGTTGGCGAT
>Ga0213882_10000162_pt1 | contig 28027 bp, 31 predicted proteins | sample BarmaccoBMER_R09_FD_160106 | JGI IMG/M metagenome (GOLD analysis project Ga0213882, IMG submission 160106) | Barbacenia macrantha exposed rock microbial communities from rupestrian grasslands, the National Park of Serra do Cipo, Brazil - ER_R09 ...
ATCGATGGATGGCAGACCCTCAGCCAGGACCTCGCCGATAACCCGATTGACCTCGCGGCCTGATCCAATATCCTCATCCAACCGGAGGCTACGTCAACAAATTCCAACCGAATTCGCGACGGCACCAACCACGAAATCGACCCGGAAGGGGCAAAAGCCAATCCGGGACAATTCCTACCGCTCCGCCTTCTATGCAGCGCAAAACCGCACCTTACTCATCAACATCCTCCAGCTGTTCGTCAAACTTCTCCAGGAACCGCCCGAGACCATGCGGGACATACTGCGAAAATCTGAGGAGGATGCCCATACCGCCCTGACCCTTCTTTCCCCGCAGATTGCCGACCTCATCAGAGCGGATACGAAAGCAAGCGAAGAGGGGGAACGGGAGGAATAGGCTCTGGCAGTTGTCAAAGTTACCAAAACCCGGACAACGCAGAAAACGTGGACAACAAACAGGGGGAGCATCAAGGCCAGTATCCGCTACATCACGCACCGCCCAGATCTGGAGGGGAAACGGGGACGGCGGGAACTGTTCACCAATAACGGCGAGATGCTTGAGAAAGAGCAAGCGTACCGGCTGATTGATGAGGCAGGGCGGGGGACAAAGTTTATCCGCATAATTCTCAGCCCCGATCCAATCCGGGAAGACACGAACCGGGACTTGGACATGCGGAGGCTGACCGTCGCGACAATTGAGGCCTTGCAGCGACGGCTTAAGACCCCCATCCGGTTTATCGCCGCCTTACATGATGACCATACCGACAAACGGCACTGCCACATCATTGCGCTTTGCAACCGGCCACTTTTCGGCCGGGACTTTTCGGCAATGATCCGCCAAGCAACCTTTGAGGCAGGCAAGGAGCGGCGGACGCTTGACCGGACACAGGGCATTGTCATCAAGAAATCACTACGCAAAGGCCGTGTAGTGGTAACCGCCAGGCGGCAAAGCACTGTCCAGCAATCCCAGACGATTGTCGTGCCCGAAAGCACTATGCCCGTCTGTCCGAGAGCCGGAATGCAACCCCATCCGGTCATCGCGATCCGGCCCGATGTCTATTGGTGCCGGACATGCCGGGCGGGGATAGTGGAGAAACAACTCACACTGGAATTTGCAAAAAACGGACTGGAGCTTGAAAGAACATAAGTGCTGTCTGGAGACAGCAATGTTGTAACTACCCAAACATACTAGCATATGGATATTATACTAAAGCGATTACTGACAACACTGGCAATACAGGCAAGCAAACTCACGCATCTCGTCTCACCAAAGCACGATCTGCACGGCGCGGATTTTTCCCGCTTTGACCAGCTCTCATCGCTCTTAGGCTCAATCACCGACCCCGGAGAGCGGCTGCTTATTGGCCAAACAACCCGCCATGAAACCCTGGCGGTTTCAAAAACCCCCAAGCGCCCGGAGCTTGGCAATATGCTGGTCGTTGCCCGCACCGGTGGAGGCAAGGGGTTACTGGCAATCCCGCAGCTTTTAACCTACCCCCACTCCGTCATCGTGAACGACATCAAGGGAGACCTGGCGGATGCCACCTCCGGCTACCGATCAACCTTCAGTGACGTCTTCATCCTTGACCCGACGGGCCGGGGTAACCGCTTTGCCCCGACCGCGGGAGTGACAGACGAGAGTGGGCTCTTTGACATTGCCTACGACATGCTGCACGACCCCCGGGAGACTAACCCCATTTTCAGTATCCGGGCGGCGGAGTTAAACACCCTCCTGTTTCAGGCGGCGATTGCTGAGGGCTACCCGAAATTCCCCTATGTCCGGGAGGCGCTTATTGCCGGGCCCACTGCCACAGCACAGCGACTGCAACGCCTTAGTCCAGTTCTCGCCGGCCGGTTTCTTGGTGACACCTACACGCAGGCGAAAAGCCGACATTTCCACGACACCTTTTTACTGCACGCCTTTGGCACGCTGAAAGCAAAGCTCATGCCGCTGCTCACCGAAACCGTCGTCAAAACCCTCTCCGGTTCAGACTTCACCGCGGAGGATATTATCGCCGGTAAGAAACCCGTCACAATCTATCTGCAATGGCCGGAGGAGCAATTGACCACCTTGTCTCCGCTTGTCCGGCTTGTCATGGGATCCTTGGTCAAGGGGATGCTCAAAACACACCGGGAGCGCAAAGGGAAGGGATGCCGCCCGGTGCTCGTTCTCGCGGATGAGGCAGGCAGAACCTCCATACCAACCCTTGCCGATGACGCGGCGACTGTCAGAAGCCGGGGCATCGTGCTCTGGATTGCCGTCCAGAGCCTCAGTCAGCTTGACACGATCTATGGAGAAGACCGCGCCGAGGCCCTCCTCAATAACATGGATACGACAGTGTTTTACCGGCCCAATGACAAAAAGACTGCCGCCTACATTGCCGACCTCTTAGGCAGCAAGTCAGGCTTTGCCCGGTCGCAGCAGGAACGGCACGGCATTGATCCCAGTGAAGGCAAAGCAGAGCAGGCAGTGCCCCTGATGACCATCCAGGACATCATGCAAATGGAAGACGAGAAGATTATCGTCAGATACCGCAATCTCCCGCCCATCCACACAAATGTCGTGCGCATGGATTGGCGTGACTTTCCGGAGCTGAAAGAGCGTCTGGCACTCCCGCCCATTGCCATAAAGCCAATTCCAGAGCCTGACCGTGTCCCGGTCTTTATTGCCGGGGACAATACCGAAACAGACGGGGAGACACCGGAGCCCTACGAGCCGGTTTCTTATGACACGCTCGGAAGCCCACCATGCCGCACGGTTTACGAGAGCACGCGCAAACAGCGCCAACATTCCCGAACTGTTGACGAGCGTATAGAGTAGTACTCCGTTTTATCCCGGGGAGGGGAGACGTACGACGCCAGGAACCTACCCCCGCTTACGGCTAAACGATCCCAGTGCGTTGTCGATTGTTCTCAGAGAAACACCAAAGTGGTCTGCGGCCTCTCGGGCGGTCATGCCATACAGGTACAGTGTTCGCAGCTGCTTTTTTTGCTCAGGGGTGAGCACCTTTTCGACCGGTGCTGGTGCAGCAGGCGTACTCGTGGCAGTCGATCGCTGTAGTGATGGTAACTGGAGCTGGTGGCGTATTTCCTCGGTTTTGGGGGTAGGGCGTCGTGTCTTTGTGAAGAGTGCCTCAGCCTCTTGGCGACGGGTCGCTGGAACCGGCCGTGGGTGCTGTGTTTGCTGCGGCTGATATGGCCTGCTATTTGGCTGCCTGGTGCTATACATCGGGTTCCTCCAAAAAGACCCCTTCCCGGGGGGTCAAAACCGGGAAGGGGCAAGCTGCTCACGGGATACGGGGAGACTGGTGATTTCCGTGAGCGGAAAACACCCGCGGGCCGGAAGAGAACCCGCGCGCGTGCTCTGTTGCGTGTTGCCGGTGCGCTATTACTCCCTGACCGGTTCTGTGTGGCTGGTCGTGAAGCCTTCCCGGTTCCGGGCTGGAGCCCGCTTCCTTTCTATCGCGTGAACGGGCAGAATGCAACATGAAAAATGTGCGGTTTCGGGCCATATATAGCAGGAAATGTCCGCTTTCTGATCAGCCTTGTTGCGTAAGAAGCGGGCAGAATTGCAATCTCCCGTTATGCCAACGGGGGAACAAATTCACGCGGCGCGCGCGATGCTGAACTGGAGCATGCAGGAACTGGCTAACCGGGCGGGGTGCTCCTGGCGCACCATCAGGCGGGCTGAGGAGGCAGGGGCAACTGTTCCCCGCATGCATGTGTCGACACTCGAGCGGATCACCGCCGTGCTTGAGGCCGCGGGGATCGCCTTTATCGGACAAGATCAGCGTTCAGAGAGCGGTGGCCGGGGGATCCGGTGGCGGCAGTAAAGGAGCCTTCTGGAGGCGTGGATCCGGCCATGCCAGCTCCCTCAGAGCCGGAAACCGGGAGGCAGCGGCTCACTGCGGGATGCTCTCGAGCAGGTGTCACCACAAACGAAAACGGCGGGATCGCTCCCGCCGCCTCGTCCACCCGTCGCTTGCGCGAGGGCGGATCTGCCTGGATGGGCCAAGCAGGCTGACAAATACGTTTCTCGCATCATTACCAGTCAGAGGCAAGTCATTTTTGCGGCTGCACTGGCAAACCGCGCGCGTTCTCCCCGGTTCACGGGCACGCGAAAGAACTCAGCTGCTTCTTGAGCGAGATGTGCGTGAAATCTAATCTCTCTTGTTTATTACAACAATGTAAATTTACTCTCCCACGAGATGCTGAGTACCGATCTGAATGTAACAGTTCATCGGTTGGACGGAAGGGATGTGTGCTTACGCATTTCGGTTACTCCACTCTGTAAGTTTTCATTAAAATGTTAGTAATTGCTCACGGGGTTGGCTCAGGGACGGGCCAGCGCTCTGGATGTAGGTTTCTGGTGGACCGGCCCAACAATATCTTGCATTGGAGGCCACCTGGTTTGCCAACCCCGTGAGCAATTACGGGCGCGGCTGGCGGATATGGACCGAAGCAAACTGCTGTCGCTGACGGATATTCGCCGGATGGACGATACGGAAAACTGACTGCTCATTGGGTGTCCGTCCATATGTCAAAATTGACATGCACAAAAAATGTCGCGCAACAGCGATTACGGAAAAGTCGCATGAATCGCTTATGGAAAAGTCAGGGGCGCTGCCGCCAAGGCCTCACGTGCCATCTGGGTATCGGCGATTGCCGCGGCCAGTCGGGCTCTTCCCGGCGACAGCGGCATTTCAGGCGCCGCTGGTGCGAGTTCTGGGCCCAAGGCCTCCGGGTCAGGCGCCGACGATCTCGGCCATTGTCAGTACCGGCTGCGGCGTGATGTTCGCCTTGGCGCTGTCCGCTCTCTCTTCACCGCGACCCGGCGCGCCGCCGCCAGTGCTACTCGCGCCCACGTGACAAGCTCATCGGGTTCGTCGAACAGCCGCTCCGGCGCGCGCCAAAAGGAGAGATCTATGGTGCGGCCCTGTTTCTTGTAGTTGAGGGGCGGAAAGGCCTCGGCTTCCTTGAAGGTCGCCCGGTTGTGGTCATCAACCCGGAAGTAGAGCGTGTTGTCCGTCACCAGCCCAAACATCAGCCCGTCGCAGAACAAACCGGTCGTGCCGAACATAGGCCGCATTGTGACGCGGCCGAGCGGAGCGAGCTGCTCGCGCAGAAACTCGGCAAAGCTGTCGCTGGCGATCATCGCCCATCCTCCGTCCTGTTCCGGCGGTCTTGGCTCCCGCAGGATATCGTTGAGAATGCTTTGTCGAATAGCTTGATCGAAAGATGCGTCGTGATGTGAGTCCTCGATGATGCCACGAGCGAATTGCAGGATGGCCTTGTCATCGTACCGTTGTGGGAAATGGCCCGGCAACAGCCGGGCCGATTTGGGCTACTACATAGGAAGAAAGTGACTTGGCGTTAATGCCTATATGTTGTGTTTCTTGTGCATTCCGGAGCTTCTGGCAAAAGCCGCATAAACTCCATTACGGTAAATTCCCACAAGTAAAAAGAAAGTTCCCGCGCGGCGTTTCGCCCGTCACAAAATAAATCCCCCCGTTTGACTTTCTTTTCCCGCCGCGCAACGATCATCGAATACTTGCTGCTCCGGGTTTTACTCGGGGGCGCGCGGACACAAGATATTGATTAAAAGGTTTTAATGAAAACTTACAATATAATTTCTCCTACTTTGAAAGGCGAACGACAACCACATCCTCCACCCGATAAGAATACGACACCGGAGCAACCGCGAAAGAAAGGGGGGCCTAAACGAATTTATACGGATGAGCAGCGAGCAGAGCGGAGCAGACAGAGTTGGCGACGCTGGCAGAGGAATAACCCTGAGCAAGAAGTCCAGCGGCAAAAGCGCAAATACCACGCAACCCATGAAAAGGTGCGAAAAGTCCAACAGGTATATAGACGTGACCACAAAGAAGACATAGCGGAGTATCAACGATTATATAGCGCCGGAGACTGGCAGGCCCTTGAGGAACGCAAGCGAACGCGTCGATTACAAAGAGAGGCAAAAAAAACCATCGTCTTACGGCGGCACCCCGCCCTCAGCAGCTCTTCCGACTACTTCAGAGGCTCCTGCAACTCCCGTAAGAGAAAATAGCGCAGAGACCATGAGTGAACGTACTCGATACCAGGTACAAATACATACACAAGGGGAATGGAAAGCAGTTTCGTATATTTTCGTATAGGAATTTCAAAATTTAGCCTCAAATGAGAGAAAACTGTGAGTTTTGGGTTTATTCTTCCCCGATTTCCTCAAATGCACCACCAAAGAAGACCAGTTGCGGGGGCTCCATCACTCCCTTTTGGCAAAACGGACAGGAAATGTAGCAATCAAAGTCGTGGTTTTGCGGATCAGGGTATGGCTTCTTGAGTTTGTCAATCTCCCCCTGGGTATATTCCCGCTCTTCCCCACAACGGCTACAGCTCCAGCGGTATGGATCATAATCGACAGGGATGTGGTTGCCAAATCTTGTCTTAGCCATAGGGATCAGGATTTCTTACTGAATATACCACAGAGAAAAGGGTGAGGGGAATAAGGCAAATCTCACAGATAAGCGGATCAATGTGTATGACCGCCTCAACCCGTCTTCGCCACCAGCAGGTAAGGCGGGAGAGGTGTTCTTTCGCCTGCGCGTACGTGCGTTTGCTGTTTTTGAGGGCAAAGACGATTGGCAGGAGACTGCTCCTGAGCCTATTTGCGTAAAAGCCGGCGTACCGCACAACCCGGAAGTTCACATCCGGAATATGGGGGAGTAACCGTTCCAGAAACTCCAGAGCACTGAGTGTCTCAACTTCGGATCTTGTCATCCGGTGCTCTTTGTAGGTGAAGGTAACGCTTTTGCCGTCATAGCCGAGGATCTTGCTCTCCGCAATCGCAGGACGCTTGGTGTACCGGCCAATGTAGCGGATGACCCGCTCTGCATCCTGTAACCGCTCTCCGATATGCACATACCACGTCTTGCCCATCACCGCTGTGGTGATTTTCTCCTGGTAGCGTTTCTGAAACAAAAGGCCACAGCCCGGAGGGATGTCACTGGGGTTTTGTGTCTGCCAGAGGCGGGAAATCTCGGTGAGAAAATTGTTCCTGAAGCGCTCTTTGAGTATATCGTGGCGAATAAAGTCAACACCAATCCAGCCAGTCCGCGCTTCATTTAGCCCGCCGCAGGTGATAAGCACATGGATATGCACATGCCAGGACATGCTTCTGCCAAAGGTATGCATCACCAGGAGAAAGCCCGGAAGATAGCGGCGGAAGGTATACCAGTCCGTCAGCGTCCGGTTGACAACCGTATAGAGGCAGTTGAGGTAGCGTCTCCGGTCCACGCGGAAGTAGTCCTCAAATTCATGGGGAGGAGCAAAGATCACATGCTGGTATGCACACTCGGCAAACAGCGTCGTATACCGCTCAATCCACATATCGGTTTGGGCTACCCCGCAACGGGGGCAAAAGCGGGATTTACAGGTATGGGGAACTTTGCGCTCATAGGTGCACGTTTCACACCGGTAGTGGTGATAGCCCATCTCCTCAGTGCCACACCGGAGCATCTTATCAATGTTGAGAGGAATTCCAGCACGGGTAATCTGCTTGAGATGTACTTCTGCAAACGCTGGAAAGTGATCTGCAACAATTTGGTTGAGATGTATTTTGCCTCGGATGAGCTGCATATACTGTTGAGGCAGAAGAGGAGTATTATCTCAACTATTATGAGGAATGCAAGAGGGAAGGCTCATAACGCGCCGTTGCTCATGGCGGCAAGCGTCGACACTCTATGTCAAGACTTGATTTCCTATAGGGCTTTATGCATCTTCTCATCAACAATTGTTTTCATTGCCTAGCCTTAATTGGTGGGTTTGGAACGGCACAGGATACCCTACCGGAGTTTGCCTCCCGTTTTCTCCCATCTCCTCGGTTGCTCGTTGCTTAGGTCAGCACGTTTACTCGCTGATCGGTTTGCTTGAGATTGCTTCTCTCCTTCAACGCAGGTACGTGCTGTTTTTTCCCATACTCTGCATCATACGCTTTGCCGTTTCTCAGCATCCCGTAGACAATCATGGCCAACCGTTTCATCACACAGCGCAGGGCATGTTTCTTCGTTTTGCCCTCTGCGATCTTTTTGCGGTAGTAGTCTCTCGCTTGACTGTTGTGGCTAATCTGACAGACTGCCGCCATATAAAAGGCACTGTTGAGGGAGCGGTTGCCTTTATGATTTTGCACCGCCCGTTTGGTTTTGCCCGATGCTTTCTCAAGGGGCGCAATCCCGGCAAATTGGAGATATTTGGCAATGGTTGCGAACCGTTCCATCGCATCAGAGTGAGCGCTGATCTTTGCTGCCAGTACTGTTGCAATGCCGGGGATTGAGGTGGTTCTCTTCGTGCCCCGCAAGGAGCACGTGGCATTTTTCCTCAAGGCTTTTCTGTTTTAGACAAAGTTTCTCCAACTCCTTCTGCTTTTCCCGGATAATCTGAGCGATAAGTTTTTGCTCTGCTTTATCACTACTCATTGCAAGTTCAGCCGTTAACTGGCGCAGATGCAGTCTCAATCGCGTAGCGCATTTGGTCTCCTGTTCGTAATACCACACGAGTTTTTTGAGAAGCAGCAGTCGCGTTGCAATTTGCCCTTTGGTAATTTTCGGAAGCTCGGAAATCTTTCTGATGACAATCTCGGCAATGCATTTCGCATCCCGGATGTCTGACTTGCCCCCTCTCGTGCCGAATTGCCGGCGCTGTTTGGTATACTGGGGATTAACCTCATAGACGTGCTCATAGACGGCAAGGATTGAGCCCAAAAAACCTGAGCCTTTCCCGCCACGGCCTTCCAGGCCAATAACGACCTGTTGCGGATCTTTTTCGAGAGTTGGTATCCAGGTGAGGAAGATGCGTATGCCCTCCCAGCTATTGGCAAAGGTGAGCCGTCCTTTTTCTTCCTCAAACCGGTTGACGGCAATGGCCGTGTGTTCTGTTGGATGGCAATCCATGCCAATGTAGGTTGCGTTGTTGTGGTCAATTGTTATGTGCTTCATTACTCTTCACCTCCTCCCTCCAGAGCTGTTTCTATGCTCCGGGTGCGTTCTTGGTGAATGAAGCTAAATCCGTATATGCAAAAGACATCTCGCTCCACTACGCGGAGTGGTGCAGCACTCTATTCGTCATGTCTTCATTCCATGAAAACAGAGGGTGGTGGCAGTCGACGCGTGATCATATCTCTACAGACTTCCTGTACAGTCGAACGGACAATCAAGACCTATCCACCCTCTGGTTTTCACCATAGCAGAAATACAGTCATCGGTTCTGTATTATAGGTAACAAGAACGAGAGAAAGAGTAGCATATACGGACAATGCACCATTTGCGACGCAATCCCGAGGCTACAAAACCGATAACAGCAGACGCACAAACCGGGAGTATTTCCCAAAAGCTTTAGCCCTTCCAAAAAGAGGCCTCCTGGAGAGCAGAAGGGAAAAGGAGTTAGGGATTACCCCATATCTTTAGGGGAGAGGACGGGAGCGATTAACTTGCTGATTATGAACAGGCAAGAGATACCGCTGAGAATGTCCCGGGTGTGCGAGTGCTTGATGCGAGCACACATGTCATAGTTCCACCTCGATTAGCCAAGCCCGAACCGGTGGCACCACTGCCGCCGGTTGCCGATATTTCCCCACTCGAGGCCAAAAAGCCGGAACCGGACGGGGAAACAGCCGCACCGTATGCGCCGGTTGGTCTGGACGGATGGAGAGACCACAAGCATTTGAACCGGTTTCCTATGGCGAAGTCTCCCGCAGCCGGGGCGGGACGATCTGGACGAACGGGAGGGAGAAGCCAATGCGGCCAAAACGAGTAGATTAGGTATGATATAATGACCAGATATGTTGAATTCCGCACAGCGAAAGCTTTCTCAGGAAGCTGAGGAGCTCTATGAGCGATATGGCAAACCGCTTGAGAAAGACTTTTCCGGAAAGTACCTGGCAATTTCCAAAAGCGGCAAAATCATCATGGGAGACACCGTCTCCGGTCTCGTTCGCAAAGCAAAAGACACGTTGGGTGCCGGTAACTTTATCTACAAGATAGGGGAGCGCTCCGTTGGCAAATGGCTATGATTGAAGGGAAGAAATCATATACCAGCCATCATTATCCGTACCTCCCCGTCACCTTTTCCATCAACAAACAGGTTAGGACAGTCGAAGCACTCATTGACACCGGCTTTGAGGGAGACCTCGTTATCCCTGAGGGGCTCATCAGGCATGAAAATCCGGACAGCTATATCCGCTATACCTTAGCCGATCCGGAAGCAACGGTCTTAGCGCCTTCCTATTTAGGGCGGGCGGAAGTTGCCCACATGGGTGATTATGGCCTGTACATGGCGATCATCAGCTGCCTCGGAACTGAACCCATTATCGGCCGTAATCTGCTACGCAAATTCAAAGTAATCCTCGACCACGGGGAACGGGTGACGATAAAATCAACAAGATAACGCAGCAGATTTTTTTATATATAGAGAACAATACCCCTGTTTCAGTGTGATACAGTCGGACTAATTACGAATTGATAGATCAATCTTTACAAACCCCTACCTCCCGCATAATACTTATTCTCCTATGTATATTTACACCTTTATCCAATCAATACTGCTCTTGCTGGCAGGAAAAGCAACCAGAATGAAACGGCAGCTCGCCTTTGTCAGTATGGTCTTTCTGGCACCAGTGGAGTAACCGGCTTTTCCGATCTATAATAAGGAAAATTTTACAAATTCAGTACATTCTTACCCTACAGTCGTGCTCGAAAACACACAATTTTAAACGTATGATATAATTCCCCTCATCATGGCAAGACAAAAAGAACGGTTTTATCGACCAAACACGGAACCGGGGACATATACGCTTGAGAAATTCCGCGAAAATGAGCGGAAGATGAAGGCGGTCAGTGATAAAATATTTGCGATCACCATCAATGACGGGACAGTCAGTAACGAACTAAAAGAGCGGGCAAAGCAGTTGGTGGCAGTAGAAAAAGCCTTACTGGATCAGGCATATGTCCAAGCGGTACAGGAGAATACGGTATTTGCTAGACGGGAGAGGATACCCGGCTACAAACACCGGAACAAAGTCTATACCGTCGCGCGGGCGGCGGGACAGATATCAAAAGCACTCATCAGCGGGTATCTGGAGGGTGTTTCCTCCTCCAACCGATCTCCTCTGGACGAGAATATCCGAGACGGCGCGAAAAAGGCAGGGGAGTGGTATAGGAATAAGAGGCAGTTTCGAAGGCATTGAGTTTTTCAATTCTCCCGCGTCGCAAAATCCGCGTTTTACGACGTGAGTTTCCATAGTAAGATTTCTGATGATGAAATACTTAAAAATGAGTAACCCATAATATTTGTCAAGTAGGTATTTTGAAGCAAGATTGTCAGTTTTTTCAAAATACCGTGTTATAATGCAACGACTATATGTTGAGCCCAGAACGATTAGATAAATTAGAAGAATTTTTAGATAGAACAACTAGAAAGTTTGAATATCCAAAAAGGATGGAAGAGCCTCCTATTGACAAACTCGCATTAGAAGCTACTCGTAAACTTGCGAGGATCAAGGGAGCGCGATTTGTAACACGAACTGTGGGTACGATTGGCGGGGCAATAGGTACCGGCTCGTTAGTTGCGCATGACAAATACGGATATGCAGCACTCGCCTTGCTTGCGACCGGAGAAGCAGCTCGACAGGGATATAAGGCGTTACGAGAGAGCTGCAGATGGCTTAATGAGTACAAAGACCTTATGGTGGCCAGAGACAAAGGTTCCATTTATGTGAAATCACAAATTGAAAGACCTCTCAAAAGGTGATGACCCATAGCGGAGCTTTCCCTAACCGAGTGGACTAAGCTTTCAGGTTAGCACATGGAGCTTCTTGGTGGTTTAGGAACTTGGATCACAAAGGACGTTTATTCTTGTTCGTCAGGCGTGTCCTTAATCGGCGGCAACTCGGAGAGCCCTAGTTCTTCTGGGGCAGGCAGTCCTCGCCTGAGTTCTTGTTCTATCATAGTACTTTCAGTTCTAATCCCAGAGATAGCCCCTGCCAAACGCTCTACCAATTTTACTGCTCCTTCAAGGTTCTTTGCTCCTTTTCCCATAGCTTCGGTAATAGTTAGGAATACCTCAGTTATCGCCTCGATGGTCGTCCGGTTCCTATCTATTTCGCGCTGCAAAGCGTTCAACTTTGCGAAAATGCGTTCTCTAATTGCTTCCTCAATTACCGCATTTTTTATCACTTGTCGTATATGAAATATATATGTACTGGCTGTTGCTTTCCAATCATCGGTAATTGGTAGATATTCTCTGCTTTTATCTTCCTCTTGAGAAGCAACTTGAGAAGCAACCAACTCCTTGATACGAGTTTTAACATATCTGTCTTGTATTATGCGATCAGCTTCCTGTGCAGCAAGGTTGACAGCTTCAAGGGGTGTTGGGCCGGGTCTAAGGAATTTTTTATCATCTTCAAATGTACGGTGAGAAATATTATATGATTCAATACCGCGAGAAACATTAGAAACATTAAATGATTCAAGGTTAGAAGACTTAGAAGATCCAAGACTAGTTTTAGCTGCTAATTGGTAGAAGTTATCCCAATCACCGTTTTTGATTTTGTATGTATTTAAAAGACAAGCTACATTAAGTCAATCTCCAAAATTTGAATGATAGTAAAGATATTTTTTCCATAACATTCCTACCGAGTTATCCCCGTGTACATCATATTTCCAATTTCTTTCATTTATCTTTAAATATATGGTTTGTATTCTTTTTTGCTCTTCAACAATGAATAAATAACATGGAGCATTTTGTTCTCCACATGTGAGAGAGCAACTTCAAATGGTTTTCCTCGTTTTACCTGTTTGTCATAAATTGCTTTAAACATCGGATCAGGTCGTGATCCGCACGCTGCTACAAAACTTGCGTTCCTGACTGCTTGCCTCAGATATGGTGATCCTCGTTTGCTCATCGTTGCTTTTCCTTTCATCGTACCACTCTCTTTTGTCTTTGGGTCCAGACCAGCTAAAGCAACCAGTTTCTCACCTCCATCTTTATCCTGAACAAATCGCTCAAAATTACCAACCTCCGAAAGGATCGTTGCAGCGGTGGTTTCTCCCACTCCCGGAATGGTTATCAGCGTTGTTTGTTGGGCAGTAATCTTTTGCACAATTTCCCGATCCAGTTGTTTTACTTGTTCTTCCAAATGGTGTATCTGTGCTAACAAAATCTTTAAGGAGAGAGCAAAAGCATCAAGTGCTATGGTTATGCCAATTGATTGCCGCGCAACTGCTTTAATATGATCTGCCTCTTTTGCTCCTTGTCTTCCTCTACTTGCTGTATCCAACAATGCTGTTAATTTCTCTGTACTGATTGCTGTGATTTGCTCTGGCACAACTGCTTCTTTAAGGAGTGCTTGCGATGTCGTTGCAAACATGTCATAAAACAGTGTTTTGTACTCGGGAAACACTTGGTCAAATATGGCAATCACTTTTACCTTAAGCCCAGAGGTCATATGCACAAGATCTGCTCGTAATCTGGTCAGTTGCCTTAAGGCAAAAATATCTTCGTTAGGCACATCTGATTCCTTGTAGTCTCCAAATTTGAGTACTTTCACAATGAGAAGGCAGTCAATCCGATCAGTTTTTGCTCCTCTGATTCCTTCATTGCGGTATGCTTTTACCTGTAATGGATTTAAAACAGTGACTGCGATACCAAGTTTTATGAGATGTTCATACAAGCTTAACCAATATGGTCCTGTCGCTTCCATTCCTGCATGGATCTCTTGCAGCGCGTTGCCCGCTACTGCTTTTTTAATGTACAGAAACAATGCGTGATACCCATCACGTGTTGCGTTGAAACGCACTGATTTTGCTCGTGGCTTCCCTTCATTATCACAAAGTATCGCTTCATGCACATATTTCCCAATATCTATGCCAAGATACCATTTCATAGTATCACCTCCTCTCCGTATTTTACTAAAATTTTGTACCATCCAAAGTTTGGAGATGACCAAGCAATTGGTAACCCACACTGACTGGTTGCTATATCAGCGAAGAATCTCGCCTCAAGCTACAAGTGTACCTGGTTACACATCCTTGGCAGACTGTCTTTTTTAAGCGAAGTAACTCGCATGTTCCAAACAAGTCCAGTCCAAACGATGGTTTCCAGCAAGAATATATATCGTATTCTTGGATTAATCAATCGTTTTTACCTATCTGATAATTACTTAATATACCAGTTCCAAAATGGCCATTACCCACAAGTATTCTTTTGATGCATTTAATTCTTTACTCAAATCCGGCGATCTCGTTCTAGTACGTTTGCTGCTGTCGGAGGTCGTTTCCTTATAAATTAATTCGCGGATGTTCGTCGCTGCCCGGTAAAATTTCTCTTCGTCTTTTATTCTTAATTGCATCGCTAGCCTTTGAAACTCCTGAAGTTCCTCTTCATCTTCCATTCTTCGTTCTCAATGTTAAGGGTAGAGGCATAAAAACTGTATCTGCATTTAGTTTCGTGTCAACCTATATCACTCTTGATCTGTTGTTGAGCAGCTCTGCCAGACCGGGCAAAGGACAAGGCTAAACCAGCAGAGTAACTCAGACGGGGCGCAGCTATCCGCTCAAGGACGCTCCGCGCCGCCTCCGGCGGTGGCCTTGGCAGGCCATCCTTGACCGCGCCGCTTTCCGTGCATCCCGGTGCCTGTCGGGACGAAGACAGTCTATGTCAAGTCCCGGTTTCCTCTAGGATAAACAGTAACCGCACAGTCCCATCCGTTCTTAGCGTCGCGCTGTGCTCACTCCGGTCAACAGCTTCGAAACACAAGTTCGGCTAACCCCACTTCGTGGAGTAAGCCTCCCTAGCATCCCGGTCTGTTGCCCTCCGCTGCGCGCAGCGCACACCGGAAATTAGGCCGGGACGGAGAAACGGCCTTTTTTCTGCCGAACAGAGAAACATTAGGTAGGAGATCGATATGCTTCCCCTGATTTGAGCATCCCGTACACAAGACAGGCAGTCCGTTTCATGACGCATACCAACGCTTGCTGTTTGGTTTTTCCTTCCGAAAGTTTTTTCTCAAAGTATATTTTGGCGCGTTGGTTATTTTGGATTTGCAGAAGTGCTGCGAGATAGAACGTGCCATGCAGCTGTCTGTTTCCCCGCTTTCCTTTTGCAAACCGGTGATATTTCCCGGAGCTTCGCTCCAACGGTGCAATGCCGGAATAGCGGATATATTTGTCTCTGTTCGCGAACCGTCTGGCACCACTGCTGTGGGCGACAAGTTTTGCTGCAAGCACCGTGCTGATCCCGGGGATTGTCGTCAGGTTGCCCCCGTACTCTGCAAGCAATTTGCTCATCTGAGCGGTCAAGGTCTTCTGAGCGGTTCGGACGTGCAACAATTCCCGCTTTTTCCCTCGAATGACACAGGTGAGAGCGGATTTTTCCTGCGGCTCCCCACTGAGAGTGTGCTCCCGTTGCAGTTGGGAGAGTTGGTTCTGAAGCCGTGTCCCCTGGGCGGTCTGCTCTTCATAATATCCCACTAATTTCTTCAAGCACAACATCCTGGGCGACAGCTCCGTAGGTGTTATCCTCGGCAATTGCGCCAGCTTTTTTGTCAACACTTCAGCAATTAACTTTGCGTCGATGCTGTCTGATTTATCTCCCCTCGTTTCGGCATTTCTCTGCTGTCGGGTATATACCGGATTTACCTCATGGACATGCGGATAGTCTGCAAGCAGCCGGGAAAGAAGCGCGTTGCGCGAGGTGCTGCCGCCCTCAACGCCCAGGATCGTGTTCTGCGCATCCGGAGCGACAGAGCGGAGCCACGTAAGAAACGCCCGTATGCCCTCTGGAGTATTCGCAAACCGTATCTGTCCCTTTTCCTCCTCAAACCTATTTATTGCTAAGGCAGTATGGGTTGAGGGGTGAGCATCTATGCCGACAAATGTTGCGATGTTCAAATCAAGCGGTTTCGTATTATTAATGGAACTCACCTCCCCTCTTGCCAATCTGTGGCAATTCTTGTACAGTGAATGAAGTTGAAGCCTTATGTGTGCAGCATCTTCCACCGTCTTGGTAGACGAGGGGGTGCAACAGTCTATTCGTCAATCTTCATCCAGATAAGGTGAGGGGGAGTGGCAGTCTTCGTCAGATCAATGGTAGGAAAATTCCTGGTTTGAAAGGGCGTCCCAACCTATCTCTCCCCTCACTCTTATCGTAGCAAAAATTTTTCCCCGTTCCATACTATGGGAACGTGAAAACCACCTTAGTGTAATACATAAGGACGTCCCGGAAGTGTCTCCTCCCCTACGGGGTGTCGAACAAAGGACAGGATGCGGCCTACGAGCTCTCCAGAGCCCTGTGGAGCGCCGGAACCGGGCTGAGGGGACAATAACCGGAAAGGCGACCACCCTCTCCTGAGGCCTCAGAGCGGAGAGGCACCCCATAGCGGAGCCTCAAATGCTCCTGCTGAGCAAAGTATCAGAAAAGGATCCTTTTTTGAGACTGTATCATCGCTCGACCCGTCCCAAGGATTTAGGCACGACGAGCAGTCTCAAAAACCCGTCTCACAAATCAAAGTCTCATTCTTGACAAGTTGGTGAGTTCTTGATACTCTAAGGAGAGCATGACGGCAACATCCCCGACCCCTGAGCAAAAGAAGCGGCTTTTGAAAGCCAAAATTGCCGTCGCCCTTCAGGACGAGACCGGCATCGTACCAACCAAGGAAAAGATTGAGGAAGTATTCCTCTTAACACGGGTCATGTACAAGGCAGTCTTAGGACTGCATTTCAAGCGGAAAGTTCAGAAGCAGGCGGAGCAACTGGCGATATTCTAACAAACCTTGATAAATTCTCAACCGTTTGAAATACTATTTTCAATGAAACCGGTTTATAACTACTTTTATAACCTCGCGAATGGAAGAATTAACCGAAGCACGTTTGCAATCGGCGTCTTGGTCTACGCAGTCGTATACTCATCTTAAAATGGTTTGCAATTTTCCACGGGCAATGTCTGAAAACTATCGGTTAAAAGCGTCCGCAGTTCCCCGTCATACTGTTTGATCGTGGTGAAGAAGTTGAGACAGGCGTATTCAAACTCCTTAAAAGTTTCGTAATAGGTGTTGTAGAGGATTTTTTTCTGGAAAAATAGCCAGAGCCGTTCAATGATATTGAGGTTGGGTGAGTACGTGGGAAGGTAGAAAAGCATGATCCGTGGATGCTTCTTGAGATACTCTTCCAGTTCCCGGCTGTGGTTATAGGAGGCATTATCGACAAGCGCATAGATCAATCCTTTCTTTTGTTTCCGTTCAAGGGTTCTGAAAAGGCGGATCATTGCCCCGGCGTCAATGGTTTTTTCGGAAAGGACAGTTACCTCCAGATCTTCAAGGTTTATGGCGCCGTTGAGGTTCAGCCGTTTTCTCCCGGAGTTGCCCTTAACGGGTTTGACCTCGCCTTTGCGGATCCAGCCGTAGGCGGTGCGGGTATTGTGCTGGGGATGGGTCGCGTCAAGAAAGTAAATGCGGTCTTGCGGATCTTTGCATTCTTTGAGTGCCTCGTAGAAGCGGCGAAAGAAGGCTTGCTTCTGGGGATCAAACTTCCCGGGCACGAGCTTGGTCTTCTTGTAGACAAACCCCCGCCGGTGCAGCAAATGGGTCATGCCGGCAACCGAGTAGTCTTTGCGGAAGGTTGTCCGTACGTAGGCGCAGATTGCCTTGACGGTGTGGTAGGTGTGCTTGGCGAGATGGTTCTCGAGGGAGCGGATTTCCATTTCGGCGAGGATCCCTTCGCTCCCTGGTAGCGGTCTTCCAAGAGCCCATCGATACCGACCTCCCTAAATTCTATCAGGTATCTGCGGATCGTCGTATCATCCAAAAGCAGTATTTTCGCAATCTGCCCAAAGTTATATCCCTCATTAAGCAGTAGGATCGCTTTTATCCGGTCAGCATTCTTGCGCAGCCGGCAGGAGTGGTGGGTTTCTTCTAAAATTCCAATCTCCTCGGCATCCAGGAAATTCTTCATTGCTATAAGATTATGGGGAATATTTCAGGAATTTGCAAATTCACTGACGAGAGGTATAGTATATGTTCTCGTAACCCCACAACCAGGCAATAGCCACACGCCTCCTCATCCCGCTGTGCAATTCCTTAACTCGTTACTGGCAATTCCGGCAGTAGGTATTCTCGCCGGACTTAGTGTCTTAGCGACACTCGTTATTTTCCTTCTCTCCCTGATCTCCCGCAGATTGCATGACATCGGAAATAATAAGGTGCGGTTTTCCGGGAATGTGCTGTTTCCGTTCGTGTTCGATCCGCTCAGGATCTTCAAAAAGGGCGATGCCAATGAGAATATATACGGCAAACCGCCCAAACCCGGAATAGACTGGAAAGGATTATTTGGTTTCTAATCCTATGCACATCGGCTACGCCCGCGTCTCAACCACTGAACAGAACCTTGATCTCCAACTGGACGCCCTGAAAAAGGCCGGGTGCGCTGATACCCACATCTTCACCGACAAGATCACCGGCACAAAACAGGAGCGCCCGGGCCTGCAAAACGCCCTCTCCCGCCTTCGGCCAGGCGATACCCTCGTTGTCTGGCGGCTTGACCGGCTGGCGCGGTCTCTCTCGCATCTGATCGAGCTCGTCAATCACCTCGCGGGGCAAGGCGTCGCCTTCAAAAGCATCACCGAGCAGATCGACACCTCCACAGCAACCGGACAGCTCACCTTCCACCTGTTCGGCGCCTTAGCGGAATTCGAGCGAAACCTCATCAAAGAACGCACCATTGCCGGGCTCAGTGCCGCCAGAGCCCGTGGCAAATCCGGGGGAAGACCGAAACGCTCCCCAACCGCCGCAAAAGTCGCCCTTGCCAAAAAGCTCTATCAGGATAAGACAAACTCAATCCCGCATATCTGTAAGTATCTCAATATCTCACGGGCAACATTCTTTCGATATATCAAAGAGCGGTGACACAATCCTCAAGTCATTCCAACAGAAATATTCAGTCGTAACCCTTCATTATCTGTTGATTACTTCTCTTTCCCACCGTCAAGCAATGTTAATACCGGCGCCTGCAATTCCTGATTATCTCTACACGCAAGCTGTCCCCGCCACATCAATGAGGGATGTACCTTGTAGCATCCCCTGCCTGTCTGGATGAGTGCTCCCATTTCCCTAAGCCGTGAGAATGCTCGGTAGACATCGCTCTGCGTCACACCGGCAGTTCTGGCAAGTTCCCGCTGGCTACAGACCACCTCCCCGGTGTCCCACTGGATATAGGGGGCAAGCGCGTGCCAGACGGCGAGTGTGGTGAATGGGCGGCTACTCGTTCGGATCTCCGCCAGGAAGTCTGAAACTGTCTCAACCGAGGCGGCGACCATGACAAACCTCCACACCCGCTGAAGCGGTGATACCACCTCATGTACGTGATTTTCCGGGCGGTTTGAAGCCATGGGGATAACTCGCCTCACCCTGACGGACGATCAGCCGTCGGGCAAGACTGCCATAGAGCAGTCGCATATAAAAGACTGCATCCTAGAGATCCCCTAAACCCCCTTTTTACTCCCACCTGTGAGTAACTTGGTTCCAGCGCTGAAGGCTCATACCGCCGCAGACGCGGCGAGAAGTCCTTAGGGCTCCGCCCTCAGCGCGCTCCACCGCAACGGATTGCCAGCACCCTGGCGGGTGCGTCGGTCGCCTGAGGCGACCTTCAATCCGTCGCGGTTCCGCTTGCACACCCGCTGTTCGCCACGAGGCAGGGTTGCTTGGCAGCAACCCAGAAAAAGATCAGAACCGGTTGCTCCGTCCCCGTAGGAGCCGCAGGAGTGGGGGAAACAACCTCCCCGCTACAGACAGCCGAAAACCGGAAACACCCCCTGTACGGGCTTCCTAGGCAATTTTCCGAAGACACCCACACTTTGAGCGAGAGTGTGTTCGAGCCACCCGGAAAAGTAGCAAAACCGCGGATCGGCACAAGAGACGTACAGACCCCCCGGCGAAAGAAGTATCTGAGCAATTCCGGCGCCTCAATGTCGACCTTCCCAAAAGGTTGATGCTAAGCAGTATGTTACAATATTCTTAATGTCTCTAGAAATGCCAAGCTCACAAAGCAATACAGCGGAAACTCCTCCCGTCACACCAACCAATGGTTCTCACGGCAATTTAACCGTGATAAACAATATTGCCACCTCGCTATCCGGGAAGCGAGGAATGTTCCTCTCATTTCTCACGCTTATCACTTTCATTGTGGGATCTCTCTCTATCATAAAACAAAGTGTTGGAGCGCTCGCACTATGGTTAATGCCAGGTTTTTTTAACGTCTTGGGTGTCGTTCCATCCTCCCTCACTTCTTATAACGGTGCGATAGTTAGCCTAATACAAGAAATATTTTATATAATGACTTTCGTAATAACAGGATATTTTTCAGAGGGCGCTTTTATTACTACAGAGAAGTATATACCTCTTGCGACCGTACCCCTTTCACTTATTAATCTGGTCGCCTTAGCGGGCATCTGGAAATTGAAACGGTTTTGGGTCTATGTGTATTTTAGTATGTTTTTACTTTTCTATTTATTGATAATTATAGCAGTGATGTTGATCATCATCTTTAAGACAGAAGCTTGGTATTCTTTAGTGTTAATCTACCCGTTCATAACTTATCGTTGGGGCATTTTGAATATCGTGCTTCTGATTGCAGTGATCAGAAAATGGTCACTGTTCAGATGATTACAGCATTACAGCAGCTCTGGCGCATCGAGAGCAAAAACTCCGGCTCACAGCGCATCTCCCTGCCAAGGCTCCAAGCATCCTTGGCTCAACCCTGCCCGACCTCCTTTTATGTCTCTAGTGTGTATTGCACCGGATATTAACAGACACGAATATCACTTAATCGCACTACTCGCTGCAAAGGGGGTAGCTTCTTCATTGGGCGCTGAACAAGAGAGGTCAACCAGCGCTTTACTTTTCTGACCATTACCATAATCTATCCATACATTTAAAGATAAAAATCCATTTCCAGAACCGGTGTCCGTGCATCCCAGATTGAAAGGATACTCGAGTTTTGCCGGAGATACGCCGAGCGACACGCGGCCATATGATGGCTGCTTCCACGTGTGATCTTCAGAGGTCTGAGCTGTCGTGCCCTGAAAGCCAAATCCCGTAGCGGAATTGTTTGGATTGGTAAAGAAAATACGGAAATATACGAGTACGCCCTCGCGAAAGGTTTCGATTTGTACAATTTGAGGGGTCGCGCTAGCTGGCACGAGCGGAAACGCCTTTAAGGCTAGCCAATAACCTCCACGGGTCGTGGGAGCAAAGTCCGCTTGGTCACATGTTTTTTGTCCGGTGTAATCAGTAATTAAGCTTCCATAGTTACACGAAACAAGTACGCCCTGGTCATTGTAAGTGCCCATAAAGTATTTGAGGTGCGGACAATTATCAGCTACGCAATTCACAGCATCTAGAGCCTGGTTAGGGGGATGGATGTAACCGAATTGACCAGCGGAAGGGTTCGTCACCGGTTCGAATTGCTCCTCCGCCCCGAGTTTGAGCATTGAATAGCCCTCACCACAGATTGGTTCTCCTGAAACTCCGGGTAAACAACGGCTCTGCCATCTGCCCGTAATACCTAGTGGCCCCTGTGGGCTGTCACCTTCATAAGGTCGGGAATTTGGTACAACAAATTGTGCCAAACCGGCATAGAGGCGGTTCTGGCCAAAGTCATTGACCCAATGTTCCCATAATGGATCTCCATACAACTCGACAGCTACGATGTTTGGCCAGATGTCCATGTTTTTGTCAAGCCAATCATTTACAATCCACGCGCCTAATGAATAACCCACAAGGACGATACTTTGTGTTGGGCAATTACGCAGTATACCGTTATTCTCTTTTCGTATCAAAACAGTAAGGTTCTGTACCCCTTCTTGCTCAGCCGGAACAATCAAATTGGCAATATCATTCCAACTTTTAAAATCTGGAGCATGATAAGCGAGTGAGATATAATGAGCGGTTTTATCCGTTGGGCGGTTTGCGTTAAAAACTTGCCAGGTTTCGTCAAGTTCGGGAGACCCTGCATCTTCCCCAATGCCGTGCACCCCAATGAAATACACATTCGGGCAATTATTAGCGGAAGGATTACAGTTTCCAGCGGTACCAGCCGCTATCGTAAATATGGGGCCGGAATACGTGCCGGCCTTGCCGATCGTAAAGAATGTTGGGTAAACACCGGGCGACAAGTTGGGCACGCAGAAATTCAGCGTGAAGCTCCCGTTGGAGTTAGAAATCGCCGGCGCCCCGGGGATTTCCTGCTGGTTGAAAAAGACATGTACCACCGTACTGGCAGGCCAGCCGCTTCCACTGGCCGTTATCCCCGTCCCCACAGTGCCTTGGGCGGGCTGCAAAGTGACACTCTGCGAAGCTGCAAGGGTAGGGATCGACAGCAAGAGAGCACAGAGAGGCAGAATTCGCGCTAGTCTGACCACGAGCTTACTCATGCCTCCCTCCTATTAGACGACCGCAGTTTTCTGGAATGTCAGAAAGCGGTAGTGATTAATGAAAGATAAACCCAGCACGAGTGCGGGTGTCAGTGTCAGCCCCGATTTCATCGCGGTCAGTCCCCCTACGGCCATAGTCTTGCTTACGGCTCGTTGCAGAGCCGCATTGTATGCTGATCTGGGCGCGCGTCGAGGTGCTGCCGCTGTCCCCAAAATCGGCTTAGGGCTCCGCCCTCAGCGCGCTCCACCGCAACGGATTGCCAGCCCCGATTTAATCGGGGCGACGCCCTGACGGGCTTCAATCCGTCGCGGTTCCGCTTGCACACCCGCTACTCGCCGTGAGGCAGGGTTGCTTGGCAGCAACCCAAAAACATTCAGAACAGGTCTCAGAAGCCCCGCAGAAGCCCCAGGAGTGGGGGAAGGGGGTCTGTCCGGTGTCGAGTACCGGAAACCAGGAAACCCCCTCTGTACGGGCTTCCCAGGCGATTTTTACCTCGGGCAATTCCGGTGCCTCCCCCGGAGCGCTCCAGTGCGGTGTAGTAGTAACTCTGTCCCCCTCAAAACGGGATCGTTTGCGCGAATTTCGCCTCTGTGAGCGTCGGCACGGCGAAGAGATGTAACGCTTCCAGATACGCCCGTTTGGTAATCGTACAGTAAAACTCTTTGCCTATGTCAGTATAGGCAACATACAGGTGCTTTCTTAATTTCGTGCCATTGTGGGGCGTGACATTATGGAGAACTCCTATCGCCCGAATAGCGCCTTTGGAAAACAACGCCGCGACGTGTTCTCCCTCCCGTATCCTGCCGCCCGCGTGCTCCGTTCTGCTCGTCTTCGGGGTGCTGTCTGTGTGTGCCCCCTGTGTGCCCTTCCCGCCGCTTGCCCGAGTGGTAACCGGCGAAGAGCCCATGAGTTGCTCTCCCGCGTCCCGTCCCCAGGCAGGAGCGTCAAACTGCGTGAGGAGTGCCGCCCCGAAATCCGCGGGGCTCTGAAACAGGGACGCGCTCGTTTGCGCGGGACGAGCGGGAGCGCTCGCAGCTCTCCCGCCTGACGATCCTTCGGCGACCCGCCCCAGATACCGGTTGCGGGTATGTACCCGTCCCCCTTCCCGGTAGGTCTGTTGCAGATACCAGTAGTGGTTTCCCTTGATGGTTTTGACGACCTGATACCAGCCGCCCATTGCGTCTCTCCCGCTCGGCGATTTCTCCCTAGAGCAGCTCCGGCTCCTCGATCTCGACCTGCTCGGCTGAGGCCACCGGCTGCTGTGAACCGGGACGCTTCGCGGGTGCCCCTCTCTCCGCGTAACCGTCAGCATCTCGCCCGGCAAATGGGGAGCTCCAGCATGCGCGCGGGTGTGAGCGTGGCCGCTGGATCGAGTACGTGCGCGACGAGCAGGGCGAGCGGCACGCGGTACCCGAGGAGCGAGCACGTGGCCGTGTGGCAGCGCGCCTTCGATCTGCTCGGTATCGTGTCGACCGCGGGCAACATTCGGCTTAGAGGAGCTCCGGCTCCGCAATCTCGACCGTCTCGGCTGAGGCCGGTTGCACCGTCTCGGGAAGTGCCGCGGGCGCGGCTGTCTCCCCTCCCGCCTCCGAAACCCGGCGGCGATTGTGCACGAGAAGGTTGTCACGCTCCGCCTCTGTCATCCGGGGCTCACGCTCCATCTGCCCGAAGGGGACGGTTAAGGCCACCGGCTGTACCGTCACGTTGCGAATGAAGCACGCGAAATCCGAGGATGCCGCGTGTTTGCGCATGGCAAGCAAGAATTCCGGCTCACAGCGCATCTCACGGGAGAGCGCACCGGCGTCTCTCGCCGACACTCCCCCGCAGAGTTTGATGGCGGTTGATGCCATCACCGCGGCTTGGAGCTTTTGCTCAAACTGCCCGAGGTTCTGATGGGCAAGGATAAGCCCCACCTTGTACTTTCTCGCTTGGTTTAAGAGGTTCTCAATCCCTTCGTCAAAATAGTCCTGGGCTTCGTCAATGTAGACGAAGGTTGCCCGGCGCTTCTCCTCCGGGATTGCCGCCCGCTCCTGTACGGCTTGCACGAGAAGCGCGATGAAGAACCTGCCGAATATTTCACACCCGTCTTGCTTGAGCAAATCCTTGGCCGTGTTGATGAGGACTAGACTTCCCCGGTTGAGCGCCGAGAACAGGTCAACCGCGTTTCTCGTGTGCGAAAACATCCGGGCGAGAACGCTATTGGAGATCACCCCCCATAAGCGCGTGAGAATTTGCTGCCTCGTGTCGTCATACACCGGCGCGAAAAACTGCGTTTCAAAAAAGAGTTTCGATGTGGGGTCAAGTTTGGAAAGGTACGGCCTCGTTTTCTCCGGGCTCTCCATAAACTCTCGCAAAGTGTGAATGGTGGCATTGGGAACCACCATCAGGAGACGCGCAAGGTAGCGGAAAATCACCCCCTGCCGCTGGGTAAGATCAGCCCCTAACAATGCCCCGAACATATACTCGTAGAGCGCAATCGCGCCGTTGACTAACTTCTCCCGCTCCACCGCGTCATAGTTTGAAAGCCTGTCCAACCCAAAATCAAACAGGTTCAAACACGACGGATGCTCAATGTCATTGGGGTCAATCAAAACAACTCTGTCGGACAGTCCCGACAACGAAGACAGCCCCAAAATGGTGCGTATCATATCTCCTTGGCTGTCAATAACAACAATGCTTCCTTTTCCCTCCCGCAACTGTTCAATATCCCGCAACAACAAACTTTGCAGAAGCTGCGTTTTCCCGTGTCCCGATCCCCCGACAATATGGGTATGCTCAAACCGGGCGGAGAAGGGAATGGAGAACGGCACGAGGGTTTGGAAATATTCCTGCAAGGGAGTGTTTCCCACATACTCCATTGCCAAGGTATGGCTGTCTTTTCCCTTGGCTTTTGTGGGAAGTACCGGCATCTTACTCCCTGGCTTCTCAGGATTAATCCCGGAGGCGGTCAACAAATTCCACTCAAGCAGTTCCCACAGTTTCGGAAACGGCGTCTTTGCCCGCTCTGTCCCCAAAACAGCACCCATTGCCCCCTCAATTGCCCCCGCGGGATACGGAAGGAGCGAAATCAGCGGAGCGGATAGTTGCGGCGTCCCCTCCTCGCTATCCGCCCTGGGTAATTCCTCAGGCAGAATGGCGCGGACAAGGTTTGTCAGCGTCTCGACAATCCGCTCCTGGGTAGCGGCATCCTCAAGAGCTGCAAGTTGCCGTTTTATCTCCCCGATTGCCTCCCAGACCTGACTGGTGGACAGCGGGGAAGCAGAGAACTCTTAAAGAACATAGAGCCGCTCGTACAGGAGTATCCGGGCGAGGCGTTCCCGGACGACGTCCCCAATCTGCCGCCATTCACCACCACCGCTCTCCTCGCCGGGTAAAGCTCTCTCCATCACCCGCGCAATGACGCCGTCCCGCCGCGCCTGAAACGTTTCCGACTGGCGGTTGAGCCGATCCCGTAACCGGTACAGCTCGGTACTGTCCCGGTTCTCCCGGTGGGAATTCTTCAGGACATCAAACAGGCGCATAGGTATCCGTCACGAGCCGAAGCGCTGGCACGTGCTCCTCACCCAAGGTGATCACCTCAGTCCCCTCCCAATCCCGCAACTTCTCCAAGAATTGCAGAAAGGCAACGCCGTACCCGATGACCTGCCGCTCACGCCGTGCCATAAGCGCCAGGCTTTTGTGCTTGAACTCCCGCCCGTCCAGCATGTCCGCAATGCGGATTGCCAGGCGCAGTTGCTCGTAAATCGCCCACGTGCCGATCGCGAAGAGGCTGAAAAACAGCAGGAGTGCAACCCAGACGGGAAGATCAGAAGGTTGGCTGGGAAGCCCATTGACAGTTATTCTCTGAGCATTTTCAAACAGACCGACAAACAGCGCGGTGATAAGGAACGCGCCGATAAAGGCAATGCCAGCTGCCCGCTGGAAATCCCGCCGGCTTGCCTCAATGGTGATGTAGCCTGATGCGACCCCGTAGCGCTGAATAAGGGCGTATTCTTCGGCTGATACTTCAAACCGTGCCCAGAGCCGAAACCGGACACTGCCCGAGGTTTGGGTAATACGGCGGCGTACCAGTACCCGCATGGCTCACTCTCCCTCCCTCTGCCCTATAGGTGTTTCTCACCCGGGGCTTAGTTGCGGGTCAGTCTATACCGTCTTTGGTCACTTGCCAGCCGGGATTGCCAGACCTCCCCCAGGAAATCCGCAATCACAGCGTCAAAGACAGCCAGCCGGTAAAACGCTGAAAACTCCGCAGACAAGTCGGTTAAGGCTTGACGGATATTATGAGCCACCGCGAGGCTACAGGGCGTTCACGGAGAAAAACTAAATTATTCATTGATTTTTGGAACTAAAGAAGCACATATCTTTTCCTCTCGACTATTGGAGGGGTTATGGCCGAGGGCGACGAACCCTTAGAATTCGCAACCTTTATAGGAGCAGCTGAAGACGTTTCAATCGAGCGGCTGGCACTCTATATTCCCAGCAAGGATCGCAGTGGTAACCTAATCGTTCAAGAGCAGTGGATCGAGCGAGGAATGCGATTGCTGGCCGAGATAGGCGGAGGTGCCACGAGACTTCCAGTTGAGGGCATTTGGAAAGACGGAGAGAAATACCTCGAAGAATCTGTGATGCAGATTTATACATTTCTTGACCCTGATAAGTTCTATGAGCATCTTAATGAGTTGCGTGAGTTTTTGCACTCAATGGGCGAGGAGACGAAACAAGGAGAGGTGGTCATCGAGCTTCGTAATCGGCTATACAAGATTAGGGAATTTGCACCTACGGGTATAACTAAGATAGACCCGCCCTGATTTTCACTTTGGTGAACCGGAATAGGAGATTTCAAATGGCATCAAGGACTATTCTTCCGGGAAAGACCAAGCGCCCATTGAACATCAAAGATCCCGAGAAGCGAAGCGTTGATCCCGAATTGGTAGCTAAGGCACTGGGAGCTGAGGTCATTGAAGGGGTGCGCTTAGATGAAGGCGGATCGCCCGTATCGGCATATGCCCTGAAGCAGGTGATCCTCAGCCGCGTTAGTTCCCAAGCAGAGCAACACACTCTTGAGGACGCTCAGCCAAAGCAAATAGAAGAGGAAACTAGACAAGATAGTGCATGCCCCAAGTGTAATATTGACCCCCTCGTGCCGTTCGATACAACAACTGTGACAGCGGCGGCACCAATCACCCAGCCAGTGAGGAGGGCGCGGACTGCGGCAGAGACCACACTGCAACGCATTGAAGGGCTCGCTGTGCTGGTCTGTGATACCAGCTACTCAATGAATAATCCCGCGTTCCCCCAGGAAACGCAGTTTCCCAAGCTCAAGCTGGTTGCCAATGCGATACAGGGCGCCGTCAGCGAGATGGCAAACATGACAATGGCCGACAGCGCATACATTGCCATCATTGCCTTTGGCCGACGGGCAAGTTTGATCCGCGACCGGCAGGGAAATCCGTTCGTGAAGTCGGTGAGCTCGATCATCGATGAGTATGGAGACACGCTTGCCCAGTATCTGTACGAGCAGTTTGATACCGATGCCGCAAATATCGATCAGGATGGCAC